>Ga0209382_10010826_pt1 | contig 11344 bp, 7 predicted proteins | sample SoiMetdeltSBSDD5_FD_187599 | JGI IMG/M metagenome (GOLD analysis project Ga0209382, IMG submission 187599) | Bulk soil microbial communities from a Populus tree surrounding site in Tennessee, USA - Soil MetaG P. deltoides SBSDD5 (SPAdes) (version 2) | ecosystem: Environmental > Terrestrial >...
CAAGCAGCGCAAACCATTCACACACGGGAGCGGCCGTCTGGAAATGGCCGAGATCATCGCCAGCCCGGACAATCCGCTCACCGCTCGCGTACTGGTCAACCGCATCTGGCATTTGCACTTCGGCGCCGGCCTCGTGAAGAGCACGAGCGATTTCGGCACGCGCGCCGATGCGCCAAGCCACTCGGAGTTGCTTGATTACCTCGCGCATCGCTTCGTCCAGGAAGGCTGGTCGATCAAAAAGCTCCATCGCCTCATCCTGAACTCGCGCACGTGGCAGCAATCCAGCGAAGGTTCAACTCCGAGCGTTGATCCCGAGAATCGCCTGCTATCCCGAATGAATCGCCAGCGGCTCGATGTCGAGGCGATGCACGATTTTATGCTGGCTGCCTCTGGCGAGTTGAACTGCAAAGTCGGCGGACGCGGTGTGAAACTCTTTTCGCGTCCGTCCCCGGGCCGGCGTGCGGTGTATGGCTATATCGACCGCCAGTTCCTACCGCCTGTTTATCGTACCTTCGACTTTGCCAACCCGGACTTGCACACTCCGTCACGGCTCCTGACGACCGTCCCGCAGCAATCGCTCTTTTTCATGAACAGCCCATTCGTCGTGGAACGTGCGCAAGCGCTGACGGCCGATTTGGGGCATGGCGAGAAGGGAGTGGACGAGTTGTATCATCGTCTCTTTCAGCGAGAGCCATCCGAACGCGAAGCCGAACGCGCATTGGAATTTGTGAAGAACGTGGAACCGCCTCCATCGCCGCCGACCAATTCGCCACCTGCGTGGCAATATGGAGTTGGTGAGATCGAAGACTCTGGCGCACTGAAGTCGTTTACCCCTTTTGAATACTTTGCTGGCGACGCGTGGCAGGGAGGGGAATTCCATCCGGATCCCGCCCTCGGACCTGCGCAGTTGAAGGCAGAAACAGGCCACCCCGGCGATGACAACAAACACGCCGTCGTGCGGCGGTGGGTTGCGCCGAGCAATTGCGTGGTGCGCATTTCCGGCACGCTCTCGCATGAGGCCAAAGAAGGCGACGGGATCCGCGCGTACATTATGCTGGGCCGCAAGCAGCCAATAGCAAGCTGGAGCCTGCGAACGCAGAAAGCCGAAACGGTCATCGAGGATGTTTCCATAAGTGCCGGCGAGTCGATCGATTTTGTCGTCGCCTGCGGCAAAGAATCTTCGAACGACACCTTCAAATGGGCGCCACGCGTTGGGGCATGGGACGCGAAGGCCAATTTCGCCGGGCCGTCTGAGCCGCCATTGAAACCGCTGGACGCATGGGCTGCGTTCGCGCAGGTATTGCTTTTCTCAAATGAGTTCATGTTCGTTGATTAGAAAAAGCGGCAGAGGACTGCCGCACTCCAAGACGCTTCGCGACTCCGACAGGTTTTGGAGTGCGGCAGTCCTCTGCCGCTTTTTCGCAGTTCTTGTGTAAACGCATGGCGGCGAAATCGAACTTCCTCGACAAGGTGCTCGGGCGTATCGGGCGCCTCGATGCGCATGGCTTGCAGACCGTCGTCCGTCGCCTCGCGCGCGAACGCGACTTCCTCGAGACGCTCTTCAACATAATCGAAGACGGCGTGCTTGTGCTGGATGAAAACGGACGAATTCTCTATTTCAACCAGGCTGTCACCAAATTGCTCGGCTTGCAGCAAGGAGCGGAAGGCCAAACCATCGAACGTTACCTGCCCGAATTGGAGTGGGAGAAACTTGCTGCACTGGATCGCGCGGGCGGACCCGGCGTGGCCCGCCATGAATTCGAAGTGAATTACCCGCGCCCGCGCGTTATCAGCCTGTACGCAGCACCCCTCGACGGTGAAGCCACGGGCAGCTCCGGCCTCGCGTTGATTCTGCACGACGCCACAGAGGCGCGGTTGAAGACCTTCGAGGCCATCGAAAGCGAACGCATGCAGGCGCTCACGTTGCTTGCGGCGAGCGTTGCGCACGAAATCGGCAATCCGCTCAACGCCCTGCATATCCACTTGCAGTTGATTGAACGCGAATTGCGCAATCTAAAATCAAAGGACACCGCCAAGATCCAAAATTACGTCGGCGTGGCCAAAGGCGAAATTGCCCGGCTCGATTACATTGTCAGGCAGTTCCTCGATGCAATTCGCCCCACCGCCCCAAAATTTGTGCTGTCGCAATTGAACGATGTGGTGCGTGCCACCATCGAACTCCTGCGCCCCGAAATTGACAATCGCGGCATCGTGTTCGAACAGAAGCTCCTGCGGCAATTGCCCCAGGTGCGCATGGATCCTGCGCAAATTCAGCAGGCGCTGGTCAATCTGGTGCGAAACGCGCTGCAAGCCATGACCAAAGGGGGCGTGCTGCGTTTGCAAACCGGCCAAAGTTCGGAGAACGTGTGGGTGAGCGTGGCAGATACCGGCTCCGGCATACCGGCGGACCACGTCAAACGAATTTTTGAGCCGTTTTACACGACGAAAAAGAAAGGGTCAGGTTTGGGATTGATGATCGTTCAGCGCATCGTACGCGACCACGGCGGCGGCATCGAACTGGAGAGCCGAGTGGACGAGGGCTCGACCTTCAGGATTTGGTTGCCCTTGCACGAGCGTGGCCCCAGATTGCTGGCAGCCGGCGATGCGCCGGCAGCCGCCGGATGAACAAGGTTGCTGACAGCCCCATGCTCCTGATTGTGGACGACGAAAAGCCCACTCGCGAGGGTCTCCGTTCCGCTCTGGAAGATCGTTATGATGTCTACGTAGCGGAGGACGCCGCGACGGCCATGCAATTGCTGGAGAAAGAGAGCTTCGACGTTTTGCTTACCGATTTTCGGCTCCCGGCCGAAGACGGCATGAAACTCATTTCCCGCGCCAAATCCCTGCCCAAGCCTCCTATCTGCATTCTCATGACCGCCTACGGCTCGGAAGAGCTGGCCGTGCAAGCCATGAAGAATGGCGCGGATGATTACATCCCCAAAGGCCGCATGCAGATTGATGAGCTGGAGATGCGGATTGCCCGCATCCTGCGCCAGCAAAAACTCGAAGTCGAAAACGTGACCCTGCGCCAGCAACTCGATTCCAGGTTTGGCCTCGAAAACATCGTTGGCCAATCCTCCGCGATGATCGAGGTGTTCGACGTCGTGCGCCAGGTGGCGCCGACGCGCGCGACGGTCCTCATCACTGGAGAAAGCGGCACAGGCAAAGAATTGATCGCCAAAGCCATTCACCAACTCAGCCCGCGCCGAAACCAACCTATGGTCGCCGTCCATTGCGCTGGGCTTTCGTCCTCTCTCATTGAAAGTGAGTTGTTTGGACATGAGAAAGGTGCTTTCACCGGTGCGCACGAACGCAAGATCGGACGCATCGAGCACGCCCAGGGCGGAACGCTCTTCCTGGACGAAATCGCCGAAATCGACGCCGCCGTCCAGATCAAGCTTCTGCGCTTCCTCGGCGAGCGCACCTTTGAGCGCGTCGGCTCAGCCAAAACCCACACCGCCGATGTGCGCCTGATCGCTGCCACGAACAAGCGCCTTGAGGATCTCGTTGCCGCCGGCCAGTTTCGCGACGACTTGTATTTCCGACTCAAAGGCGTGCGCGTCGAACTGCCGCCCCTGCGCGAACGCCGCGGCGATATCCCTTTACTCGCCCAGGCGTTCCTGCGCGAGTCCTCGCGCGAAAACGAAAAGCCAGTCCGCGAAATCACCTCCGACGCCATGGAGCGCTTGCTCAATTATCCCTGGCCCGGCAATGTCCGCGAATTGCGCAGTGCCATTGAGACCGCCGTCGTTCTTTGCCGATCGGACAAAATCACCGTGCGCGATCTGCCTCCTGAAATCCGCGGCGACGTTCCGGCCATTCCTAGTGCGCCCCGGGCGACACCAACCTCTCGCGGCGGATTGCTCGTAAAAGACGCAGAGAAGGAACTGATCATTCGCGCCCTCAAAGAATCAAGCGGCAATCGAACAGAAGCTGCGAAGAAGCTCGGCATGAGCCGCCGCACGCTACATCGCAAGCTCCACACCTACGGCCTCGAACAACTTTGACATGAGCTTCCGACTGCAGGAGATCATCCATAAAGTGGAACACGGCCCCACGTACCGCTACCTGGCGTACGTCGTCGGCATCATCTTTTTTGCGACGGTCGCCGTCTGTTATGACCTCGCGCTGTATCGCAACCTGTCCACCATCGAAGGAATGGACGCAGCGCAACTGGCGCGCAACCTCGCCGAAGGCAAAGGTTACCATACCGATTTCGTGCGGCCGTTCAGCATCCATCTCTTGCAGAAACATCGCGGCCAGACCAATGCGGTCCCCGAAATGCATCCGGACCTCGCTAATCCCCCCGTCTACCCCGCGCTGCTTGCCGGCGCGCTGAATCTGATGCCATTCGGATACGAGGTTACGTCTGGCATCGATACCTTTCGAATCCATGCACCCGACATGTGGATCACGGGCGCGAATCAGATTCTGTTCCTGATCGCCATCGCCTTGGTGTTCTTTATTGCCCGGCGGCTCTTTGATGCCACCGTGGCGTGGGTCTCCGCGGGCATCGTTCTTGGCACTGAGGTGCTCTGGCGCTTCACCAACTCAGGCTTGTCCACTTTGCTGCTCATTGTTCTTTTCCTCGCCTTATGGTGGGCCCTCGCGCGCATTGATTTTCTGGGGCGCGATCAGGCCGAAACGCACGACCGTCAGATTCTCTTCCTCGGGGCCGTCATTGGCCTCTGCCTTGGCCTCGGAATGCTCACACGCTACAGCTTCGGATGGCTCATCATCCCCGCGATCGCGTTTTTGAGTTCCACCGCAGCGAGAAATCGTGTCGCTGCCGCCGTCACTGCCCTGCTGATCGCAGCCGCGCTCGTAACGCCGTGGCTGCTTCGCAATTACAATCTGAGCGGAACACTTTTTGGCACTTCCGGCTACGCGTTGTTTTATCAAAGCTTTTCATTTCAGGGTTTCGAACTGGAGCGCAGCCTCCATCCCGGTTTCAGCTTGATTCGTCCCGATGAATTTTCAAGCAAGCTGCTGCGCAATGGGCGCGAGTTGCTCGGCGATATCCCGAGCCTGGGCGGCAGTTGGATGACCGCGCTTTTCATTGCGGGGCTGCTGCTCCCATTTAGAAATGTGGTCATCGGACGCATGCGCTGGTTCGTCGTCTCCTGCCTCGCGATATTGCTCTTTGCGCAAGCTCTTGGACAAACCGAGCTGAGCAAGGATTCACTCGTCATTAATTCTGAAAACCTGTTAATTATTGTATTTCCAGCTATTGTCATTTATGGGGCCAGCCTGCTTTTCAACCTTTTGGAACAATTTGCCGTGCCTGCCTCAAGATTCATAATTACTGGACTTTTTTTCCTTCTCGCCACCGCGCCGCTCCTCCTCGCTTTTTTTGCGCCGCATCCCTCGCCTGTCGTCTATCCGCCCTACGCACCGCCCTGGATTCACGCCAAAGCTGACTACATCGAGCGGAACAAATGGGTCGTGTCGGACATCCCATGGGCAATGGCCTGGTACGGAAATCGCCCCAGCGTATGGCTTCCGCTCAAGCCAGGCAGCCCCACTAACACCCACGAAAGCTTCTATGAACTTCGGGAACTGCAACCCGTCACCGCGTTATACCTCACGTCCAAAACCCTCAAATCCGTTGACACTCAGGCCATTCTCCAATGGCGGCATAGCGAAGCCGAAGACAGGGAGTGGCAGGCATTTCAAGGAATTATCAGCAATTTAGGGGAGCAACTCGCACGCGCAAGCGCCCCGGAGGAGATGCTCGCCCGCCTCAAGGAAGCGTATCAACTCTCCCAGAAACACTGGGTCCGCGGTGGCGGAGACACCTGGCAAAGCTTTGTCCTGGGCGTCATCGTCAATCAGGAGATTCCCACGGGGTTCCCTCTCCAAAAGGCGCCCGAACCGCTCTGGCACGAGATTTTTTTAACGGATTCTGAACGTTCCGGCAAAAAACACATCCAAGCCTCAGAAACTGATCGGAAACCGTGAAATCCCGGAGGTTTCTGAAACTATTTGACAACACTATACGATTCGGGCAAATCGTGGCAGTCGTTTTGCTATAAAGTAATGTCAAATTGGATGTTTCATTATTAGAAGAACATGAAAAAACTGATCGCTTCGGCAGGACTGGTCGTTATTGGCGCGACGGGACTCAAAGCTCAAAATGCTCCGGGATTATCACGAATGGAAACCACCAAGCCATGGAGTATCTCCGCCTCCCTTCGTGGCTTTTATGACGACAATTACTTGAATCAGGTCAAGGGCGCCGAAGCTGATAGCTTTGGCTTCGAAGTCAAGCCCCGCATCGCTTTCAACATCCCCCGCGAGCAGACTTATTTCGGCGGCGCTTACACCTATTCCCTCAAGTACTATGAAGCCCGCGAGGATGAGCCGATAGACCAGACTCACGAAGTGGATCTGAAGATCGACCATCGCTTCAGCGAGCGCCTGAAAGTTAATTTAAACGACAGCTTCGTCTACGCCCAGGAACCCGAAGTCATCGAAGGTGGTGACGGCGGCCCCATCACAAGTTTTCGTACCGATTCTGACGTGATGCGCAACCGCGCTTCTGCTGACGTTACTGCGCAGTTGACCGAGACGTGGGGCATCGCCGGCGGGTACCAGAATGGCTGGTATGATTATCGCGACGACGATGTTCCGGGCTCGCGCTCGGCGTTGTTGGATCGGCTCGAGCACATCTTCCGCCTTGATGGCCGCTGGCAGGCACGCCCTGACCTCGTCGGTATCGTCGGCTACCAGCTTCAATTGGTCAATTATACCGCCGACCAATTGCTCGTGCCCACGGGCACTTTGACCAGCGGCGACCGCGACTCCATGTCCCACTTCGGCTATCTCGGCGCGGAGTACACAATTACCGAGGAGTTGAGTGTTGCCGGTCGTGGCGGTATCGAATTCATCGAGTATACCGAATTGGATGAGGATGACGTGAGTCCGTTCGTGGACGTGAGCGCCACTTACCGCTACATCCCTGGCAGTTATGTGCAACTTGGCGTCCGCAATGCTCATAACCCGACCGATGTTGCCGGCGATGGCACCGTTAGTGGCGTGACCCTGGATCAAGAGACAACCACAGTTTACGGTTCAGTCCATCATCGCATTACCGCCCGCATCTCTGCCAATTTGTCCGGACAGTACCAGCGCTCCGCGTTCAATGGTGGCGCTGCGGATGGCCAAATTGAGAACTTTTTCCTGGCTGGCGTGAACTTGCAGTACGACATCACCCAAAACTGGGTGGCTGAAGCCGGATATAACTACGATCGTTTGGATTCCGATGAGGGCCGCAGCTTTACACGGAACCGTTTGTACGCAGGTGTTCGCTTACAATACTGACCGACACCTTAACGCAGGTTGGTGAGTGTTTTAACGGGAGGCTGGGTATACTGGCCTCCTTTTTTTGATTTTTATGGAAGCAAATAAAACGTTCAATGCGCCGGAAGTAAAACTCCACTTTCTGGATTACTGGCGGATTATCCGCATTCGCAAGACCGTCATTTTCGCGGTCTTCCTTCTCGTTGCGGCCACCACCACGCTCGTCACGTTCATGTTGCCGGAGACCTACTCCAGCATGGTCCGCATCCGCGTCGAAAAGGATGCCCTCGACCTTCCCGGCATCGGCGACCAAAACCGTGGCGCGCCGGGCTTTGACCCGTTCTGGGTGCAGGACCAGTTCGAGACCATCCAATCCAAGGCCATCCTTTACAACGTCATTTCCAATCTCAGCCTCACCAAAAAATGGGCGCCAAAGTTCAAGGAAAACGAGTTGCCCCTGGACCTCACCTTTCAGGTTCTCCAGAGCCAGATGGATGTTCGGCAGTCGCGTAACACCAGCTTGATCGAGATCCACGCCTTCAGCGAAGACAAGAAGGAAGCCGCCGTGATCGCAAACGAAATCGCCAAAGTTTACAAGGATTATCGCCTCAACGAACGCCGTCTGATGACTAAAGGCGGCATCGACATGCTCAAGAGGCAGTGGGAGGACCATAATCGCGAGGTTACCAACATGCAGGTTAGGGTCGACGTCCTGAAAGCGGAACTGGGTATTTCGGACTTCGAAGCCATGGGCGGGATTTCCAGTTCAGGCACCACCCCGGAGCCCGAAATCCTCCGCAAACTCGAAGGCCAGCGTATCGAAGCTCAGGCTGAATTCAAGCGCATCGAGACTCTTTACAATTACCTAAGCAAACTCGAACGCGCCGACCTCAAGAAGGCTGTTGCCACCGCCTCCCCCGACCAGCAACTCACAGAGCTGATGTCGCAACAGGCCCTCGCCGAGCAGAAACTTGCCGACCTCATTGAAAACGTTGCCCCCGAACACCCGGACATGAAGCGAATCGCCCGCGTCCTTGCTCAGATTAATAAACAGGTCGACGACCGCCTCGACGGCATTATGAAAGGCCTTGAAGCTCGCAAGAATTCCGAAAAAGCGCACCTGGATGCGCTCACCGAAGCCGCTGACGAGTTTCGCAAAACCGACATCGAAAGAGCCATCAAGCGCCGCCCTTACTGGCAGGCCAAGCGCGACCTCGAAAGTCTCCAGATGGTCCGCGAACGCCTCAACCTCAAGATCATTCAGGAGGAAGTGGATTCTACCATTCCCAAAACAGGCATTGTGTCGATCCTTGACCCCGCCGAAGTCAGCCTCAAACCAGATCGGCCCCGAAAGGCACTCAACATTTTCCTCGGCGTCGTCATTGGCCTCATTGTCGGCGTTGGTCTCGCATTTTTCATCGAGTACCTCGACACCAGCGTCAAGACCATCGACGATGTCGAGCGCGCTCTCCAGGCCCCAGTGCTTGGTGTCATCCCGCAGAACGTCGGGTCGCTCATGGACGAAGGGCCCGACAGCCCGCATGCGGAGGCCTATCGCGTCTTGCGGACCAACCTCATGTTCTCGCAGAAAGATCCGAAGCTGAACACGATGACCATCGTCAGCGCCGGCGCCGGCGAAGGCAAGTCCACTACCACCTTCAATCTCGCCGTGGTCTTCGCCCAGAACGGCCAGCGTGTCCTGGTTGTCGATTCCGACTTGCGCCGCCCAAGCATTCACAAGTTGTTCAAAGTCTCGAATTCCATCGGCTTGACGAACTACCTGCTCAAGCAAAACACCCTCGAGGAAGTCATCCAGACCACCTCCATTTCAACCCTCGACTTCATGCCCAGCGGCAAGCTGCCCAGCAGCTCCATGGGCGTGCTCAGCTCCAACCCCATGAAGGAACTCATTCGCGAGCTCAAGCGCCGTTACGACTGGGTATTCTTCGACTCGCCCCCGATCATGGGGGTGAGCGACGCCTCCATTCTTGCCAGCGAAGTCGACATGGTCCTCCAGGTCATCCAATACCGCCGCTACCCGCAACCCATGACCATCCGTGCCAAGCAGATGATCGAGAAGGTCGGCGGAAACCTGCTCGGTATTGTGCTGAACAACATCAGCATGGCGTCCGACGAGAATTACTACTACTATAGCGGTTATTACTACGATTATTACTCGAAACAGGACGACGATGCCGAGGCCAAGCCCGATTCGGGCAAGTCCGGCAAGCCCAAGGCGCAGGAGGAAGCCAAAGTTGAGATTAAACCAAAATACTGATCTGTTGTCAGATTAGTGATACGCATGAACGTTATGAAAACTTCACATTTGAAGTCGACCCTGGCGGCCGGATTCCTCCTTTTCGTCACCCTGGTCCTTGCAGGCTGCTATAATCCTGAGGCTGCCTCCGTCAGCGGCTACCAACCGGCCTATGCCGGCGCCTCCCAGCCGCCGCCCACCGGATTGGACCCCGTCAAAATCCCTACGCCGCCACCCCAGCCCGCGCCAAATGCTGCCAGCCCGATACTGCGTGTTGGTGATATGGTCACGATCGACTGGTTCGATACCCCGACTCCCATCCCGCCGTACAAGGAACGGATCCGCAGCGATGGCAAGCTCATTTTGCCCCTCAATGTTGTTGTGCAGGCGGCCGGACGCAACACTGCTCAGTTGCAGGACGACATTCGCACTGCCTACGTCCCCAAATACTACCACCACCTCACGGTCTCCGTGAAAACTGATGAGCGCGTCTACTTTGTCGGCGGCGAAGTCCGAATACCCAATCGCCAGTTCTTTCAGGAGGGTATCACCGTCCTTCGCGCCCTCGATACCGCGGGCGGCTTTACCGATTTCGCCAACCGCAAGAACATCGAATTACGTCGCGAGAATGGCGAGATCATCAAGATTGATTGGAAAAAGGCCATGAAAAATCCCAAACTCGACCCGGTAGTCTACCCAAACGACCAGATCATTGTGCATAAGCGAATCATCTAGGTGATCGAACTGAAAATCCTTTCAGGCAAACAGGCGGGCGCCACTGCGGTAGCCCGCCGTTTTCCTTTTCTGGTCGGCCGCGCTCCTGAATCAGGACTCCGCCTCGAGGACGAGGGCGTATTCGAGCGCCACTTCCGCATTCAATTCCAGCCGCGCGAGGGTTTCCTCCTCGTCACCGAGCCGAACGCTGTCACGGCCGTCAACAACCAGACCACTGCCCAAACGCGCCTTCGCTCCGGCGACATTATTCACGCCGGTTCAGTCACCATGAGTTTCGGCCTGCGCCCGCCTGAACAACACAGCCTTCGCCTCCGCGAAGCCGTCGTCTGGACAATGCTGGGCCTCCTCTGCCTCGCCCAGGTCGCCGTCATCTACTGGCTTCTGCTGGACCTGTACCGGTGACGAAGCCCGTCCGTCGGTGACCGCGGCACTTGGTCATTCGTCATCCGAACTTTGTTGCAGGGGCACTTCTCTTGCTCCAAATTGCTCCGCCCGTGGACGATCAAAACGCCAAACATCCAGCGGATGTCGCCGACCAACTCGAACGCTTGCCGGTCGAGGAAGCCTCGCAGGTGCTTCACCAACTCCCTCCCGCGCGCGCCGCACAGGTCCTCAGTGAGGTTGACCCCGACCGCCGCAAAAGCCTCGTCGCAGAGCTGACCACTGGCGAACTGACTCAGGTCGTCAAGGAAATGCCCCACGACCAGGCCGCCGACCTGCTCGCGGACGTCCCGGACCCTCAACGCGCCGAAATCCTCGCCGAACATCCTGGCCGCTCGCAAGTCGTTCAACTCCTTCGCTATCCGGAAGACTCCGCCGGCGGCATCATGAGTGACCGCTTCATCACACTCGATGCCGACCAGACTATCGGCGAGGGTTTGCAGAAAATCCGCGGCCTGGGAGATTCTGAAACCACTCAAAGCATCACCTACCTTTACGTCACAGATGCCCAAAAACGCCTCGTCGGCGTCGTGCCTTTGCGCGAGCTGGTCTTCCGCCGCCCTGACCGCCAGATCCGTGAGATCATGAACCCTGAGGTCAAACATGTCT
>Ga0209382_10010827_pt1 | contig 11343 bp, 11 predicted proteins | sample SoiMetdeltSBSDD5_FD_187599 | JGI IMG/M metagenome (GOLD analysis project Ga0209382, IMG submission 187599) | Bulk soil microbial communities from a Populus tree surrounding site in Tennessee, USA - Soil MetaG P. deltoides SBSDD5 (SPAdes) (version 2) | ecosystem: Environmental > Terrestrial >...
ACCCTGTGACGCGAGTCACACGTACCGTTCGCCCGAAAAGCTACTTGTCGTAGAGCTGGTCGGCTAGCTGCTGGGCACTTTGTGGGACGACGACGTTCAGTTTCTGCGCGATGGTCAGGTTGATCGCCAGTTTGAACGTGGATGGCTGCTCGACCGGAATCTCAGCCGGCTTCGTGCCGGCTAAGATCTTGTCACACATCTCGGCGGCCCGCGAGAACAACCGGGGGAAGTCCGGCCCGTAGGTGGCGAACCCGCCGCCAGCCTCAGACCACTCACCGACGTCGCAGACGGCCGGGATGTTGTATTTTTGCATCAGGTACGCCAGCGGCTCGATATTCGGATCCGGCGAGTAGATGTGGGCGTTTGCGGCCGGGAAGGTCATCTGGTCGAACAGGAGGATCAGCCCGCCGGCCTTCCAGTCTCTTGCCCGATCGAACGCCGAGATGAAGTCGTCCGGCGACTGGACCGGCAGTGAGAGCAGGTCCATCTTCAGCGTCGCGATCGCCTTCTCGGTCTCGTCGAACTCCGCGGCGCGATCCGGTATGTGCGAGTTCCACATGACGCCCGTGCGCTGAAGTCGGGGGACGATCTCGCGGAAGTACTCGACGCGCTTGGCGGCCAATGGCAAGGAGAACGTCGTCAAGCCGGTGATGTTGCCGCCCGGACGTGAGAGGCTCTGTACCAGCCCGGTCCCGATCGGATCGCTGCTGATGCCCACGATCGGGATCGTCGTGGTGTACTTCTTGGCGGCGCTCATCGCGGACCAGCCGGCCGCCATGATGACGTCGACCTTCTTGTCCACCAGCTCCTTCGCAAGCTGGTCGAAGCCGGAATTGTCCGGTGCGATTCGACGCTCGATGACAATGCCCTCGCCGTCGACGTGGCCGAGCGCGGATAGCCGCTGCTCCCAGGCCACCATCCAGGACTGCACCACCGGGTTCTCCACCGCGAGGGTGCCGATTCGGCGTGGATCGCTGGAGCGCAACGCCGGAATCCGCGAGCAGCCGGAGAGCAGGCCCAGGCCAACCACCGCTGCACCTGCCTGGAGGAATCGACGACGACCTGGCTGGTACCGATGCTGGAGCTGCGCGGCAGGCGTTGCCCCCACAACTTGCTGACCCATCGAAGCTCTCCTTCAGCCGTCCTGCCCGGTGCCTGGGCTACGTGGCGTACACGAATCGAGATCAAGATTCGTGCGAGCCGACCGCCTCGATCGGCCGGTGAGCGAGTCTAGCACGTGACAAAACCGTATCCTGTGACGCAGCTCACACTCACTGGCGCCCGGCTATGAACCAGGGCTGATGCGTGAACCGTCGCGAAACCTACCCAGAGCGCAGGGTCGGGTCGAGGATGTCGCGGACCCAGTCGCCGCTGCGGCTGATCGCCAGCGTCGTCAGCATGATCGCCAGCCCCGGGAACGTGCTCACCCACCAGGCCGTCTCCAGCACGTCGCGCCCCTGGCCGAGCATGCCGCCCCATGAGGGCGCCGGCGGCTGCACACCGAGTCCCAGGAAGCTGAGCGTCGACTCCAGGATGATCAGCCGGGCGAGGTCCAGGGTTGCCAGGACGATCACCGGCGAGAGGATGTTCGGCAGGATGTGGCGGAACAGGATGCGGTTGTCCGATCCTCCGAGCGCCCGCACGGACTGCACGAACTCGCGCTCCTTGATCGTCAGCACCACGCCGCGGCAGACCCGCGCGTACGTCATCCAGCCACTGATCCCGACGATCACGATCAGCTTCCAGGGGATCGAGCCGGCCGGATCCGGGCCGAGCACAGCGATGATCGCGATCGCCAGCAGGATGAACGGGAACGCCAGCTGCATGTCGGCCAGCAACATGATGACCTCGTCGACCGAGCCGGAGAAGTAGCCGGCCAGCATCCCGAGGATCGTGCCGAGCACCGAGCCGATCAGGACCCCGAGCAGCCCGACCGACAGCGAGATCTGCGCGCCGTAGATCATCCGGCTCAGGACGTCCCGGCCGTTCTGATCGGTTCCGAGCATGTAGCCCGGCGCCGCCTCCGGCAGCCAGATCGGCGGCTTCAAGCGCAGCAGGAGCGACTGGTCCGTGGGACTCATCGGCGCGATGATCGGCGCGAACGCCGCGCACAGCACCATCATCACCAGGACGGCGGCGCAGAGCCAGACGACGGGCGGAACGCGCCGGAGGTGGTAGCCCGCCCGTCCGCTGGACCGGCGCATAGCACCCGCTGGCGCCGCGATGACGACCGCCGGCTCAGCCATCTTTGTCGCTCATGCGTAGCGGATCCGCGGGTCGAGCCAGCCGTACGCCAGGTCCACCAGGAAGTTCACGAACACGAACGCCATCGCCACCAGCAGCACCGCCGACTGCACGATCGGGTAGTCCCGACTGCCGATCGACTTGATCGCCAGCAGCCCGATGCCCGGCCAGGCGAACACCGTCTCGGTCACGACCGCGCCCCCGAGCAGCGTCCCGAACTGCAACCCCATGATCGTGACGACCGGGATCGCAGCGTTCTTCAGGTTGTGCCGGACCAGCACCGCGATGTCGTTCAGGCCCTTGGCGCGTGCCGTCCGGATGTAGTCCTGGCGCATCACCTCCAGCACGGCGGAGCGGGTCAGCCGCGCGATGGATGCCATCGCGAAGGCGCCGAGGGTGACGGCCGGCAAGAAGACGTGCCAGAGCATCGTGCTCCAGTCACCTGGCTTGAGCCAGCTTCCCTGGCCGCGCCCGGAGACTGGGAACCAGCCGAGCTGAAGCCCCATCACCAGGATCAGCATGATCCCGATGTAAAACGTCGGCGCGGACTGGCCGATCAGCGCGAAGAACATCGCGATGTTGTCCCAGATCGAGTCCCGCTTCGCCGCCGAGATCAGTCCGGCCGGCAGCGCGACGACGACGGCGAGCAGGAACGCTACCAGCGCCAGTTCGACGGTGGCGGGGAGGCGCTCGATCGCGATGTCGATGGCGGGCTGGCGCATGTGGATCGAGCGGCCGAGGTCGCCGCGAAGCACGTTCCCGATGAAGACCGCGTACTGGATCGGGATCGGCTGATCGAGGCCCAGCTCAGCACGGACCCGGTTCATCTCCGAGGTCGGGGCATCCGGCGGCAGCATCAGCGGCACGGGATCGCCCGAGAGGCGCATGACGATGAAGACGATCGTCACGATCCCCCAGAGGGCGATCACCGCGCGCAAGAGCCGACGAGCGAGAAATTGCAGCATAGCGCCCTTCCCCCGGGCGCTACCGGTTGAAGCTGAAGACGTCCTTGCGCAGCTCCATCGTCTGGTTCGGGTTGGAGCGCCAGTTGACGTAGCTGGCCACGCCGTGGCTCTCGATCGGCACGATCACCGGCAGCCACGGATAGTAGACGTCCATGATCTCCTGCATCCGCTTGTACGCCGCCTCGCGCTGCGCCTGGTCCAGCGAGAAGCGGGCCTGCTCGCCGAGCCTGTCCCACTCGGCCTCGCGCCAGTAGTCCATCGGACCGCCGGGGCTCAGCAGGCGGTACATCATCCCGTCCGGGTCCTGGAGCGTCGAGGTCGGGTCGGACCACCAGAGGCCCTTGAACGACTTCTCGCGATTCTTCTGGGCCCGGACCGAGCCCTCGATGATCTCGATCTTGGCGTTGACGCCGACCTTCTTCCACATCTCGACGATCGCCTCGGACATCTGGCGATCGTTGCCGATGACCGTGCTGCTCTCGATGACGATCTCCTCGCCCTTGTAGCCGGCCTCGGAGAGCAGCGCCTTCGCCTTGTCCGCGTTGAACTCGAACGGCCTGCGGTTCGGGTCGTAGAAGTTGTCGCCGGGCGCCACGAACCCGTTCGGCACCGCGCCCTGGCCCTTCCAGAGCGCCTTGACGATGCCGTCCCGATCGATCGCCAGTGAGAGCGCCTGCTTCACCTTCGGGTTGTCCAGCGGCGGCACCTTGGAGTTGACGCCGAGCACGTACAGGCCTGCGTAGAACGCGCCCTCGGCCCGGGCCTTCTCGTTGCTCTTGAGCTGGTCCACCTGGTCCGGGATCAGCTTGAGCGCCATGTCAGCCTGGCCGGAGAGCAGGGCCGCCATGCGCGGCTGGTTCTCCGGGATCGGCCGGAGGGTGATCTTCTCGAAGTCCGGCGCGCCGCCCCAGTACTCCTTGTTGGCGTCCAGGACCAGTCTATCGTCCTTGACCCACTGGTTGAACTTGACGACGCCGCTGCCCACTGGCTTCGCGTTGAACTCGTCCGCCCCGACCTTCTCGAAGTACGCCTTCGGGATGATCTGGCCGCCGTAGAACGCGAGCCGGGACGGCAGGAGCGGGTCCGGCTGCTTCGTGGTGAAAACGACCGTCATCGGATCGGGCGCGTCGATCTTCTCGATCGTCGTGAAGACGGTCGCCACGAGCGTCTTGGCGTTCGGGTCGTAGGTCCGCTCGATCGAGAATTTGACGTCCGCTGAGGTCAGCGGATCGCCGTTGTGGAACGTGACGTTCGGGCGGAGCTTGAACTCCCAGGTCTTGTCGTTGGTTGCCTTCCACTCGGTCGCCAGGCGCGGGATCAGCTTCAGGTCAGGATCGCGCGAGGTCAGGGTGTCGTACAGGTTGAAGCTGATGATCACGTCCTGGAACGACGTGCTCATGTGCGGGTCGAGCTTCGAGATGTCCGAGGGCGAGGCGATCACCAGCTCGGTCTTGGTGGCCGGGGCTTTCGTCGTGGCCTTGCCCGTGCTCTGAACCGCGGCGGCGGGCGCTGGCCCGGTCGGCCCTGGCGCCGCGGCTCCAGCGGCGGCAGCCGGCTTCGCGGCCGGCGAGGCCCCTGGCGACGCGGCCGGCGATGCTCCTGGAGACGCGGCCGGCGACGCGGAGGCCGGGGAAGCGGCGGCCGGGGAGGCGGCGGCGGGCGCCGCTGGCTTGGGCGCCTCGGTCGGCTTGGCTGGCTCGGCGGGCTTCGCGGGCGCGGCCGGTTGGCTACAGGCGGTCAACACCATCGAGAACGCGACTACGATCGCGACCAGCAGGTAGCCGCGCGACGCACGTCTAGACATCGAGACACCTCGAAAATGAATCGCAGAACAACAGAGGTGGACGAGTCGAGCCGGTGCCGAGTAACCAGGACGACCACCTGTCCCGCGCACCCTCGGGCCGGACTGGCGGATTCTGACAGAAAGCCGGCGGACTGTCAACGAACCGTCGCTCTGTGAAAGTCATACGAGGTGCGCAGGCCGGCGGATCAGCTCATCACGTTAGCGTCGTCGTGTCTCTAGGGCATGCCTCTTGCTTCTCGATAGCTGCACACGCGCCGCTCGAGCCGCCTCCAGTCGCGGATACCAACTGGCCTCGGCGGGGCAGAGCGCAGGGAGTCACCGACTATGAAGCGACGGAACGTCCAGATGGCGTTTGTCGGCGAGGGCGTCAGCTCCGGCGACGAGGCCGTTGAGCAGCTCGTCGAGGGCGACGAGGCGGTCGACATCGACGTCAGAGGCGGCAAGCTGATGGTCGTCGTGCCGGCCGGCACCCCGGACGACAAGATCTTCGAGGCCGCGCAGAACCTGGGCGGCGAGCTGGTGCTGGAGAACGGGATGCGCTTCAGCTTCACGCTGGAGGACGCAGCCGTCGGCGCCCAGTACTCCGCCACCCGCGACGATCAAGACGACACCCACGAGGGCCTCAGCTCCCTGCCGGACGTCCCCAGCGGCACCTAGACGGAGGTTCTGGGTTCGTGGGTGCTGGGTTCTGGGGGAACGAACCCCCTCTCAGAACCCAGAACCTAACACCCAGCACCCTCGTCCGGGCGGCCTTTCGCGCGGAGCACGTTCAGATCGAGGTCCGTCGAGGGGGTGGTGTCCGCCTTCAGCACCTCGCGCATCTGGCGCAGGGCGTACTCGTTGTCGGCCGGGTCGATCGACGCCACGCAGTCCGGCGGCACGATCAGGTAGTAGTCGCGCATGAAGGCGTCGTTCGCCGTGAACAGCACGCACGAGTTGCCGGCGATGCCGGTCAGGATCAGCGTGGACGCCTGCAGGTACGCGAGCAGCGTGTCGAGCGTCGTCGAGTAGAAGCCGGAGTGCTTCGGCTTCAACACGAAGTAGTCCTCGTCGTCAGGCACCACCAGCTCGACCATCGAGCGGCCAGGGACGTCGCCGTGGAGGCTGTGCTCCAGCAGCGCGCGGAAGTCTGACTGCCACCGTCCGAAGTTGTCGTTGACGAAGACGGTCGGGATGCCCAGCGCCTTCGCGCGCCGTCGCAGGTCGCGGATGCGCCGCGCGACCGGCATCACCTGCTCGGCCAGGCGGTCGCCGCCCGGAAACTCCAGGTCGTTGATCATGTCCACGATCAGCAGTGCCACCGGCGACTTGTCCGGTACGTTGCCGTGAAGGTCCGGGTTCCTGGCTGGCCTTGGCATCGCGTCGCCCTCCCCTGCCCAGATACGCAACCCGTATACCGGTCTTGCCAGCTCGAAACAGACGGACCGGCCGGGGCATGTCTCTTGCCTCCTCGCTTCTGCCTCACACGAGTGCACGCGGCCTTGCCATGTGACCGTGACATCCGATCTCGAGGAGGGCGACGATGGAGCCGCATCCGCGCATCGAGCCCGGCGCGTCAGTCGAGGCGACGGACGGGCCGCTGGGCACCGTCAAATCGGTCATCGCCTGGCCGAGCACCGGCGAGGTCTGGTACCTGCTCGTTCGGAACGAGGACGCGCTTGTCACCGTGCCGGCCGAACTGATCGCGAAGGTCGTGAGCCCGACCGAGGTCCGCCTCGCCGTCACGCGGGACGCCGTACGACGTCGAATCGGCGCCGCTGCCAGTACTGCCGACGATCGCGATCAGGTTCGTGTCCCGATCCACGAAGAGCGACTCCGCACGACGATCGAGCCGATTGACCTCGGGGAGGTGCGTATCCACAAGACCGTCGAGCACGTCCCAGAAACCGTGACGCGGCTCGTCGAGCACGAGGAGCTCGAGATCGAACGGGTTCCGCTCGACCGGCTCCTCGATCAGCCAGTGGAGCCGTACCGAGACGGCGAGTGGCTGGTGGTGCCGGTCATGGAAGAGGTACTCGTCGTCACCAGGCAGCTTGTGCTGACCGAGGAGGTCCGGATTCGGACGAAGCGAGTGACCGAGGAGCAGGAGGTCTACGAGGTTCTGCGACGGGAGCACGTCTCCATCGAGGATGCGACGGTCCACGGCGTAGGTGGCCCGATCGACGCGCAGCCGTTCACCCACCAGGACAGGCCGCGGCAGGAGACGAACGAGTCGTAGCCCCTGCACGACGCCACGAACACACCGTCAGATTATCGTCATATTTGCGCCTGGAAATCGTGATGTAAATGCTCTGCATATGTTCTGTCGATATCGGCACGCCGCGTGCGCTTTCTCTTCTGCGCGCTGCTCCGTGCGACGCAGCCGCCACGAGCATCGCGTCTGCGCTGAGTGCTCGTGCATCAATCTTCCCAGGAGGCCACGATGGGCCTGTTCGACAAGCTGAAGCGCGGCATGCACGTCTACGGTCCCGACAACCGGTCGGTCGGCACGATCGACCGCTGGGACGACGACAACGTCTACATTGGTGGGCGTTCCTACAAGCGGTCGATGTTCGACCGGTTCGACAACGATCGGCTCTACTTCAGCAACGAGGGCTACCGCTCGTACCAGTCGATGGGCGCCTCGGCGATCGGCGACGTCGTCGGCGGCGGCGAGGTCCGGGTCCCCGTCCGCGAGGAGCGGCTGGACGTCGAGAAGCGCCAGGGCGAGATGGGATCGGTGGACATCCACAAGGAGGTCACTCGCGAGCAGGTCAACGTCCCAGTCGAGCTGAGGCACGAGGAGGTGACCGTCAACCGGGTGGACGTGCAGGATCGGCCGGTGTCGGCCGGCGACGCGCCGGACACCTTCAAGGAGGGCACGATCCGGGTCCCAGTTCGCGGCGAGGAGGCGGTCGCCCACAAGGAGGCCGTCGTCACTGGCGAGGTGGTGGTCGACCGCGACGTCGTGACCGAGCGCGAGACGATCTCCGACACGGTCCGCAAGGAGCACGTGGACGTCGACGAGAACTACCAGCGCGCCCGCGAGGGGTTCCGTCAGCACTTTGAGGGGCGGCGCGGCGACCTCACGGGCACGGCGGTCGACACCCGCACGTTCGACGACGCCGAGCCAAACTATCGCCGCGGCTTCGCGGCCGCCCACGACGAGCGATACCGTGGCCGGCGCTTCGAGGACGTGGAGCCCGAGCTGCGTCGCCAGCATCACTCGACCGGCGACGACAACGCCTGGGAGCGCCTGCGTGAGGAGATCCGCGAGGGCTTCGACCGGGCCCGCCGCTGACCCGCGCTCTCGGCGGGACGGTACACCGGCGGGGGCCGATCACTCGATCGGTCCCCGCCGCGTGCTTATCGGCCCTGGAGCTCGGCGGCGACCACGCCAGCCGGGTCGATCTCGCGCAGGACTGACAGCTCCTCGTCGGTCGGCGGCGGCGTGGCCGGGGTTTCGTGACTGGCCGTGACCGTGAAGCCGGTCGAGCCGCGGACCTCGTCAGGGCTACTGAACGGATGGACGCTCTCGACGTCGAGAGCACCGTCAACCCGGCGCAGCACGCAGAGCGGCGTCACCACCCGATCGACGTTCCCGGCCGCCGTCACGAACGGCAGCTCCGGCACGAACGTCCTGGTGTCGTGTCGGGTGCGCCAGAGGATCGTGCGACGAGCGGTCGGCATCAAGGCGGCGCTGCCGGCCCCGCCCGGCAGCCGAACCTTCGGGCGCTTCGGATCGCCGATCGCGCTCAAGTTGATCCGCCCGGCCCGATCGATCTGCACGCCGCCCAGGAACGCCGTGTCGAGCCGACCCCGGGCCGCCAGGTCGAAGACGTCGGCCAGCGTGATCAGCGCCGTCGCTCCCACCAGCAGGCGCGGATCGACGGTCGAGATCGGCAACACGGGTGGCTCGGGATCGACGCCGCCCGGGATCGTCAGGATCACCAGGCCCGGTGCGTGCAGCCGCCTCGCTAGCAGCGCGGCGACCATCGGCAGCGGCGAGGCGACCCCGAAGAAGACGGTTTCGCCGTCTCGCAGCAGCCGCGCGAGGGCGACCGCCATCTGGGCCGCGACCAGCGACGCGTCGGCCCTGACCGGACTGTTCGCGCTCACCTGGCGGGCACCGCCCCGAGGATCCGCTCGTCCACGAACGTTCGCAACGCCGGCGGCTCGTCCGACACGGCCAGGAGCTGCTCGAGCGCGGGCAGGTCGTACTCGTAGAGCCCGGCGCACGACGTCGGCCAGGCACCTCCAGGCGCTTCGACCACCGCCTCGACCAGGAAGCCGGGGATGCTCGTCCGCTCCGGCTCGGCCGCCAGCACTGCGCGGTCGACGATCCGCTCGGCCGTCACGATCACCCGCCGGGCGGCCCGCGCCATCAGCGTGTCCTCGAACGCCGATCCCCAGATCCGGGCGTTGCCGTCAGCGTCTGCCTCCTGGACGTGAATCAGCGCGACGTCCGGGACGATCGCCGGCACCACCACCACGTCCTGGCCGGTGTACGGATCGCGCACCGAGGCGAAGCCTCTCAGCGAAACCAGGTCTGAGCCCTGGAGCCCGTTCAGCGGCATGAACGGCACCCCCTGGCTACTAGCACGCAGTCCGGCGATGATCGTGTAGCAGGCGTGCTCGCGTGCCTCGACCTCACCGCTCTCGACGGCGCGGCGGTACATCGGAGCTAAGCCCAGCACCGTCTCGTACCCGACGAAGCCGGCCGACACGACGCTCACGCAGCCGACGCCGCAGAGCAGGTCGACGTCGTAGGCGCCGGCCGTCTTCACCAGCTCCAGATCGCGCTTCTGTTGGCGGATCAGCTCGTGGACGGCGGCGGCCGGCGCGCGGTGCAGGGTGTTCCCGCCGAGCGCCAGGCAACTGCCGTCAGGGACGGTCGCGATCGCCTCGGCGAGTGAGCGGCGCTTGTCTGGCATCTCCCCCTCCGTCCGCGCGTCTCCGATGATTGTGCCCCGAACCGGCCTTCTCCATCCGATTCATCTGTTTCATCTGTCTATGGACTGTCATAGGAAACCTGGCCACAGCTCCCTGGCTCCCCCTCACATTTGGGGAATCAGGGCGTTTGGGAGCTTGCACAAGGCCTGGGTGTATGATCGGCAGCGGTGGAAGTCAACGAAGATGGATCCCGCTGATCGCGATCTGCGTTTCCACCGGAGGACGCGATGACCACAGGAGCCAGGCACGAGGCTCCCCCGCCCACCGCAGATGCTGCATCGACGAGTGCAACCGTAGCCACTATCCTTGCGCAACATCAGGCAACCCACGCGCTCATCGTCGCCGCGCAACTTGGCCTTGCCGACCACCTGGCTATGGGGCCTCAGAGCGCCGAGGAATTAGCCGGCGCTACCGGCACGCACCCCCGCTCTCTCTCTCGGCTGCTCCGCGCCCTGGCTGGCTTAGGTCTCCTTGCCTCCCAATCGGATGGAACCTTCGCGTTGACCCCGCTCGCCGAACCGTTGCGTGCCGGGGTGCCGGGTTCGCTGTGCGCTGCGGCGCAGTACGTCGCCGTCGAACTGATCGCCTGGAATGAATTGCTCTTCAGCGTGCGAACCGGTGCCTCTGCTTGGGAGCGGGCGCTCGGTAGTGGGCACTATGAGTACTTTGCCCACCACCCGGAGGCAAGCACCCACTTCAACGCGGCCATGACCGCTTCTACGGTGCGCGCGCTCCCCGACATCCTGGAGGCGTACGACTTCTCGGGCATCGGCACGCTCGTTGATCTTGGCGGCGGCAATGGGCTGCTCCTGGCGGGCATCCTTCAGGAGTACGCAGGCATGCAGGGGGTGCTGGTCGACCTGCCGCATGTCGTTGCGGAGGCGCCACCCGTGCTTGAGACTGCGGGTGTAGCGAACCGCTGCCAGATCGTGGGCCGCGATTTCCTGACCGATTTGCCGTCTGGCGCTGACGGGTACATGCTCAAGAATACTGTGCTGGGCATGAGTGATGCGGAAGCCGTACAAGTCTTCCGCGCCTGCAACGCCGCGATGGGCCGGCACGGCCGGTTGCTCATCATTGGCACGCTCATTGGGCCGGGCGGCGCAACGGGACCAGCTGCTCAGGCCGATCTACGCATGATGGTGATCTTCGGTGAGGCGGGGGTGCGCACAGAAGAGGAGCTGCGGGCGCTACTTGCCGACGGTGGCTTCCAGGTCACCCGGAGTATTCCTGCTGGCCACGCGGGCACCATCGTCGAAGCGACACCGACGTAGCGGAGAGCAGTACAAGGGGCTCAAGCCTCAATGGCGTTCAGTTTAGCCGTGGTGGCAGAGGCGGAGCGTGTCGGCGACGGGTTGGGGCCTGGGCGGGCTGGCATGTTTGGGGCGTTTGGGGTTG
>Ga0209382_10010828_pt1 | contig 11341 bp, 8 predicted proteins | sample SoiMetdeltSBSDD5_FD_187599 | JGI IMG/M metagenome (GOLD analysis project Ga0209382, IMG submission 187599) | Bulk soil microbial communities from a Populus tree surrounding site in Tennessee, USA - Soil MetaG P. deltoides SBSDD5 (SPAdes) (version 2) | ecosystem: Environmental > Terrestrial >...
CCACAAGGTCACCCATGCGGCACCGCGGGTGAGCGCATCGGGAATCTCCTCGATGTGCTGCAGAAAATACTCGCGGCTCCCCTCGTCGAGCACGAACAGGCCGTAACCGAGGCCGCCGCCGGCCGGCAGGACGAATCGCGGCGGCGGCAGACCTCTGGCGCCCTTGACGATCGTCTCGGCTCCCGTCACATACACGGGCAGCTCCTTCGACGACCCGTCATAGCCGAGCGTCACGCGAAGACGCTGCGGCCAGATCAGCCCGCGCTGCATGGGATCGTGCTGCGCTATCTCAATCGCCGCCAGGCGGCCTTTGTCGTCCAACCGTACCGCGGTCGTGAACTCCGGCCGGCCGCGATCCTCGACCCACGCACGGCTCCACTCGGCGATGTTCTCGCGCGTACGCTCGTCGATGATGCGCACCAGATCGAGCCACGTGGCGTTGCCATAGGAGTACCGTTTCAGATACTCGCGCAAACCGTCACGAAATCGTTTCGGCCCGACAATCAGCTCGAGCTGCCGCATGACGATCGGCGCCTTCTGATAGATGATCGGACCGTACATCTGGCCGGCTTCGTCCAGATTGGCCAGCTCCTGCCGGATCGCGTTCGTCCCAGCGGTGCGATCGACCTGATACGCGGCCGGATAGTGCGCCAGCAGAAATCGCAGATCGTGATTCACCCGTGGAAACGACGGGTTCACGATCTTCGCGGCCATGAAGTTCGCGAACACCTCCTTCATCCACACGTCGTTGAACCACCGCATGGTCACGAGATCGCCAAACCACATGTGAGCTGTCTCGTGGGCGATGACGGAGGCGCGCTCGAGCAGCTGATTCTGCGTCGCCGATTCATCGAGCATGAGTCCAGACGCGTTGTAGAGGATGGCGCCGGCGTGCTCCATGCCGCCGAACTGGAACGACGGAATCAGCACGAAGTCGAACTTGCCCCATGGATACCGGATGTCGGTGTAGTCCTCGAGCCAGTCGAGCGAGGCGGCGTGCAGGTCGAAGAGCGCGTCGCGATTGCGGGCGACCTTGGCGGCGTCGGTCTCACGGTGAAACATGCGCATGGTGCGTCCGCCACGCTGCGCGGTCTCGACCGAGAATCGGCCGGCGGCAAACGCGAACAGATACGTCGGCAGCGGCGCGGTCTCGGCGAACGTGGCGGTCACCGAACCAGCGGACGGAGCACGCGACGCCTCTGCCCCGTTCGCCACCGCCTGCCAGCCATCGGGCGTGATCAGCGTGAGGCGATAGCGGGCCTTGAGGTCTGGCTGATCGAAACACGGAAACGTGAGCCGCGCCCGCGCCGGCACGAACAGCGTGTACAGGAACTCGTCGTTGCGGTTCAGGGCGTCGTCACCGGCCGTGAACTCGAACTCGATTTGATTCGAGCCGGCGGTCGTCATCTCGGCCGGGATCACGATGTGACCGTTCCGGACCGCCGCCGGCAGGGAACGGCTGCCGGCCCGGACGGCGATCAGCCGTTCGGACGGCTGAGCGAAGTCAAAGACCACCCGTTGCGGCTTGTCCAGGACGAAGCGCACCACGGATTTGCCCCGTACGGGAGCCTGCCGGTCGGCAGGAATGGTGAACGACAGCTCGTACTTCAGCTCGCGAATAGCGGCCGCGCGTTCGGTGGCCAGCGGCTCCGAGACGCCGGGCCCCGGCTCGGCAAGCGGAGTGTCGGCCGCCCCAAGTAACGTCAATGCAACCATAAAGCCCAGCATCACCGGGAACGATACCAGGAGACTGGGGGGCATAGGGGACGTCAACCTTCTGTAGAATGCACAGCAGCATGAAGGTCCGCGGGGTACGCACGCTCATCGTGGCGGTGTGCCTGGCCGGGCTCGCCGGTACCGGCGGGACGGGCTCGACGGCGCAGCAGGGGGCCTCTGTACGCGGACGCGTCGAAATCGGTGTCCCCGTCACTGCCCGGCGGCCGTCGGCGGCCTACGCGACGCGGGCAGTGGGACAGGCGGTTCTCGCCCCCGTTTCCGAATTGCGGCATGTCGTCGTCTTCCTGAAGAACGCCCCGACATCGAGCACTGCGCCGGCGGCGGTCGAGATCCGCCAACGGGACGAGAACTTCATTCCGCGCGTCGTCGCCGTGCCGCTCGGCTCGGAAGTGTCGTTCCCGAACGACGATCCGATCTACCACAACGTCTTCTCGCTCTCGCGGGTGAAGACATTCAACCTCGGACGATTCCCACGCGGTGAATCCAGGTCGGTGCGCGTCACCAAGCCGGGCGTGGTGAAAGTGTTCTGCGAGATTCACTCGCACATGACCGCCACGATCATGGTCTTCGACCATCCGTGGTTCACGATGGTGGGCGAGGACGGCCGCTTCGAGCTGGCCAACGTGCCGCCGGGGGCGCGAGAGATCACCGCGTGGCACGAACGTCTCGGCGACACCACCGTGCCGCTGCGCGTCGAATCCGGCCGGACGACAGAGGCAGATTTCGTGCTTCCGGTGCCGGCGCAGTGAGGCGCCCACCCGGTCTCGCAGCCAAGACCGTGGCCGTGACGTTCGTCACGGTAGCCATCATCCTCTCCATTGTTTTCATCGTGCTGATCGTCGAGGCGCGCGATCGCATGCGCGACGTCGAGACGGCGAAACTCGATGCCAGCTCGCGCATCTTCACGGCGTTCGAGGCGCGCCGCGACAAGGATCAACTCGCGACCACGGCGACGCTGGCCGAGACGCCGACACTCAAGGCGGCCTTCGATACATACGTCACCGAGGCGCGCCTCGGCTCGAACGACGACCGGCTGCAGGCGCAGCAGACGGTCACGCGCGAGCTCGAGAAGCTGGCGGCGGTGACGTCGGCCAGCGTGCTGGCGATTCTCGACGGCGACGGCCGCGTGTTCGCGAGCGCCGGAAGCGCCCGTCAGCAGTGGCCGCCCAACCAACAGGTGATGCTGTCGGCGCGCGAGTCGACGACATTTCACACGGTGGCGGTCGTGCCGGCCGGCGCATTCCGGGTTGCCGGCGCGCCACTGCGGCTGGACAACCGCGATGTCGGCACGCTGGTGCTGGGCACGAGCCTCGACAACGCCTACGCCGAAATCCTCCGCGGCCTGTCGGCTGACGCCGGCATCGTGATCACCGTGAACCACGCGGTCGTCGCGCGAACCGTACCGGAGGAAGTGACCCGCGATCTCGTCGCCGCCGAAGGCGAGCCGGACCAGGCGACACAACTGAACGGCGAGGAGTACGCGATCCGCACGCTGCTGTCATCTGGCCCGGTGCGAATCTACTCCCTGACGTCGATCGACGCCGCGGCACGCGATGCCACGCGTGACGCGATGACGGCGCTCGGCATCGTCGCGCTCGGCGGATTCGTGCTCGCGGTGTTCGGCAGCCTGTGGCTGGCGCGCACGCTGACTGATCCGATCAAGCGCGTCGCCGGCGAGATCGCGACGATGACCGCGGCCCGGGATTTCGGACGGATGCTCGATGTCGGCGGCACGAGTCGCGAGCTCGACGCCCTCGCCACCGCATTCAACGAGCTGATGGGCGGCTTGACCGCCGCCGAGGCGGAAACGCAGTCCGCGTATCTCGGCGCGATCCGCGCGCTCGCCGCGGCCCTCGACGCGCGCGATCCGTACACCGCCGGCCACTCCGAGCGCGTGAGCGCGCTGTCGGTGCTCATTGCGCGGCAGCTCTCGCTCAGCGAAGCGGAAGTGGACGTCATTCGCCTCGGCGCGCTGCTGCACGACATCGGCAAGATCGGCGTGGCCGACCACATCCTGCGCAAGCCGGGACCGCTTTCCGCCGACGAATTCGAACAGATCCGCCGCCACCCCGGCCTTGGCGCGCGCATCCTTCGCAAGGTCCCGTTCCTCGAGCCGCACCTGGCGATTGTCGAGCTCCACCACGAGCGGCCCGACGGCAAGGGTTATCCCTTCGGCCTGATCGGCGATAACATCCCACTCGACGCGCGCATCGTGCACGTCGCCGATGCGTTCGACGCGATGACCAGCGCCCGCGCGTATCGGCCGGCGCGCGCCGCCTCGGTCGCGCTGATCGAGCTGCAGCGCTATTCGGGCACGCAGTTCGATCCTGCGTCGGTAGACGCGCTGCGCGAGGCGCTCGCGCAGTCGACGTCCGCCACTGAACGCCAGCTGCAGGCATTGCTCGGCCGCGAGGCGTCGGCTTAAGTGGAAAAGTGGAAGAAGTGGAAAAGTGGAAGAAGTGGAAAAGTGAAACAAGTAGGTCGAAAGTGGGGTCGGCGTACTTCGGACTTACTTCTTCTACTTTTCCACTTTTCCACTTTTCCACTTCTGGTCGGCGGCGCAGCCGCCGGCCAGCTCGCTCGCTCTTCTTCGTTCGCGCTCGATAGCGCGGCGTCGGTCGATCAGACGCGGACCTTCAGCGGCGACGACTCGACCGGGGTCATCGTCGACGCCGTGATGTCGGTGGGCTTCGGTGCAGGGTTCGAAGGCATGATCCGGCCGTGGGCGCAGCGTCAGGCATCCGGCGACTGGAACAAGCAGATCTGGATTGCCGCCGTCAGATACCAGCGTCCCGGACCGATCGGCCTTCGCGTCGACGCCGGACTGATCCCCTCGCCTATCGGGCTGTCGAATCTCATGCTCCGGCCCCAGCTCAATCCCACCGTCTCGCTCCCCGCCGCGCTGTTTCAGCCGCTGCCCTCGACGGAAGTGGGCGGACCGCGGGCAACGCTGCTCGGCGCGGTCTACGCCTACGGCGCCAACGCGACGGTTTCTGGCGAACACTGGGACGCGCGCGCCGCGGTCATCGATACGTCGCCGCTCCGCACGCGCCGCATCTTCGGGCGGACGAATCCGCCGCGATTCGACAACGTCGTGATCGGCGGCGGCTTCACGCCGTTCGTCGGTCTTCGCGTCGGCGCATCGGTGGCACACGGCGGGTGGCAGCGCGCCAACGAGTCCCCGTTGATCACCGAGAATCGCGACGCGACGATTGTCACCGTCGAGACCGAGTTCTCGTTCCGCTACACCAAGCTGCTCGGCGAGTGGGTGCGCGATACGCTCGAGACCTCGGGCGGTGATCAGATTGCATCCGGGTGGTATGTGCAGGGACAGCAGACGTTGACGCCGCGATGGTTCGTGGCCGGGCGTGTCGAGCGGATGTCGGCGCCGGCGCTCACGCCGCTGGCGACGATCGAGCAGCAGCACCTCAACGGCGTCGAGGAAACGTTGGGTTTCCGGCTTACGCCGGAGTTGACGATCCGCGCCGATCACCGTGCGCGCCAGGCTTTCGGGCGCGACGTGTTCGACCACCAGGTCGCGCTGTCGGCAGTCTGGTGGAAGCGCTGGTTCTAGGCGCCACCAGGAAAGAACACCCGCTGCACGAACCAATACGTGCCGGCCGCAATCACCACCACTGATCCCGCAATCGCGACGCGCGCACCGGCGACGTCGCTCCGGCGCCGCACGGCGGCAAGCAGACTGGCAACGGCGAGCACAACCGCCAGCTGACCGATCTCGACTCCGAGGTTGAACGAGAACAGCGACCAGCCGAGCGCCTCGCGGGGCAGACCGAACTCGCGCAGCACGTTGGCAAATCCGAATCCGTGCACCAGGCCGAAGGTGAGTGCCACCCACGCGCGAAGATCGCGGCCGTCTCCTCGCACCAGATTGTCGGCGCCCACGAACACGATGCTCAGCGCAATCGCCGGCTCGATGATGCTCGCCGGCGGTGAAAAGATGTTCAGCGCGGCGAGCGAGAGCGTGATGCTGTGGCCAATGGTGAATGCCGTCACGATGCGGACGAGCGCCATCCAGCTGCCACCGAGCAGGAGAAGACCGATGAGAAACAGGATGTGATCCGGTCCGATGAGGATGTGATGCGTGCCTGACGGGATGAACGTCCTCATCACCGCGATTGCGCCCTGCGTCGTCCCGAGATAGTAGGTGTGAGGCTCGGTCGTCGCGTTGAAGATCACCTGCTGGCGGAGATCGGCGTCCTCATAGACGTTGATGAACGTCTGGTGAATCGGATCGTACGGAAAGAGGTTGGTGTCGATCGCGAGGGCGCCGGGGTGCTCGTCGGGAATACGGTAGGTGATCCGCAGCGCGAGCTCCTCTTTCATGGGTTGAATCGTTCCCCACTGGATGGCCAGCGGCCGATCCGTCGTCAGCGAAATACGCGGAGTGATGAGGTCGAGGATCCGCTGCCGCTCGCGCATCAGGAATTCCGAATCGAGGACGCGCTCGGGGGGCGTGACGTTGAGCTCGTGGGCAATATCGATCACATGGACGGTGAGTGATCCTTCGATGCTGCCGCCGCGGAAGGCGATGTCGAGGTAACTGAATGGCGCCGGATGCGCCGACGCCTGGCTCGCGCAGCCAAGAACAAATATCAGGACCGCTGCCCGGAAGTGCGTGGGGTTCATCGACCGCAAATTGTACTTGGGCTTGCCCGCCGTCGCCTTCGGCGAAGACAGGTTAGGTAATCAGGAGCGAGTCCTGACTCAGCCAGGGTCTGGCCGGTTCGAGCGGGCGCGGCGCTTCGAGCAACGCCAGATGCGGGCTGGCGGAGGCGGGCTCGAGCGACACGCGCTCGCCTTCGTCGCTGAGCGCCAGGCGCTGGGCGTAGCGGTCGGCGGCCTCGCCGGAGCCGTAGTACGCGGCCCAACCCGCCAGCGCCAGATGCTTCCAGGTGATGTCCGGTTGAATTCGCCGGCGCAACTTTCCGAGGAGGAGATTGACCCCGCGACGAACGTTCTCGCGCCAGTCCCAGGCCAGTTCCGCGCTGATTGCCTGAGCGTCCACGCGCGAGAACTGCGCCAGACCAACGCCGAAGTCAAAACTCGTGAGTGGAAACCCGGGTGGATCATCGGGCCAGTCGGCGCGAAAGCGGCAATCGGGCTGCAGACCATCGACGTGATGGCGCCTCGTGAGTGTCACCGCCGCCGAGCGCTGCGCCTGTGCGGCGAACTGCGTGAACGCGGAGTCGTGCTGGAAGATCGCACGCACCATCTGCCGCACGTTGTCGTCGTAACCGGCGAGCCGTTCGTCGAGATACGCGAAGACGTCCGACTGCGACGGATTCGTTCCGGCGATGCGCACGTGCACGTAGTCGCACAGCGTCGCCTCCGGCAGTCGCGCGGCAACGATGATCAGGCCATGACCACCCAGCAGGTGGTTCTCGTCGCCATACGTGCAGCGGCAGCCGTCGCCGAACAGCGTGAAGCCGGGGGTGCGGCTCTCGCCTCGCCACTCTTTCTCGAACGTCTCGACTGCGCTTCGATATCGGTACAGCCGTGTGTTGGCGTACCGGCACAGGACGTGGCGGCAGACGAGCCGCCACACGATAGGCGTGACGGCCGGATCGAAGCCATCCACCGCGCACGACACGCGTATCGCCGGCATTCGCGGACGCGCGGTGAGATGAAACAGGTTGTCGTTGAAGTCGCTGCGCGGAACACCACCCGACGTGTATCCAGGCGGCTCGCTGCGATCGAGATTGGCGATCGCCAGACGACGATGCCCGTAGGCGATCAGCCTGGTCGGGGTCTGGAGGCCCGCATCGGCGGACGGAAAATCAGTATCGAGGATGTGCCACCGGGGGGAGTGGGGCATCTCAGATGTTAATAACGAATTAGCACGGGGTGACCGAACTCAGTTCATCACTCCATCCGTCACGGGAGGCTCGTGGTCAATACGTTCCAGACGTTCTATCGGTTTCTCCGCCATTCACAGCACGACACGTGCCAGACAGGGCGGTGTTTTCACAGGGAACGGCTCTCAAAAACTGCTTCCTTCCCGAAACGGATCGTCGTCGTCCAGAAAGAACGTGTGCTCTCCGGTAATCCAAGCCGACCCTTCGATCTCGGTGACGATGGCCGGAAAGTCGGCGACTATCGTGCGGTGCACCGCGCGGCCACGGAAGAGCGCGCCAGACACACTCTCGTGCACGAAAGGCTGGCGGTCCGGGAGCAGGCCCATTGCGTCGAGCACGGCCATGACCGCGGACGTGCCCGTGCCGCCAGGCGATCGATCGACGGCACCCGAGGCTCGGACGGTCACGTTGCGGAGATGGGCTTCGGGATCGGAGGCGGGTCCGGTGAAGACCACACCGGCAACGCCGTCGATCGAGTTGTCTGCCGGATGCACCGGGCGCTGCGTCGCATTGAGTGACGCGCTGATCTCGGCGCCGAGCCGCCGCAGATCCGGGACATGGGCCGCGTCGAGCGGTACTCCTGTCGCTTCGCTGTCGACGATCGCGTAGAAGGCGCCACCGAATGCGATATCGACGCGCAAGTCGCGACGCCCCACCACGACCGGCACTGCCGGAGCGTGCACGAACGCCGGAACATTCGTCACCGCCACCGAGTCAACCGATCGCACACCGGCGTGCACTTCGACTCGCGCATGTGCGTGCACCGATCCTGCTGGCGTGTCGAACACCACGCGCTCTTCCCCGTCGCCAGGTGGATGCGGCAGAGCCATGCGGCGTTCGAAGGCGATCGTCGTCACCGCGATGACGGCGTGGCCACTCATCGACGGATACCCCCCCGCATCCATGAAGACGATGCCGGCGTTGGCGTGCAGCGTCGACGGGTCGGTCGTGAGCGCCGCGGTCATGTCGGCGTGGCCGCGCGGCGCGAGGAGAAGAGCGCGGCGAAAAGCATCCGCGTGTTTGCGACACCATTCGCGCTGCTGCGCAGGCGTCTTCCCCCGCGGGCGCGGCATGCCGTCGACGATCAGGCGGACTGGTTGTCCGCCAACGTGGGCATCGATGGTTTTGATGACGTGAATCATGCAGCGCTACGTAGGGGCGCCTTCAGGCGGCCCGCCTACGCTAGCACTGGAGGACAGGTCAGCCACAGACCTGAAGGAAATCGCGCGAGATCATTGGCCGCCAATCTGGCGTGTCGTTTGCAGCCTGAGGACGTATGCCACGCCGGGGAGACAACGACCATGGGAGCTAGACGCTGGGTTCGATGGCTGTTTGCCGCGATCACCTGCGCGCTGCTGGCAACGCCGGCGGCGGCGCAGAACAACGCGGCGTTCGAGCGCGGGTACCGTGAAGGGATCGAGCGTGGGGTGGACGATGCGCGAGACGGCCGGCGTTTCGAGCCGCAGCGCGACCGCGTCTATCGCGATGGTGACCGCGGCTACAACAGCCGCTACGGCAACCGCGACTCTTATCGCAACGAGTTCCGTCGTGGCTACACGTCGGGCTATCGCGAGGGGTTCTACAACGGAAATGGCCGCAACCGGCGGGACGATCGCATCTTCAACGGCCGTCGTGAGGGGATCTACGATCGTGGTCCTATACGAACTCGCGGCTCGCAGGAGCCCGCCTTCGCACGCGGCTACAGCGACGGATGGCAGCAGGGGCTCGACGATGGCCGCGATCGCGATCGATTCGATCCCACCCGTCACGGCGACTACAAAGATGCCGACAACGGGTACGAGCGCAATTACGGATCGAAGGACGTCTACCGGAACAACTATCGAACCGGTTTCCGGCAGGGCTACGAAGCCGGCTATCGCGACCGCGGCGGCTACCGCTAAAGGGTAGGGGCGACGCATGCGTCGCCCCTGCACTGCGCTATCGCCCGGGAGTCGAGCCGGCAAGTGCTTTGAGCGCCGACTCGAACGTGCCCCATGGCACGGGTTTGCCGTGCACGGGAGCGAGCGTCTCGATCGCGAGCTTCATGCGCGCCACCTGATTCGCCAGACTACGCATCGCCGGGAGCTGCGCCGCTCTCGGCGGTTCGTGCGTATCGAAGAGATCCGCCTGAAACGCAATCCGCTCAACCGGCAGATACGCCATCAGCATGCCATCCACGTGCTGGAGCGGCTGCACGTAGTAGATGCGAAGAATCCTCCGGTTGTCGGTGATCACATAGTTCTCTTGCACCGCTTCGTAGTTATAGCCCTCGGACACCTCGGTCGGCGGCCACCGCGAGACGATATCGGGATTGATTGTCCGCGGCTCGTAATTCAACACGTCGCTGTTCAGAAACGGCATGTTCTTCGCGTGCGCGACAATGGTGGCGCCGACGTGGAGATAGGTTCTGAGCCCGCCGATGTGATCGAAGTGGGGATGCGACGAGATCAACCAGCGAATCGGTTTGTTCGGTGCCAGTGTCGCGATGGTGTCGATCACCGCGAGACTTCGCTCCTCGTTGCCAGGGGCCTCGAACACCGCGACGAAATTGCTGAACTCCACCATGTGGCTGTTGGCTGGTCCACCACCCAGCGCGTAGACGCCTTCGGCAAGCTTGTCGACCGTCACCGCGGCCACGCCACTCGTCTTCGCGGCCTGCGCGATCGCGGCTGGCACCGGGATCGGATCGCCGCACGCGTTCGGCTGGACCGTGGGAAAGTTCCCGCCGTAGCCGTTGTGCCCGGTGCTCTGACGATAGAACTGCCAGTTGTCGTCCCAGCCATGATGTGAATGCCACGCCGTCGGCCACTTGATGTTGCCGAAGGCCATCTGATTCGTGGACTCGTGCTCGATGTTGAAGTCGCCGAGCGCCGGCTCGCTGACCGTCGTCTTGATGCGCGTGATCTGGTTCAGCGAGTTGATGGTGGCGTCGACACGATATTTCCCGAGCATCGTGATCGCAACGACGTGGACCTTCTCCGGCTGCACGACATTGCCGTCGCGGCCCTTCTCGAGCTGTTCCCATCGCCAGAACGCGACCGGATTCGCACCAGGCAGACGCGCGGCTTTCAGAAAGCCTGGAGGGTTGAGCCAGAGATCGAGCTGATAGAGATCGGCAAGCTCCGGTGCGACGGCAACCGGTTCGCCGTCGCCATCGATGTGCCACGCCACACGGCCATTGACGATGTGCGTCTGTCGCGGCGCCTTTTGTGTAGGCGTTCCGTCCTGCCATCCGAGACCGTACTTCCAAGAGGCCGGACTCAATCCTGGCTTTCGATCGAAGGTCTCCTTGCTCGTGCCCGCGTCCCAGTTGATGGTGCGCGTGTAGTTGGCCAGCGAGTCGATGCGCGGCCAGTCCACGTTGACGGCGTTCTCGAATGTCTGCCCGACCGCCCCGGCGTAGCCGGTGCCCGAGAAGGTGATGCACTTCAGATTGGCTTCACCGATCTCTTTGGACGCGGCCGCCAGCAGGGGCGCCGGGTCGACGTAACCCGGCGGGAATTGCTGGGCGGGCAACTGCGTGCCCAGCAACAGCAACAGGGCGATGGCGACAGCGATCCTCATGTCCGTTCCCCCTCGGTTTCCTCTCGTAGAGGCGGGTCTCAGACCCGCCTACAGGCCGGAAGTATCTCACCTGGCAAGTTGCAGGGGGGAAAAACGGCGAGTATCATTGAAGTTCTCGCCCGCGCTCGCGCGCGACGTGCCGGTATCGTCTAGGGGTTAGGACG
>Ga0209382_10010829_pt1 | contig 11341 bp, 5 predicted proteins | sample SoiMetdeltSBSDD5_FD_187599 | JGI IMG/M metagenome (GOLD analysis project Ga0209382, IMG submission 187599) | Bulk soil microbial communities from a Populus tree surrounding site in Tennessee, USA - Soil MetaG P. deltoides SBSDD5 (SPAdes) (version 2) | ecosystem: Environmental > Terrestrial >...
CGTCGTGCCCATCGACAGCCTCACCGCCTACTTCTGGGAGCGCCGCCTCGTGCTCTTCGCCGCGTGGCTCGCTGTCGGCTGGATGATCGTCGAGCGCCTGCAGGCAAACAACATGGACCCGGCCGCGCGCCAGATCGTGGCCTACACGCTCGGCCTCGGCCTGCTCGCGATCGCGATCGAAGCGCTCTGGCGCCGCTCGCGCGTCGCCGCGCTCGCGACGGTGGTGCTCTGGGCGCTATGGGTGGTCGGCGCGATGGGGTTTTTCTGGCTTGCCGCGCTTGCGCTTGCGCTTCCGTTCGTCCTCAGCCAGGTCCAGCCGAGCGTCGATCACGTGCTGACGCGCGGCATGCTCGCGGCCGCGATCGGCCGTGGCGTGCGCGCGCTTCTCATCCTCGGCGCGGCGTTGATTCTCGTGCGCGCGCTTCACCTCGACGTCGACGCGCTCGCCTCGAGCCAGGCCTTCTGGCCGAGCCTAGTGCGCGGCGCGGTGCAAGCGCTCGCCATCGTGCTCGTCGCCGACCTCGCCTGGACCGTCGCCGCGTCGCTCATCGACCAGAAGCTGGCCGGCGGCGCGGCGAACGCGCGGCTGCAGACGCTGCTGCCGATCGTGCGCACGACGCTCGCCGTGGTCCTCGTCGTCATGACGATCCTGATGGCGCTTTCCGCGCTCGGCGTGCAGGTGGGGCCGCTCCTCGCGAGCGCCGGCGTGGTCGGCATCGCGGTCGGCTTCGGCTCGCAGCAGCTCGTGCGCGATCTCTTCGCCAAGTTCTCTTACCTGATGGATGACGCGTTCCGCGTTGGCGAATACATCGAGAGCGGCAATTTCAAGGGCAACGTCGAGTACCTCGGCGGGCGCTCGATCCGGTTGCGCCACCATCGGGGGGCGATCTTCACCATCCCGTACGGGCAGCTCGGCGCGGTGAAGAACTCGAGCCGCGACTGGGTGATCGACAAGATGACGATCGGCGTCGCTTACGACACCGACCTCGACAAGGCGAAGAAAATCATCAAGAAGATCGGCCAAAGCCTCGCCGAGAATCCCGAATTCGCGCCCCACATCCTCGAGCCCCTGAAGATGCAAGGCGTCGAGCAGTTCGGCGAGCACGCCATCCAGCTGCGCATCAAGATGATGACCAAGCCGAACCAGCAGTTCACGATCCGTCGCCGGGCCTACGCCATGATCAACAAGGCCTTCGCGGAGAACGGCATCCGCTTCGCGCGTCCGACGGTGCAGGTGGCGAGCCCGGGCGAGGCGGCGGCCGCCGCGGCCGCCCTGCGCACCCTCGACCGGGACAAGGCGCAGGTCTAGCGCTCGGCGCTATAACCTTTCTCGCGCATGCAGCGCTGGAAATGGCGCAGCTCGGACAAAGCCCGCTCCTCTTCGCCGGTAAGAAGCGTGCTCGGCTCACCGGGCGTGCGCGCGGGAGCCCTGCGCTCCGGCAAAAGCGCGTCGCGCGCCTGGCGCCGGCGCTCGTCGCTATCCTCTTGCACCATGGCCTCGCTCGCGCCCGTCTTGTGCCAATGCGGCGCGCCGCCGCTGCACGCAGCGAGCGCGGCGGCGAGCAGCCAAGCATGACGTGAGCCTCGCATGCGCGGATTTCACGCGGTTGGCGCGGCTCGGACTACTAGTCCAAGGTCTGATCGTGGCGTGCCTTGCTCTCGCCCAGGAGCCGGTCTACCGTCTGAGCGTTGAAGCGCCGACGCGCGAGCTGCGCGAAATGCTCACGCGCGGGCTGCAGCTCGCGCGCTGGGAAGCGGATGCGCAGATGACGCCGGAGCTCCTCGGCCGCCTCGCCGAGGAAGCAGTGCTCGAAGCGAAGAAGGCGCTCTCCGCGCTCGGCTACTACTCGGCCGCGGTATCCACGTCCATCGACCGCAGCAGCAAGCCCTGGGCCGTCGTGCTGCGCGTGGAGCCCGGGGCGCGCACCACGGTGCGGTCGGTCGAAATCCGCTTCACCGGCCCGGGCGCGGACGATCCCGAGGCCGCGCGCGTCCTGCGCGAGGTGCGCCGCGACTGGCGCCTGCCGCCCGGCGCCGTGTTCACGCAGGAGGCCTGGATCGACGCGAAGCGCGAGGCGGTGCGCGGGCTCTCCGCATGGCGGTACGCCAGCGCCCGCGTGGCCGACAGCCGGGCGCGCGTGGAGCGCGCAGCCGCAGCCGCGGCGCTCGAAGTGACGCTCGACACCGGACCGCCGTTTCTCTTCGGCGAGGTGGAAGTGCGCGGCGGCGGCGGCCGCTATCCCGACGCGGTGACCGCGAATTTGAGTCCCGTGCGTCCCGGCACGACCTACGATACCGAGGTGCTCGAGCACTATGCGCGCCGGCTCCTCGAGACCGGCTACTTCGCCGGGGCGCGCGTCGAGATCGACGCCGACCCTGCGCGCGCGGGGGCCGCCCCGGTGCGCGCTACGGTCATCGAGGGCAACTCGCAGAGAATCGAGGGCGGGCTCTCCTTCAACACCGACAGCGGGCTTCGCCTCGAGGCCTCGCATCGCAACGTGGACCTCTTCGATTCGGCGTGGCGCGGCCGCACCGAGCTGCGCCTGGATCAGCTCGAGCAGATCTTGCGCTACGAGCTCGACGCGCCGCCGCGTCCGGGCGCGAAATGGTGGAGCGCCTTCACCGGCGCCAAGCATTCCGTGGTGCAGAACGAGGACAATGAGGAAGTCGCGATCGGCATCGCGCACAACTGGGCCGGGCGCGGCGCGCCGAGCGCGCTCCTCGTCTCGGCGCACGCCGAAGAGCAGCGCGTGAGCGGCGAGTTCAACGATCACCGTTACGCGGTGTACATCGGCGTTCGCTTCGGGTTCCGCGACACCGACGCGGTGGTCCTGCCGCGCCGCGGCTATTTCGGCCAGCTCACCGCGGGCGGCGCTCCGGAGGCGCTTTCGACGCGCGAATTCGTCCGCGGCACGGCGCGCGGCACGCTGCTCGTGCCGCTCGGGCGCGCGGACGACCTGCAGGTGCGCGCCGAGGGCGGCATCGTCGCCGCGCGCTCGCGCGAAGGCATCCCTTCCACCTTCCTCTTCCGTACCGGCGGCGACCAGACGGTGCGCGGCTATGCCTTTGAGAGCCTCGGTGTGCGCGAGGGAGATGCGGTGCTCGGCGGGCGCTACCTCGCCATTGGCAGCGTCGAATACACGCACTGGTTCGCGCCCCAATGGGGAATTGCCGCGTTCCTCGACGCCGGCAATGCGTGGGATACGGGCGACTTCGACCCGGCGTTCGGCGTCGGCCTCGGCGCGCGCTTTCGCACGCCGATCGGGCCGGTACGCGTCGACGTCGCCTACGGCGACCAGTCCGACACCTGGCGCCTGCACTTCTCTGTAGGGTTCGTGTTCTGATCACGATCCTCAAGTGGCTCACGCGCCTGGGCATCGCGGCCGGGCTCGCAGCCGCGGGCGCGCTGCTGTGGCTTCTCGGCACCGAGAGCGGCCTGCGCTGGGGGCTCGCTTTCGCGCCCGCCACGGTGCAACTGGAAGGCGCGCGCGGTGCGCTCATCGGGACGATGTCGTTCGATCGCGTGGCGTTCGAAGGCAGCGAAGCGCGCAATGTCGCGCTCGAGCTCGATCTGCTCGCGCTTTTCAGCGACACACTGTCGGTCGAGTTTCTGCGCATCGAGAGCCTGAGCCTGAAGAAGCCCGCGACGGGGGGCGGCGCCACCATCCCGCTTCGCATCCGCCTTCGCGACGTCGAAGTGAAGTCCGTGGTCTACGAGGGGTACGAGCTTCACGGCTTGCGCGGCTCGTATGCGGGAAGCGCTTCCGTCCACGAAGCCGACGCTTCGTTTTCCGCGGCGGGGGCGCGGGCGCGGCTCAAATTGCGCGTCGACCAACGATTCACCGTCGAAGCCGAGGTGAAGGGACTGAACATCGCGGTGGTGGATCCCGCGGCGCCGCAGACTGCACTCGAAGTGAGGCTGAAGGGCGAGGGCACGGCTGCCGACTTCGCCGGCAATCTCGCCGTCTCGAATCCCGACCCCGGGCCGCTGGACCGCGAGCGCATGCCCTTTTCTCGCGCGCACGGGGTCTTTCAAACTGATTTCAAGCGCGTGCGCCTCGAGCAGCTCGATGTCGCCATGCACCCGAGCGGACGATTGCACGGCAGCGCGACCGCCTCCCTCGAATCTGCGCGCCTGGAGCTCAAGGTGCAGAACCTTGACCTGCGCGGCCTGTACTCGACCCTTCATGGAACGCGCCTCGCCGGTTCGCTATCGCTCGAGCTCAACCAGACGGCACAGCGCGTCAAGGGAACGCTTTCTCAGGACGACATGACCCTCAGCGCGGATGCCGAGCGCAAGGGCGACGACATCGAGGTGCGCGCGCTGCACGCGCGCGCCGGCGACGCCGAAGCGCGAGGCCGCGGCCGCGTTCACCTCGGCGAGCCGCTGCGCTTCGCCGCCGAGCTCACGCTTTCGCGCTTCAACCCGGCGCGCTTCGGCGACTATCCACGCGCGAGCATCAACGGATACGTCAAAGCGCACGGCGACCTCGGTGGACGCGGCACGGCGCAGTGGCGCATCGCCGACAGCACGCTTCTCGGCGAGCCTTTCGCGAGCAGCGGCTCCGCCGGCCTCGTGAAGGACCGCGTGGTCAACGCCGACGCGTGGGCCACGCTCGGCCGCAACCGCGCCGCGGCGAAGGGGTCCTTCGGCGGGCCGGGCGATCGCGCGGCCTGGACGCTGCACGTGCCGGAGCTCGCGGCGCTCGCGCCGCAGTACGCCGGCGAAGTGCAAGCGCACGGCACCGCGAGCGGCACGTGGACGGCGCCGAGCTCCACCGTGCAAGCGAACGCCCGGGCGTTACGGCTGGGCGAGAACATCTTCTTCGAGCGCGCGAGCGTCCACGCCTCGGGAACGCTCGAAAGCCACGCCGGAACCGTTACGGCGAGCGGCTCCGGGCTCGATTTACGCGCGAGCCTGCAAGGCGGATGGACGGCGAGCGCTTGGCGCGGGCAGATTGAGTCGCTGACCAATGCAGGCAAGTACCCTTTCGCGCTGAAGAGCGCTGTCACGCTCGAAGCGGGTGCGGCGCGCGTGGCGCTCGGTCCGTTCGGGGCCGAGCTCGCCGGCGCACGTCTCGCCGTCGAATCGCTGCGCTGGGAGAACGATCGCCTGAGCTCGCGCGGCGCGTTGAGCGCGTTCGCCGTGCGCGGCCTCGTTCCGGGCCTCGAGGGAAATCTCGAGCTCGACGGCGAATGGGACCTCGTTTCCACTCCGAAGCTGAACGGGCGCCTGGCCTTGCGCCGCGCCCGGGGCGACATCGCGTGGGGCGGGCAGACCCTCGAGGTCTCGAGCCTGGACCTCGTCGCGACGCTGAACGACGACCGTGTCGCGGCGAAGGCGCAGATCGCGAGCCGCTTCGGCGCCGCGCGCATCGAAGGCAGCACGGCGGGCATCACGCCCGATTCCGCGATTGCGTTCACCGCTGAAGTGCAGATCACGGAGTTGCAGACCCTGACCGAGCCGCTCTGGACGCAAGCGCGCGTATCCGGACGGCTCAGCGCTTCGCTGAAGTTCGCCGGCACGATAGCGGCACCCACTTTTTCAGGAGCCGTGCGCGGCGACGCGCTTGGATTCGACATGCCGCCGTGGGGGATCGCCCTGCGCGATGGCTCCGTACGCGCGGAGCTCGACGCCGACACGCTGCGCGTCACCGAGGCGCGCATCGCGGGCGGCGACGGCAGCTTCAGCGCCACCGGGACGCTGCCCCTCGGCCTGCAGCAGCCGGCGAAGCTGGAATGGAAGGCCACGCGCTTTCAAGTCTTCGGCCGGCCCGACCGGCGCCTGGTGGTCTCGGGAAGCGGCACGGCGGCAAGCGACGGCAAGCGCTTCACGCTGCGCGGCGCGATTGCCGCCGACAGCGGCCGCTTCGAGATCGCGACCGCGTCCCTGCCGGACCTCGAGCCCGACGTGGAGGTGGACGGCGAGGTGCCGGTAAAGGCACGCAAGGGGGTCGCCTCCCCGCTCGAGCTCGACCTCGCCCTCGACCTCGGTCAGCGTCTTACGCTGCGCGCCTATGGCTACGATGGCGGCGTCACCGGAAAGGTGCGCGTGACGAGCGGCCCTGCGGGCCAGCTTCTCGCACACGGCCGCCTGGAGGCGCTCAAGGCGCGCTACCGCGCATACGGGCAGGAACTCGAGGTTGATCCGGGAGCCATGATCTTCGCCGGGCCGATCGACGCGCCCGGGCTCGACATCAGCGCGTGGCGGCGCCACCAGCAGGTCGAGGCCGGGATCCACCTGACCGGCACGTTGCAGACGCCGCGCATCGAGCTCGTCTCCAACCCGCCGGTGAACGACAGCGAGAAGCTGTCGTGGCTCGTGCTCGGCCGCGCGCCGACCGACGCGAGCGGCGCCGACCTCGCGGTACTGCAGGCCGCGAGCGGCGCCGTATTCGGACGCGGCGGCGAGCTGCCTTTCCACCGCAAGTTCGCGGCGCGGCTCGGCTTCGACGAGCTCACCGTGCGCAGCTCGAGCGAGCTCTCCTCCAACGTGGTCGCGCTCGGCAAGCGCTACTCGGACGACATCTACTTCAGCTTCGAGCAGGCGATCGGCACCACCACCGAATATCTCGTGAAGCTCGACTACGCCCTCACGCGGCGCTTCTCGCTGCGTGGACAAACCGGCACGACGAGCGGCGTTGGCGTCTTCTATCGCTACGCCTGGGATTAGCAGCAGTACTACTTTGGTCCGATTTCCCGGGCCGCATGCGGCGACTACCGTACCCGTACGATCACCTGCAAGGAGGCATCCGCATGAACAAGCCCGCGACGGAGCTCACCGGCGTGCGTTCTTATTTTTCCGCTACCGAAGAGCGTGTCGAGCGCTGGCGCGAGCTGCACCGCGTCGCCAGGAACATGGCCAGGGGAGGCCAGTCCGATAAATTGCGCAAGGAGGCGTCCGCCAAGCTCGTGGAGCTCGCGCCGCTGGAGGACCTGTGCGGCTATCCCGGACCCGCGCTTTTCGCGCGCGTGCAGGAGCGTTCGAATGAAGGCGACGCCGCCGGCCTCGAGCGCCTCACGCAGCGCATCAGCATGTCGCTTCTTTCGAACAGCTACCGCGACGACCCGGAAGCGTGGAAGGACGAGGAAGAGGATGCTGCGCACGTACCGGCGCTGCTGCCGCCTTCCATCGGCCGAGGCCAGGCGCGCAAGCCGTACGCCGAGCTGCTCGTGGTCTCGCCCGGCCACCGCTCCACCTGGGAGGCGACGCGCGAAGGCCTGCGCAAGCTAAGGCGCGATGCCGATGCCTTCGTGGTCGAGCCGGTGGTCGTCGGCAGCTTCGAAGATGCGCTGCTCGCCGTGCTCGTGAACTACAACATTCAGGCCGTCGCCATGTTCGACGGTTTCGCTTACGACTCCCAGGCGCAGCTGCCCGACCTGCGCGAGCTGCTCGCGGCCTACCAGCCGCAGGCCGCCGATGCGCGCGACGCCGATCTCGGCATGCTGCTCGCGCGCGCGATCCGCGCCATCCGCCCCGAGCTCGATCTCTACTACTGCACCGACCGCGAAGTGGCGAAGCTGGCGGGCGCCGACCAGGCGGCGGGATTCCGGCGCGTGTTCTACGGCCTGGAAGAGATGCTCGAGCTGCACCTCTCGATGCTCGAAGGCATCGCCGAGCGCTATTCGACGCCGTACTTCGACAACCTGAAGAAGTACGCGCAGCGTCCGATCGGCACGTTCCACGCGCTGCCCGTGGCGCGCGGCAAGTCGATCTTCAAGTCGAACTGGATCCGCGACATGGGCGAGTTCTACGGCGCGAATCTGTTCCTCGCCGAGTCCTCGGCCACCACCGGGGGCCTGGACAGCCTGCTCGAGCCGACCGGCAACATCAAGGTGGCGCAGGACCTCGCCGCGCGCGCCTTCGGCGGCGACCGCACGTTCTTCGTCACCAACGGCACCTCGACCTCGAACAAGATCATCCACATGGCGGTGTGCCGTCCGGGCGACATCGTGCTCATCGACCGCGACTGCCACAAGTCGCACCACTACGGCCTCGTGCTCGCCGGCGCGCAGCCGCTCTACATCGACGCGTTTCCGCTCACGCAATACTCGATGTACGGCTCGCTCGCGATCAAGCCGATCAAGGACGCGCTGCTGCAGCTCAAGGCCGAAGGAAAACTGGACAAGGTGCGCATGCTGGTGCTGACGAACTGCACCTTCGACGGCCATGTCGCGAACGTCGAGCAGACCATGCTCGAATGCCTTGCGATCAAGCCCGATCTCATCTTCCTCTGGGACGAGGCCTGGTTCGGCTTCGCGCGCTTCTCGCCGTTCCTGCGCCGCCGCACGGCGATGGGCGCGGCGGCGAAGCTGCGCGAGATGTTCAAGACGCCCGAGTACCGCAAACGCTTCCAGGAATCCAAGGGCGCCCTGCCCGACCCGGACAAGGCGCGCATCCGCGTCTACGAGTCCGACTCGGTGCACAAGTCGATGTCGTGCCTGCGCCAGGGCTCGATCATCGTGGTCGCCGACCAGGACTTCCACACGGTCGAGGCTTCGTTCAAGGAGGCGTTCTTCACGCACACCTCGACCTCGCCCAACCTGCAGATCATCGCCTCGCTCGACGTCGCGCGTCGCCAGATGGAGCTCGAGGGCTATGAGCTCGTGAGCCGCGCGATTCAGCTCGCGATCGAGATGCGCCGCGAGATCAACTCGCATCCGCTGATCTCGAAGTACTTCAAGGCCGCGACGCCCGCCGAGATGATTCCGCAGGAGTACCGCAAGTCGGGCTTCACGGATTACGCGCAACCCGGATGGACGCTCGCGAAGACGGTGGCGGCGGTGGATTCGGACGAGTTCTTCCTCGATCCGACGCGCATCACGCTCCTCTGCGGCAACGCGGGCTACGACGGCACGCAGTTCAAGGCGCTGCTCTCGAACGACTACGACATCCAGATCAACAAGACCTCGCGCAACTCGGTGCTGGTGCAGATCAACATCAACAACACGAAGAGCGACATGGCGCACCTCGTCAAGGCGCTCGCCGACATGGCGCGCGCCATCGACAAGCGCCTCGCCGAGGGCGGCGAAGCGGAGCGCGCCGCGTTCCAGGCGCGCGTCAAGTCGCTAGTGGAGGATGTGCCCGATCTGCCGAACTTCAGCCGCTTCCACGACGCGTTCCGCGACGACCCGAAGTCGAAGACCGCGGAGGGCCACATGCGCGAGGCTTACTACCTCGCGTACGAGGCCACGGCGCGCGAATACGTGAAGCTCAGCTCGAAGGAGGTAGACGAGCGCCTGAAGAACGGCCCGGAGATGGTGTCGGCCAAGTTCGTGATCCCCTACCCGCCCGGCTTCCCGATCATGGTGCCGGGCCAGGTGATCACGCACGAGACCATCACCTTCATGCGCAAGCTCGACGTGAAGGAAATCCACGGCTACAACGCGTCGCTCGGGCTGGAGTGCCTCAAGCCCGCCGCGCTCGCGGCGCTGAAGAAAGCAGCCACGCCCAAACGCGAGCGGGAGCGCTAAGACGTGAATAAAAGGGTCCTGACCCCTTTTTCAAGGGAGGCAACATGAAGGCCGTGTTCGACTGGTTGGCAGCCAACCCATACATCCTGCTGTTCTTCGTGGTCGGCGGCGCGGTGCTCGTCGGCAAGTTCACCGTCAAGGGCTACGGCCTCGGCATGGTGGCAGCGGCCATCGTGGTCGGCGCCGGGATCTCGGCGTGGGCTTCGACCTACGGCGTCAAGATGAGCCTCGATAATTTCGCCAAGTCGCTCTTCTATTATTTGTTCATGTACGGCGTGGGCCTGCGCGTCGGGCCTTCGTTCATCAACAGCCTCAAGGGAGACGGGCTCAAGTTCACCATCCTCGCGATCGGCTGCTCGATCCTCGGGCTGATCGGCGCGGTCGGGCTGTCCAAGGCCTTCAGCCTGCCCGATGGCGCGGCGGGCGGCATCCTCGCGGGCGCGATGACCATGTCGGCGGCGATCGGCTCCGCGGAGGAAGCGGTGCGCCAGGGCGTGTTCAAGCTCGACCCCGGCCAGACCGCGGAATCGGTGAGCGGCATGATCGCGCTCGCCTACGGCCTCACTTACATCTGGGGCACGGTCGGCATCATCCTCATCTGCAAGTACCTGCCGCGCTGGTGGGGCATCGACGCCAAGGCCGCCGCCAAGAAATACGAGGAAGAGAACGGCGTGCCGAACGTCGACGACGCCGGCCTCACCGGCTACCGGCCGCTCGCGCTGCGCGCCTACCGTTTGACGAACAAGGAAACCTCGGGCAAGACGGTGCGGCAGTTCCTGCAGGAGCACCCGCAGTACAAGATCGCGAACGTGGTGCGCGGCGAGGAGAAGCTCGGCGCGGCCGACGAGGTCCTGCTGCAGCAGGGCGATATCGTCGTGCTCGGCGGGCGGCTCGAGGCCATCACGCAGAACATGGGCCTGATCGGGCCCGAGGTTCCGGATTCCAGGGCGCTCAACATCCCGATCGACCAGGCCGAGATTCTGGTGACGAACAAGGAGATCGTCGGCAAGGAGCTGCACGAATTCCGCAAGAGCGACTTCGCCGGTCAGCTCGCGCTGCGCACCATCGAGCGCGGCGGCGTCTCGATCCCGATCGGCCTCAACACCAAGCTCGAGCGCTTCGATGTGATGTACGTCTCCGGCATGAAAAGCGCGGTCGACAAGTTCGCGGCCCTCGCCGGCAAGATCGCGCGCCCGAGCACTTCGACCGACCTCCTGACCCTTGCGCTCGGCATGATCCTCGGCTTCCTCATCGGCGCCATCACCTTCCCGCTCGCCGGCTCCAAGGTCGGCCTGGGCAACGCGGGCGGCCTCCTCGTCTCCGGGGTGATCGTGTCCTCGCTCGTGTCGCGGCTGCGCTTCTTCGGCTCGACGCCGAATGCCGCGCGCAACATCCTCGAGGACCTGGGGCTGGTGGTGTTCATCGCCATCGTCGGCGTGAACGCCGGCGCGGGGCTCATCTCGCAGCTCACCGGCACGGTCGCGCTCTACATCTTTATCGCCGGCTTCATCGTGACCACCATCCCGCCGATCCTGGTGTGGGCGATCGGCTACCACTGGATGAAGATCAATCCGGCGGTGCTGATGGGCGGCGTGGCGGGCGCGCGCTCGCACTCCGGCCCGGCGCGCGAGGCGGCGAAGGAAATCGGCAGCTCGGTGCCGTGGATCGGCTTCCCGGTCGGCTACGCCGTCTCGGGGGTCCTGCTCACGGTGTTCGGCTATCTGGCGATGGTCTGGTCTCAATAACGGCAGACAGGGAGAAAAAATGTCCACAAGAAGATGGCTCGCGGTGGCCTTGGTCGCCGGCGCGGTCGCGCAAGCGCACGCGCAGGCGCCGGCCGAGGGAATCCAGGTCAGGCTTTCGGGCC
>Ga0209382_10010831_pt1 | contig 11339 bp, 4 predicted proteins | sample SoiMetdeltSBSDD5_FD_187599 | JGI IMG/M metagenome (GOLD analysis project Ga0209382, IMG submission 187599) | Bulk soil microbial communities from a Populus tree surrounding site in Tennessee, USA - Soil MetaG P. deltoides SBSDD5 (SPAdes) (version 2) | ecosystem: Environmental > Terrestrial >...
GACCACCGGATCCACTCGACGACGAACCGTAGGACCGGCCCCCCGACGAAGATCGGGACGAGGAGCCGGAGGACCTCTCGCTGGACCCGCCTGAATACCCCTGGCCGCCGCCGGGCCGCGCTTCGAGGCGCGGGACGGCGGCGCACGCCAGCACGGCGGCGAGGGTCAGGCGAACGCAGATGGACCGGGGAATCAGGATGGCGGAATCCTACTCTTTCTGGCCGCGAGTGACGGCGCTCACCGGTGCATCCTGTCTCATCGTTAGCCACAAATGGACATGTGGTTCAATGCTCTCGGCAATGGCACGCCGGGAGCGCGAACCATGAGACCAATGATCGGCTTGGCGTCGGTGCTGGTTCCCCTGGGCTTCATCGTCGGCTTGCCGGCGGTCGGCTCCGCGCAGCCGCCGACCCCTGCACGACCGGGGTCTCAGTCGCCGCCGACCGTTTCGTTCGACCTCGTCGCCGTCCCCGGCACCCAACCGTTGGCGATGACGGTTCCGCGTGCCCAGTTCTTCTTCCTTGCGCTGAAGGGTCGCGTTCCCGGTGCTCCCTATCGCGTCACCTACGATTGGATCATCGACCCCGAGACGCCTAGCCATCCCCCGGCGGGGGCTCTGCACGGCGAATACGAGATGAAGAAGATGGACTACCAGCCGTTCCCCGTCTCGAGCTTCCCGCCCGCCTGCGGAGAGATCGAAAGGCGCTTTGGCGATCTCATGCGAGTGCGCGACGAAAGGGAGGCGCAGGAGAAGCTCCTCGCGCTCGGCGACGCGAACGGAGGAGGCGACTGCCCGATCCTCAAGAATAGGCGCCGCGAAGGGCATGACCTGGCCGAACCCAAGCTCCGGAACAGCCACTCGCTCTACACGGGCGATGAGCTTCGCTACGTGGTGGAGCGCTTGGATCCCGCGACCGGGGCCGCGCTCAAGACCTGGCGCTTCACCGTGCGGCCGGAGTCCGTCCGCCTCGGCTGGGCGTATGAGAACGAGGAAGCCTGGATCGTGGGGGAGACCTCACGCGACATCGTCGAGATGGTCCTCTACGCGCGGGATCGATCGCTGCCCAGCGCCGCGCAGTTGGCGTTCTCCGTGTCCGCCGACGCGGCTACGGGATCCTTCCCGCGCTACGTCGTCGCCTTCACGCCCGCGCCCGGCGCGCCGCAGCGGCAGGCGCTCGGGTTCGGGAGCTACATCTGGTCTCCGGAGAGCTACGAGCCTCTGGCCGCCGGCCTGATCAACTCGCTGAAGCTGCGCCCGGCCGACCCGTCACCCGAAGGCCTGGTGAGCGACGCGCTCACGAATCCGCTCGCGCGCGTGCTTGCGCAGGAGAGCCAGCGGGTCTCGCAACGGCTGCAGACGGCGATGCTCGATGCCGGCGCCCACGAGCGGGCGGCGCTGATCGTCGGAGCGCTGGCCCTCCGCGAAGCCGGGGGACCATTCGTGAACGTGAGGCAGGAGCTCTGTCGGATGTCGGCCCACCTCGCCCTCGCCCGCGCGCTGCGGCGGGGTACGGCCGCGCCCACCGCCGCCTACGCGGACGCGCTGCTCCTCACCCTCGTGCAACGGCAGAAGGACGCCCTCGCCCGCATCGAGGGGCTCGAACGGACCCGCCCCGCTCCCGACTGGGCCGCGTTCCTTCGCGCGTTGCGCATCCGCATCACGCGCGACTGGCGCATCCTCCCGGACGCGGCCAAGGCCACCCTCGTGGAAAGACTGCAGCACTACCGGGCCCTGTGGCAGACCCTGGACGACGAGCACGCGGACGCCTTCCTCGCCTCCTTCAAGGCGGAGCCGATCGGGGACTGGGGGCGGATCACGCTCGATACGGGCACGCAAGTCGAAAAGGGAGCGATGTTCTCCGCTTCGCTCGCCGGCGCCGACATGATCGAGGCGGCCGAGGTCTGGCGCATCCTGCACGGCTCCGACCTGCCGCAGGGCAAGACCACAGAGGCGCTCAATGCACCGCCGCAACGGCTCATCTCCGCCGAAGGCGCGGCCAGACCGGCGCCGCACGTGATCGGATGGGGCGTGTGGGCGCGCTTCTTTCAGCGGAATCTCATGTCCGCGGCCGCAGCCTCCGCGGGGTTCAGACGATCGGTGCTCGGCCTGGCCAAGGACCCTCAGCGCGCGAGTACCGTGAATGACACGTTCTCCGGCCTCGAGCTCTGGCCGGCGAATAGCCTCCAGGAGGCGACTCCGCTGCGGGGCTCGGCGTCGGGACGCCCTCCGACGGGCGAGCGGGAGGACCTTCGCCGCGCGGAATGCGCCCGCAGTGTCGCGGTCGTCCAGAACGCACCGGAGAGGGTGCCCGTCTACCTCTGGATGACCGCCGACAACCTGTGTTACGAGGCGCGCCAGGACCAGTCCCTGCCCGAGGCGCGACGATGGCTCCGGACGCTGACCCCCTGGGGCAGCGCTCTCATGCCGCGGCAACGCATGGTGGTCCTGATGGACCCCAGGCTCGTCGGCCCACAGCTCTGGGCCGCCCTCCACGAGCTCGCCCCGTTCGAGCCCACCGCGCTTTGGGCGCTCGCCTCGGACCCTCGCATGGTCACGTTCGAGCAGGTGACGACTCTCTACGGCCCCCTCGCCGAGTACGACCTCGCCGTCATGAAACGGCTTGCCTGGACACGGCGCACCGACGTGGCCGCCTACCGTCGCCTGTTCGAGAAGGTCACGGCCATCGCGCCCGTGGAGTACCTCGCTCTTGGCAACTACCTCCTCGACTACGAGCTCGACGACGAAGCCGCCGCCGCCTTCGAGAAGGCCATCGAGAAGGCGTCCGACCGCATCGCCATCTCGAACTCGGTGCAATGGCTCGTCGGGTACTACTGCGACCACGGGCGCATAGATCGTGCCCGTGAGGTCGCGCAGATGGCGGCCGAAGTCGGTTCCGCGCGGGGATTCCAGGCGATGGGGTACTTGTCGGAACGGATGGGCAAGTACGCGGATGCGGAGAGCTGGTACCAGAAGATCGTCGAGCGATACGGGGAAGGCAGCGGCCGGACGGCGCTCGAGGATTTCTATATCCGGCATGCCCGGCGCGTCGGCGACGACCGCTTCAGCGGCCAGGCGGCGGCCGCACTCGCGAAGGTGTTCCCGGCGGGGCTGGAGCGCGTCTCGGTGAGCGATCTCAGCTCACCGCCACTGCCCCGGCAGAGTGTGAACGTCCAGTACGACTCGCAGGGCGGTCGGGGCATCGGCCTCATCAAGGACGACCTCGTCGTGGCCGTCAACGGCTACCGGGTCCACGACAGCCGGCAGTACCACCTGGTGCTGACGTTCGACGATCGCCCCGAGTTGACGATGATCGTCTGGCGGCAGGGACGCGCGGTCGAGTTGAAGGGCCATTTGAAGCGAAGCGCGTACGGCCCGATCTCGCGCCCCTCCTAGAGGAAACCTTGCTGGACCAGGGGATGGCCGCAGCCGTCGTGTTCCTGATCGCGCAGGGAGCACCAACGCCATCTCCCTGGACACGGCCGACCGATCCGCCGCCCCCCGCCGCCTTCGCAAATTTCCGCGCACGGGAGGCGGGAATCGGGCGGCCCAGCGCCGTCGCGATCGACGCGCGTGGCAACGTCTACGTCGCGGCGCCCGAGGTGAGCCGCGTCTTCACGGTCGATGCGGCGGGAGACATGCGAGTCGCGGCGGGCGGCGGAAAGCGCCCGCTCCTCCCGGTGGTGAACCCGCAGGCGATCCCCAACGGAGACGCGGGGGCCGCGCCCGGATCGTTACTCTTCGCCCCCGTCGCGCTGGCCGTCGACGGCCGCGGCAACGTGTACATCGCCGACGACGGGGCCCGCGTGATCCGCCGCATCGATGGCGGAACGGGGCTCATCACCACGGCCCTCCGCTCGCCCATGTCCGTTCGACCTGGATCGCTGCCCTTGGAGGCGGGACCACCGACGCCGCCGCCCGACTCGGCGCGCCGGGCCGACCCGCTCGAGGGTCCGGTGCGGCCGTCGGGCCTGGCCGCGGATGCGGCGGGCAATCTCTACGTGGCCGATCGTGCCACGCACACCGTGTTCCGCGTGCCCGCCGCATCGAGCGAGCCGATCGAGAGGATGGCCGGCAGCGGCGTCCCGGGCTATGTCGGCGACGGCGGGCTCGCGGTGCAGGGCCGCCTTTCGTCCCCCGAGGGGATCACCGTCGACGGCGGAGGCAACCTGTTCATCGCTGATCGAGCGAACCACTGCGTGCGCAGGGTCGATGCGCGCACGGGCACGATCACGACGGTGATCGGCGACGGCCGGGCCGGGGATTCCGGCGACGGCGGCCGGGCTTCGGGCGCGCAGCTCCGCGATCCCGTGGCCGTGGCCGTGGACGCAGGCGGAGACCTATTCATCGCGGACCTCGGCAACCAGCGCGTGCGCCGCGTCGCCAAGACGACAGGTCTCGTGTCGACGGTGGCCGGCCTCGAACACGTTGCCTGCAGTGCCATGGCCGTCGCGGGCGACGGGTCGCTCCTCCTGGCGGACCGGGACCGTGGCCGGGTCCTCCGGCGGACCCGCGCGGGCGCGATCACGCCCGTCGCGGGCAACGGCGGCATCGGTTACGTCGCGGACGGGGGACTCGCAACCTCGGCGTTCCTGTCCAGCCCGGCCGGCCTGGCCCGCGATACCGCCGGGAACGTGTACGTCTCCGACGTGATGGCCAACCGGGTCAGGCGCATCGACACGCGGTCCGGACTGATCTCGACGGTCGTGGGGAACGGTCGGGCCGGGTTTGCCGGAGACGACGGGCCGGCGGTCGAAGCCACCCTCGACCACCCACGAGGCATCGCGTTCGATCGCGAGGGCCGCCTCCTGATCGCGGACAGCGGCAACCGTCGAATCCGCCGCGTGGCCGCGGATGGCAAGATCACGACGATCGCCGGCAACGGCACCCTAGGACTCCCCGAGGATGGCGCACGGGCGCTCACGACGCCGATGGGAGACCCGACTGCGATCGCGGTCGACGTGGATGGAAGCCTCATCGTTCTGGCCGGGTTCATCCATCGCATCGACGCCGCCGGCAATCTGCATGCGATCGTGGGACGGCGGCTTGCCCCACCGCTGAGCGACGGCGCTCCGGCGACATCCGGGATGCCGGAAGTCAGCGCGATCGCGATCGGCCCTCGAGGCAGCATCCTTTTCGCCGACAGGGCGTCGCCGCGCGTGTGGAGCGTGGATCTCGCGACGGGCATCGCGAGGGTCGTGGCCGGTCGCGGCCTTGGCCCACCCGAAGGGCCCTCCGACGAGGCTCGGGGCGTGTCGTTCGGCGTCGTGGAGGCGATCGCCGTCGATGCGGCCGGAAACCTCTACACCGCAGAGCTGACCCGGGTGCGGCGAATCGACGCAGCCACGGGGAAGGTGGTGACGCTCTTGGATGGGAGCAAGGGTGTTCGAGCGTTCGTGACCAGTCTGCTCCTGGCCGAGGCCGATACGCTGTACGTTGCGGACAGCGTCGGCTTCGTCCGGCGACTCGGGCCGGACGGCCGCATGGACGTCATCGCCGGCGGCGGTCTCGGCTTCTGACCGCCCGCCGCGCCCGGGAGAGACAGCCATGAAGCGAGCGATGGCTCTGGTGTTGGGGTCGCTGGCCGCGGGCGGCGTCGTGACCTGGCTGGCGGTTCATTTCATGCAGCCGCGTACGCCCACGCGCGCGGCATCCGGTCGGACCGCCCCCCCCGTGCGCGCTTCCTCCGTGCCGACCCCGCCGCCGCAATGGGCTTACGCCAACGAGGAAGCATGGATCGTGGGACAGACTTCGCGCGACATCGTGGAGATGATCGTCTACGCGCGGGACCACGCGCTGCCCTCCGGCGAGCGAGTCGCCTTCTCGGCGACGTCGGAAGGCGCACCCGGCGCCGCATCCGCGACGCCTCCGCGCTACGTCGTCGCCTTCGCGCCCGCGCCGGGAATGCCGAAAGCGCAGTCGCTCGAATTCCCAACGTACATCTGGGCGCCGGAGAGCTACGAACCGCTGGCCGCCGCCGTCCTCGCCGCCGTGTCCCTGCCCCCGGCGACGCCGTCATCCGAGCGCCTCGTGAGCGAGGCGCTGACCAATCCCCTCTCGCGCGTACTCGCCCGGGAGAGCCAGCGCGTGTCGCAACGGCTGGAAACCGCGATGCTCGACGCGGGCGCGCACGAGCAGGCGGCGCTGATCGTGGGCGCGCTCGCCCTTCGCGATGCCGCCGGGCAGCTCACGGACGTGCGGCACGAGCTCTGCCGGATGGCGGCGCACCTTGCCGTGGCACGCGCATTGCGCCGCGGGACGCCGTCCCCGGCCGCCAGTGACGCGGAGGCCCTGCTCCTCACGCTCGTGAACCGGCAAAAGGATGCTTTGGCCCGGATCGATCTGCTCGAGCGGGCCCAGCCGGCCCCGGATCGAGCGGCGCTGCTGCGCGCACTGCGGATCCGCATCACGCGCGACTGGCGCATCCTGAAGGACCCGGGCCGGGCGACGCTCGTCGAGAGGCTTCAGCACTTCCGGGCCGTGCAGCAGAGCCTGGACGCCTCGCACGCTCTGACCTTCCTGCGCTCCTTCAGGCCGGAGGCGATCGGAGACTGGGGGCGCGTGGCCTTCCACATCGGCGTCTCGGTGGAAGAAGGGAACGTCTTCTCCGCTTCGCTCGCCACCCTCGAGCTCAACGAGGCGGCCGAGGTCTGGCGCATTCTCCATGGCGCCCCCCCGCCGGAGGACAAGATGATCGAGGCGCTGAACGCGCCGCCGGAGCGGCTGGTCTCGGCCGGCGACGCGCCCCCTCCGGCCCCGCACGTGATCGGCTGGGGCACATGGGCGCGGTTCTTCCAGCGTCATCTCGTGTTCGCGCACGAGTCCTCCGTGCGGTTCCAGCTGGGCATGCTCGGCAACCGGGACGACGCGCGACGCTGGTGCACCGGTTTCGACGACGCGTTTTCCGGTCTCGAGCTCTGGCCCTCGGAAACCCTCCTCTGCAACACGTTTCCGCCCGCCCCGACCCGGCCGGACGGTCGGCCTCCGGACAACGAGACCAGACGTCGCGAGGCATGTGCCCGCGGCGTTCCGCTCCTGCAGACCGCGCCGGAGAGGGTCCCGTCCCGTTTCTGGATCCAGCTCAACGGTGACTGTCGCGAGGCGAGGGACGACCGGTCGATGCCCGATCACGCGCAGTGGATGCGGACGCTCACTCCCGCCGGCACCGCGCTCATGCTGCGCCAGCGCGCCTCGGACGTCGATGACAAGAAACCCGAGGCACGACCGGTCTATGGCGCGCTGTACGAGATCGCCCCGTTCGATACGAGGGTGCTCAGCGTGCTGGCCCCCAAGCGGGACGAGGCCACGGCCGAGCAGGTCACCAGCCTGTACGGTCCGCTCACCGAATACGACATCCAGGTCATGAAGCTCCTGGCCTGGACGCGGCGAGCGGATGGGGCCACCGCTCGCGCCCTCTACGAAAGGATCGCGGCGCTCGTGCCGGACGAATACCTGGAGCTGGGGAAGTACCTCGTCGACGCCGGCCTCCAGGACGAAGCCGCCGCCGCCTACGAGAAGGCGATCGCCAAGGCCGGCGACCGCGTGGGCGTGTCCGACGCGCGATGGCTCGTGGGGTACTACTGCGATCGGTCGCGCACCGACCATGCCCGCGCGGTGGCGGAGCTGGCGGCCGACGTCGGGTCCGCCGCCGGATTCCAGACGATGGGCTACTTCTTCGAGCGCATGGGCCGCTACACGGACGCCCAGGAGTGGTACGAGAAGATCGTCGAGCGGTACGGAGACAGAGAGACCACCCGCGAACCCCTCGACAACTTCTACATTCGCTACACCCACCGCGTCGGCGACGGCCGGTTCGGCGGCGAGGCGGCGGCCGCGCTCGCGAGGGTGTTCCCGGCCGGGCTCGAGCGGGTCTCGGTCGCCGAGATCGACGGGCCGCCGCGTCTCCGCGACGCGATGCACGCGGTGCGGGTCGCGGGCGATTCGCAGCGCAGCACCCGCTTCGGCCTTCTGAAGGACGACGTGGTCGTCGCGGTCAACGGGTACCGTGTCCACAACGACCGCCAGTACAGGCTCCTGTGGACCTTCGACGATCGCCCGGAGGCGACAGTGATCGTGTGGCGACAGGGCCGTGCCGTCGAGGTGAAGGGACGGTTCGATCGCATGGCCTACGGCCCGCCCGCCCGTCGCTTGTGATCGGCGTCTCCATCTCGGAGGTCGTTCCATGATGCGACCCGCGCTCCGCTACGCCCTCGTTGCCGTCGTGACCGCGAGCCTCGGCCTGGCCGCCCTGATGTATGCGAAACGGCGGATGGCGGACGTGGACGCCACGCCCATCTCCACTCCCTTTCCAACGTCGTGGGAATACAAGACGGAGCAGGAGTGGATCGTGGCCCAGGTCGTGAAGGCGCTGATCGACATGGCGCAGTACGCGCAGACGCGATCCGCCGCGGATGCGGCCGCCCTCGAGGTGCGCGTGACCACGCGCCCCGATCCGGCCGGCGTCCCCACGTTCGAGGTCGCCGTGCCTGCTCGCGGCAAGACCTGGACGCTGCGCGTGACCGACCACATCTGGTCGCCGGAGATGTACGCGACCCTCGCCGCGGACCTTCTCGGCCCAGCGACGGTGGCCGCGGCTCGGCCGAACAGCGTGACCGAGAGCGTCACCCTGGCCGCCCTCACGCGGCCGCGGACGGACGTCATGGTCGCCGAGAGCGAGCGCGTTTCCGCGGAGCTGGGCCTGGACATGACGAACGTCGCCGCTCACGAGGATGCGGCCCTGCTCTACGCCACCCTCGCCCTGCGCGAGTACTCGGGCGACTTCTACGACAACCACCGAAGCCTGTGCCGGCTGGCCGCGCACCTGGTGATGTCGTCTGCGCTGCGCCAGGGCGCCGCGCCGAGCCTCGCCGGGCGCTACGCGGAGATCACCCTGCTCACCCTCGCCTTCGCCCCGCAGCGGTTGGCCCTGAGCCGGCTGGACGCTCTGGACGCGACACCGAATCCCTCGGCCGCCGTCCGCGCCTGGAACCGCACGCTCCGCATGCGGAACACCGAAGACTGGCGGGTCCTGGCCGACCCGCAAAAGGCGACGCTCCTCGAACGCCTCGAGTACCTCACGTGGATCTCCTGGAAGACGGGACTCGCCGCCGGCCTCGAATTCCTCGACAAGACGCCCCTGGACGACACGCCGGACTGGGGCAGCCGCATCCTCTCCGGCAGCGTCAGCGTGGAAGCCGGCCACCGGTTCGTGCCCATGGGACTGGCCCTCGTCTTCCAGGACGCGGCGGCCATGCCTCTCGGTCTTGGCGAGGGCTCGGACCCGAACCGCATCGCCGAAGCGTTGAACGCCGAGCCGGCCGTCGGTCCCGTGCGGCTCGAGGGCGGCCGGGTCGTGGTCGAGGTCCTCGACCGGGGCTCGTGGGCCGCGTGGGCGCAGCGGCACGTGCTCCATCACGTCGAGAAGGACGTCTGGTTCACGGACGAGATGCTCGGCCTGCCCGATCGGGCCAAGGAGTACAGGGTCCAGTTCGCAAAGGCCTTCGGAGGCCTGCGCCAGTTCCCGCTGGCCGCGCGGCGCATGGCCAAGGACGCCTCGTCCTACGAAGCCGCGATGCGAGACTCTCTCGCCCTCCTCAGCACCCATCCCGAATGGGTCGGCGGGCACAACTGGACGATGCTGCTCGACCGTCCCCGTTTCCCGGCCGCGGCGTTCGCGGTTCCGCCCATGGAATTGTGGAGCGAGCCGCTCTTCCCGGCCGGAACGTACTTCGAGTGGCCGAAGCGCCTCTGGAAGCCGGATGGCCATCTGCGCGTGCGCGGACCGGAGCTGCAGAAGATGCGCGCGGATCTACCTCACTACTCCCGCGTGGTGCGGGCGGCGGTGAGGGATCGCCTCGGAGTCAAGGCCACCGCCGCCGACCTCAAGCGTGAGTACGGCGCGCTGATGGACTACGACACGAACGTGATGGCGGAGGTGGCCTGGGCATCTGTCGACGATCCCGCCGAGTACAAGCGGATCATGCGGCGGATGGGCGACCTCGACCCCGACGATCTGGACAGCCTCGGGTATTACCTGGCGGAGCAAGGCGAGGACGCAGAGGCGGCGCGCGTCTACGAGGAGTTCGTCGCACGCGCCCGCGATCGCATCGGCGTGTCGAACTCCGTGCGCTGGCTGGTCGACCATCACTTCGACACGGGGAACAAGAAGCGGGCTCTGGAAGTGGCTCGGGAGGCGGCGGAGGTGCACTCCGGTCGCGGCCTGACCACGCTCGCGATGCTCTACGAAAGGATGGGCCGCTGGAGAGACGCCGAGGAGTATTTCCGGATGATGGCCGACCGCTACGAGGGCAACGAGACCACGGTTCTGGCGTTCTATCTGCGACGCCAGCGGGCGGGCAAGGAAGGCGACGATTCGGCCCCGCGCGAGGCCCTCATGGCCGAGGTCTTCCCGGCCGGCCTGGAGACGACGACGACGGAAGACGCCGGCCCCCCCAAGGACGGAGTCGAGGTGCTCGGTTCCAGCCGTCAGGCCAAGAAGGCCGGCCTGGCCACCCGCGACGTCGTGGTCGCGGCGGACGGCCTTCGAGTCCACACGCACGACCAGTACATCACCGTCCGCGAACTGCGGCGCGAACCCGAAATGACTCTCAGGGTCTGGCGGAAGGATCGCTACCTCGACCTGACGACGCGGCAGTTCGATCGCTACTTCTCGGTCGAGGCCAGGACGTACAAAGCTCCGCCCAGCACGAAACGGAAATACATCTAGGGAGGGTGAGACCGCGTATGCGAGCGCTGTCGGATCGAAAGCTGGCCGAGCCCTACCGGTCCTGGATCGATCGCGCGATCCCGCTGCCCGACGGCGTGCGCCTCCTGCCGAGGACCATCGACGTGGGGCACGACGCGCTGATATTCCTCATGCTCGGCGCCATGTTCGGAGGCATGGGCGCGCTCATCGCATCGTTGATGCCTCCCTGGAAGTTCAACCTGGCGGAGACCGGCTGGGGGCCGCCCCTCTTCCTGGGCGCGATCTGCCTGGGCCTGTGGTCCGTCCCCCTGCTCCTGCTGCGTCGCCTGATCCACACGCTCGGCGCGGCCGCGGACCAGCGGCGCGGCGTCCTGCGGCAGGGTGTCCTCGTCGGCGCGGAAGGGCTGCTCGTGCGCATGGAGCCCGGGCGCGGCCATCCCATCGCCGCGGACCAGTTCGTCGCCGCCCGGCTCTTCCCGCCCAAGACCTCGCAAGATCGGCGCAAGCCGACCGTGATCGTCGAGACCCGCCAGGGCACGGTCGAGTTCTTCGCCGACCGGCTGGCCGCCCCGCCCGAGGACATCCACCGCGCGGCCCGCGAGCGCTGGCGGGAGAAGTGGAAGGAGCCCGGGCCGT
>Ga0209382_10010832_pt1 | contig 11339 bp, 8 predicted proteins | sample SoiMetdeltSBSDD5_FD_187599 | JGI IMG/M metagenome (GOLD analysis project Ga0209382, IMG submission 187599) | Bulk soil microbial communities from a Populus tree surrounding site in Tennessee, USA - Soil MetaG P. deltoides SBSDD5 (SPAdes) (version 2) | ecosystem: Environmental > Terrestrial >...
GCTCGTAACACTTCGCCTTCGCGGCTTGCCGCTGTGACTCCAAGTCGAGCGCTTTACGGGCCAGCTTGTCCGCGACCTCGTCCGTCAGCTTGTCGTAGTTGCGCGCGTACTCCTCGATGAGCGCGACCCGTTCGTCGCCAAGCTTCGCCATCTCGAGGTCGTATTCGCGATAGATCGGCCAGAACGCCTTGTCCTCCGCGTCAGTGAACCCCATCACCTCAGTGATGATCGCGATCTTCTGCGCGCGCACGTCGCTGCGCAGCAGCTCCGCGTAGGCGCTGAGATTGAGCGTTTTGGCGTCCGGTTCCTTCGGCTTGGCCGACGCCGGCTTCGTGGACTGTGCGAACACAGTCCCAGCGCCGGCCGTCAGCAGCAGAACGAGTGCGGCCGTAGGTCGTCGAATCACGATGGCCTCCACACGCTTCGTCTTGCCCGCGTGTCCCTTTAGGTTTTCACTTTCGGTGGATAGTTCTTGAAGATCTTCTTTACGGCGTTGTTGATGCTCTTGTCGCGTTTCTCCGGCTTGGCCTGGGTGTCGACTTCCTTCACGCCCATTCCGCGCCACGCCAATTGGTTCTTCTTCGCGTCCGCCATGTCGATGACCAACGTGCCGACCAGGATGTCCCGCACCTGCGTCGTCGTTGTACCGCCTGCCCAGCCTGCGCCGCCCCATCCCCACCCGTAGGGACCATAGCCGCCGCCGTAGCCGGAGCTGAACGTCGAAATGTCTTTCTGCTTGTCGAACGCCACGTGATAGACGACAAACACGTCGGGGTTCGAGTCGGCCTTCGTAAAGCCTTTCGCGGCCATCTCGGTGTCGATGGCGGCCATGATTCGGGCATCGATCAACTCCTGCCCAACCTTGGTGCCCTCCTTGAATGCGTAGGTCTTGAAGCTCTTGAAGTCGGCCGACTTCTCGTAGTCGTAGCTGACTTTCTGCGCAGCGGCTACCGCCGGCGCGAGCAGCAGGGCCATCGCCAGCATCCCGAGTCTCTTGTACATAACTCTGTCCTTTCGATCGAATCTGACGTCGACCACGCGTGCAATGATCGCACCGGCCCCGGAGGGCGCGGTGTAGACCGAATGGCGGTATAACCGACAGGGCCTGCATCCGGTATTCCGTAGGAACTCCGGTCAAACGGAGTCCTTACCCGCCCGTCTTGGAGGCGTGTTACGAACGTCACGGCTAAGTCGTAGGAAGCTGGCAAGTCGCCGCGTGAACGGACGATTCGTCAATCAGGCACGCTCCGTGCTCATGAGCATCGAGCCATAGTCATGCCGATTGCGATGAGGAACGACCGCGACAACGTGTATCGTGTCGAAATGTCGGGCCTCCTGCGGAAAATGGAGCTAGACCAGTGCCAGTCGCAGCTCGCCGCGGAGATGCGGCGCATCGGCTCCGTTCGGCTCTTGATCGTCCTCGATGGATTCGAGGGCTGGGAGCGCGGCGCGAACTGGAACGATCTTTCGTTCTACCTGAAGCACGGCGACAGTATCGAGCGCCTCGCCATTGTGGGTGACGAACGATGGCGGAGCGAAGCCATCATGTTCGCGGGCGTGGATCTCAGGAAGGCCCCCGTGGAGTTCTTTCCGGTTGACCGCGCGACGGAGGCGAACGCCTGGCTGGGAAGCGGATCGGACCCATCGAAGCATGAAAGGACAGAGCGGTGACGAAGTTTCAAAAGAAGGCGCACCGGATCGCAGCAGCCATTGCGGCGTTGAGCGTGATCGTTGAACCGACGGCGCGGACGATCGCCGCAGCCGCGAGCCAGAGTCAGGCGCAGAGTCAGCCGGCCGCGAAACCAGGAGCTCCTCCCGCGCCGGCACCGTCAACAGCGACCACGCAGCCTGGTGCGAAACCGCCTCTCGCGGCAGTCGCTGCCGCCACGCCGCCGGTCGACGGCGGCTGGCCTCGAATCGTCAACCTGTCGAACGGCGGCAGCATCCTGATGTATCAGCCGCAGATCGCGACGTGGGACAAACAGACACAGATGACTGCCTTCAGCGCGGTGTCGTATCGCGACAAGACCGGTGCGAAGCCTGTGCTCGGCACGATCAAAATTGACGCGGAAACCAAGGTCGCGTTGGAGGATCGGCTGGTCAATTTCCACAAGCTGAGGATCACGGAGGCAAACTTCCAGAACCTCCCCAAGGAAACCGTCCGCGACGTGACCGACGCCATCACGCAAAAACTGCCTGCGGACGATCAGGTAATTGCTCTCGATCGCGTGCTCGCAAATCTTGACAAGAGCCAGATCGTCGCCAGGAACGTCGAAGGCATCAAGGCCGACCCGCCGACGATTTTCTTCAGTAAGACGCCAGCCGTCATCGTGAATCTCGACGGTGATCCGATCTGGAGCCCGATCAAGGGGAACGATCTGAAGTACGCGGTCAACACCAACTGGGATCTGTTCCAGCACGAACCGACGAACACCCTGTATCTTCGCAACAACGACTCGTGGCTGAAAGCCACCACCATAAAGGGCCCCTGGACTGCGGCCGGGACGCTGCCCGAGAGCTTCAAGAAACTGCCGCCCGAGGAAAACTGGAAAGATGTCCTGGCGAACATTCCAGGGAAGCCAGCCAAGGCCGTTCCACAAGTGTTCGTCAGCAGCACGCCCGCGGAGTTGATCCTCCTTACGGGCGAACCGAGTTACCTCCTCGTTCAAGGCACCGGGCTGCTCTGGGTCAGCAACACCGAGAGTGACGTCTTCAGGATGGGCAAAACCGGACCGGTCTACTACCTCGTCGCCGGCCGCTGGTTCTCGGCGCCCGATTTCAAGGGACCGTGGACGTTTGCCACGCCGTCGCTGCCGGAGGACTTCAAGAAAATCTCGCTCGAGCACGAGCGTTCGCGCGTGCTCGCCTCAGTGCCGGGCACCGATCAAGCGGCCGAAGCGGTACTGCTCGCTCAGATCCCGCAAACTGCGCGTGTGAACAAGAAGGAGACGAAGGCACCCGAAGTCGCGTTTCAGGGGGATCCACAGTTTACGCCGATCGAACAAACCAAGGTTGAGCGCGCCGTGAACACCGACAAGGACGTGTTCAAGTTCGGCAACGAGTACTACATGTGCTATCAGGGCGTGTGGTTCGTGTCGAAGACCGGCGCCTCCGGACCGTGGGAAGTCGCGAGCTCGGTGCCGCAAGAGATTTACAAGATCCCGGCGAGCTCTCCGGCGCATCACGTCACCTACGTCACCGTGGAAGAGAGCGATGATGACTGGGTGGTGTATGCGGCGGCGGCGGGATACACCGGCATGATGGTCGCGTGGGGCTGCACCGTGTGGGGTACTGGTTGGTACTATCCGCCCTACTGGGGGTACGGCGGCTACTATCCGTACTACTACCCGCACTTCCCGACGTATGGCTACTCCGCCTGGTACAACCCGTGGACCGGCGCGTACGGACGTAGCGCAGCCGTGTACGGTCCGTACGGCGGCGCCGGCGTTGGTGCTCGCTACAACCCGCGCACCGGCACGTATGCGCGGGGCGCGGCGGCCTATGGACCGTATGGCGCGCGCGGCGTTGCGCAAGCCTACAATCCGCGCACCGGAACGTACGCGGCAACGCGCCAGGGATCCAACGTCTACGGCAGCTGGGGATCGACGGCCGTCCAGCGTGGTGATGACTGGGCAAAGACGAATCGGTACACAAACCGCGCGACCGGCAACACCACGAGGACGGTCAGAACCGACGAAGGCTCGGCCGTGATGCGCCGGGGCTCGGAGGGCGGACGAGTTGCGGCGGGCAGTGAGGGGAATGTCTACGCCGGCAAAGACGGAAATGTCTATCGCCGCCAGGACGGCACGTGGCAGAAGTACGACAACGGCGGCTGGTCAAATACCGATCGGCAGCCCGAGCGTCCTCAGCCAGTCGATCGCAGCAACGTTGATCGAAGCAGTGCCGATCGGAGTACGGTGGACCAATTGAACCGCGATTCCAGGGCGCGCACAGAAGGAACCCAGCGCACTCGCGACTATGGAAATTATCGTAGCGGGAGTGGAACGCGTGGAACGGGCAGCTATCGCGGCGGCGGCGGATCCCGAGGTGGTGGCGGACGCCGGCGCTAATTCGACACCAGGAGAACAGGTGTGAAGGCAACTCGATTGATGGCGAGCGCGCTGCTGGCGATTGCTCTCGGGGCAACGCTGTACGGGCAGAAGCTCCAGATTAAGACCAACACCGATCCCAAGGCGGATTTCGCGTCGGTCAAGACGTACGCCTGGCTTCCGCCTGCGCCGCTGGTCAAGAACGTCGCGCCGGATGCGCTCAGCAACCCGCAGCTGACGCAGGAAGTATTGGGGCCCCATCTTGTCGCGGCGGTCAATCGTGAACTGACCGCCCGCGGCTGGGTCGAGGCCCCACGCGACACCGCAGACGTCCACGTCGTCTACTTCGCGGCGCTGACGACAGGGTTCAATTCGACCTACCTCGGCGAGTACTACGGGTACGTGACGGGCTGGGCGACCCCCCTCGCACCTGGTTACACGCCAAGCACTTCGAGCTCCGTCTACGAACAAGGTACCATCGTCTTCGACATCGTGCAGCGCGAATCAAAGCGCGCGATCTGGCGCGGCACAGCCGTGACGCGCATCGTCCAGGAACACAAGCTCGAGAAACGCATCGAACGCATCAACGAGGCGGCGCATCGGATGTTCGAGAAATTCCCGGTGCGCCCGAAGAAGTAAACTGCGTCGATGTCGCTCCCGGATCCTCGAACGCGGATCACGCAAGCCATCGAGGACGCGATCACCGATCTGGCGGATGCGCTCGTCGAGCTGGAAAACATTCCTGTCCACGATCAATCCACGATTGGTTTCGTCGCGCACGCGATGAACAACTACCTGTCCGTCACCGATGCCACGCTCGCGCTGCTCAGGCATTCGCTGCGCGACTATCCCGACCAGGAAGTCGGCAAGTGGCTCGAGGGGCTGCATCATCTCGGCTCGATGATGCACCACACAGTCGGACGTCTCGTACGCACGACCGGTGCCGATGACTTCCCCCTCAAGCTCGACTACATGGACTTGCCGCGCCTCATGGAACGGGCCTGCGAGCACTACCGGGCGAAGGCGGATCAGAGACAGCTGCAGATCATCTGTCGCTCGGTTGGCGAGATCCCGCTGACGTGGGGTGACGCGGTGGGCGTCGCGATCGTCGCCGATAACCTGCTCTCAAACGCCGTCAAGTTCTCGAATGCAGGCGGCGATATCCTCGTCCAGATTCTGCCCGGCCCGGGCGGCGTCGTCGCGAGCGTGCGCGACTATGGTCCGGGTCTCACGTTTCTCGAACAAGCGCGTTTGTTTCAGAACAGAGTGTTGGGCGATCCATCCGCGACGCAGCCTGACGCATCGACCGGGTACGGGATCAAGATTGCGAAAGCCCTGATCGACCGCATGCGTGGACGGTTGTGGGCCGAAAGTGAGCCGGGCCGCGGCGCGTGCTTCTTCTTTCGGCTCCCGTATCACCCCGACCAGCCTAATCAGCCAGCGGATTCAGGTAAGGCGGATTCAGGTAAGGAATGAGTCGCGGTCGCGCAGCGGACTGAGTGCGCGCACCGCCGCAGCCAGCTCGGTCGGCTGGATCGGTTTTGACAGGTGCATCTGAAAACCCGCCTGAAGCGATCGCGTGCGATCGGCTGCGCGCGCGTACGCGGTGAGCGCGGCCACGGGGATCCCGCCTTGCTGCTCCTTCGGCCGTGTTCGAATCGCCTTGAGCAGTCCATAGCCATCCGTTTCCGGGAGCCCGATGTCGAGGATCGCGACGTCGACCTGCTCGCGATCCAGCGTGTCGAGTGCCTCTGTCGCGCTCGCCGCGGTGACGACAACGGCGCCAGCAAACATCAGCGCATCCCGCGCCATCTCCCTTGCGTCCGCATCATCATCGACAAGCAGGATTCTTTTGCCGCGGAGATCGGCCAGCTGCAACTGCCCAGACGAGGCCATCTCTACGCCGGGGTGAACGCGATCCGCGGCGTACGTCGCCTGATCGTGGACGATCATCAGCGGCAACTCGACACGGATGGTGGTGCCGCCGCCCTTACCCGGGCTGATCGCTTCGATGCTTCCGCCGTGGGCCTCGACGAGGTGACGGCTTATGGCGAGCCCCAGACCGAGACCGCCGTGGCTGCGCGTGAACGCGCTATCGGCCTGCCGGAAACGCTCGAACAGGTGCGGCAAAAACTCGGGATCGATGCCCTCGCCCGTGTCGCTGACCGTAATCTCGACATACGAGTGGATCCGCGCGAGGCGGATCTGAACGCGGCCGTTGCGCGGCGTGAACTTGATGGCATTCGACAGCAGGTTCCACACGACTTGCTGCAACCGCTGCGAGTCGCCTGCAACCGGAACACCGGGTCGATCGAGCGCAGCCTGCAGCCGCACGCCTTTCGCCGTGGCAGCCGGCGTGACGGTTTCGATCGCTTCCTGAATGACGGTGGCGAGATCCACTGTCCGAATATCAAGCCGCAGCTTGCCGGTGACGATCCTCGACACGTCGAGCACATCGCTAATGAGCTGCTCCTGAAGGCGGGCGTTCCGCTCGATTGTGTCGAGCACCGCGGGTAGGCGTGCCGCATCGATCGCGCCGCCGCGGACCATTTGCGTATAGCCCAAAACAGCGTTGAGGGGCGTTCGCAATTCGTGCGACAGCGTGGCGAGGAACTCGTCTTTCAACCGGTTCGCACTCTCCGCCTCGTGCTTGGCCGCCGAAAGCGCGGTGACGTCGTGGGCAATGACCACGATCGTTTCGACCTGCCCGTTGTCGCCAACCACCGGCTGGTAGACGAAGTCGAAGTAGCACTGCTCTGCGGCACCGTTGGCGCCACGATTCAGGATGAAGCTGCGCGACTGGCTGAAGAAGGGCTCGCCAGAGGAGCGAACCTGGTCGAGGACTTCGAGGACGCCCTGGTCGCGCAGTTCCGGCAGTGCTTCACGAACGGGTTTACCGAGAACGTCGCGTTTGCCAATCAGTTCGCGGTAGCGCGGATTGGCCAGTTCGTAGACATGATCCGGTCCGGCGAGCACGGCAATCGCCACCGGTGCATGCGTGAATAACCTCGCGACGCGGCGGGCGTGATCCTGTTCCAAGGCTCGCACGCGGGCCTTGACGATCTGCGCTTCGACTCGCGCGAGGAGGTCGCGCGCCGAGAACGGCTTGACCAGGTAGTCGTCGGCCGAGGCGGCGAGACCTTCGAGCCGCGCCTCCTCGCCGGCCCGCGCCGAAAGCATGATGACCGGAATGCGCCGCAGGTTTTCATCAGCGCGTATTTCACGAAGCAGGCCGAAGCCGTCCAGCACGGGCATCATCACATCGGTCACGATCACGTCGGGCCGCCGGGCCCGAGCCGCCTCCAGCGCTTCGCGACCGTTGCGCGCAACTTCGACTGGCCATCGCTCGCCGATCAAACGTTGGGCGTACTCGCGCATGTCGGCGTTGTCGTCGGCAACGAGGATGCGGACGGTTTCAACCGCCGGCTGGTCGCGCGAATCGGCGGTGAAAGCGACGGTGTTCTCGTCGGCTGTCGTGCCGCTTGAATCCGCGATCCAACGTAACGACTCCTCGACATACGACGCCGCCGCTCTCGAGACGGGAGGTGCGGCTGGAAGAACGCCCGCGACGATCTGTTCGGCGGGTAAATGAGCCGAACCGAGCTGCAGCGAGACGGTGAACGTGCTTCCATCGCCGAGTTGACTCGCGACGGAGATGTCGCCTCCGTGCAACTTCACGAGCTCCTGCACGAGCGACAGGCCAATGCCAGAACCTTCGTGGCTGCGTCCCTGGGTACCTTCGACACGATGAAAGCGTTCGAAGACGCGCGGCCGCTCGTTTTCGGGAATGCCGACGCCGGTATCCCCTACCGACAGCAACACCCGTGTGTCCCGCTCGGCGAGCGAAACGGTGACGCGACCGGCATGCGTGAACTTGAACGCGTTCGAGATCAGATTCAGAACGATGTTTTCCCACATCTCCCGATCGATATAGACAGGCTCACTCAGCGGCTCGGCTGAAACGATGAACTCGAGGCCTGCTTTGTCCATTGCCGAGCGGAAGCTGCTCGCCAGATCCGAGGTGAAAGCAGCCAGGTCAACGGGCTCGAATCGTGCCCGAACGCGGCCGGCCTCGATGCGCGAGAAATCAAGCAGGGTGTTCACCAGCTTGAGCAATCGCTGGCTGTTGCGATGCGCGACGTCGAGCTGCGCGCGAGTCCCGTCCGGCAGCTCGCGCGAGCGCCTCGCTTCGTCCAATGGACCGAGCAGCAGCGTCAGCGGCGTGCGAAACTCGTGGCTGACGTTGCTGAAGAACGCTGTTTTGGCGCGATCGATCTCAGCCAACGCCTGCGTCCGCCGCCGCTCTTCTTCATACGCGCGAACGTTGGCAAGGCCCGATGCGAGCTGGCCCGCAAACAATCCGACGAAGCTTCGATATCCGTCGTCGAAGGGGCGAAACGAATTCAACGCCGCGACGACAACACCTGCTGGGCGCTGTTGCCCGCGCTGGGCGATGGGAAGAATCGTGGCTTGTTCGGGAGGACGCTGCCGCGGTCCGCGCGGGAGCATCGTTTGCCACTCGCTCAGATCGACGATGGCGGAGTCGCCGTCTGTTGCGTGATCCTGACTCCACATCTCGCGGGCTTTGACAGCGAGCATCGGATTCAGCAAGTCAGCCTGCTCTTGAGAAATCCCAGTGCGGCTGGCGAGCCGTGGCAGCGTGCCGGACTCGTTGAAGAGGAAGGTCAGCGTGAACGGCAAATCCTTCGATCCCGTCAGCGCGGCTTCGATTGCGGAGAATAGTTCCGCCTCGGTACTCGTGCCGGCAGTCGCCGCCGCGGTATCGCGGAGCAACGCCATTCGCCGCTCGCCGAGCACACGGTCGGTCTCCTCTGTGACCACGCACAAAAGACCAGACACCGCCCCGTCGTCATCAGTGACGGGACTGTACGAGAACGTGTGATACGTCTCTTCGGGATAACCGCTTCGCTGGAGAAACAGCAGCAGCTTGTCGTCCCACGTGGCTTGGCCACCGTGAAGGACGCGTTCGATTCGGGGGCCGATATCGGTCCAGATTTCGGCCCAGACGTCGCGCGAGGGCCGGCCGAGCGCCCAGGGATGTTTGGCCCCGAGCGTCATGGCCTTGTAGGCGTCGTTGTAGAGGAAGGCCAGGTTCGGACCCCAGCCCAGCCACATCGCAAAACGTGAGGTAAGCAGCACACGCACGACCGTGCGCAGGCTTTGTGGCCACATGTCGACGGCGCCCAGTGGAGTGGCCGACCAATCCATCGCTCCCATGAGCGACGCCATCTCCCCCTCGACCGCAAACAGATCGTTCTCGGGCTCCCGCGCCGTCACATGGAACAGCTAAGCAAGAGCACAGCCAAAAATAAAAGGCAGAAGGCAGAAGGCAGAAGGCAAAGGGCATAAGGCCCTATTTCGCCACGTAGCTCTTGTGTAGAGTCGTGGCAGACGTGACGCTCGTGTACTCATACGTGTCTCGCGTCTGTACGAATCCAGCAGCTTAGACTAGGGTCGCTTCGTCAGAGGGCGACGGGAGGGTGATGGAATGCACGAAGGCGTCAAGTCAGGCATCAGCTTCGGAAGCGCGCTCGCGATTACGATTTCCTGGTCGAAGTGGCACTCCATCATCTGGGCGATGATCCATGGCGTGCTGTCGTGGCTTTACGTGATTTACTACGCGCTCACACGTTAGCTACTGGGCAGCGGACTTTATTTCGGCGGCGCAGGCCGCGAGCTTGACGTCGAAGCGCCGCATGCCGCGGCTGTCGATGAACCAGGCGGTCGACGACGCGGGCAACGTTCCGAGGTTTCGGCAGAAGGCGTGAGACTGCTGGTTGGTCAGGTAGACCCCGACGTTCGAACCGTAAACGGCGCGAACGCGGTCCTTGTGATCCCGAATGTAGTCGCCGATGCGGCGGAACGCCCCCGAACCAGCAAAGTCCCCCACCACGGGAACGATCCGGTTCTTCGACTGGAGTTCCTTCACGAAGTGAAACGCCTCCTCGCTCGCCAGGAAGCTACGGTTGCGGCCAGCGAGATCTCTGGCCGTCATCAGCTGCCTGTACGACGGCCGGACGACGTCGGCTGTACGCTCACCGTAATAGTCGATCTTCGGTCCGTTCACGTAAAACGCGGCAAGACTCCGCTCGATCCAGTCGAGATCAGTCTGTGTCAGCGGAAAACTGCGCGTCGTGAGGAGTCGCTCGCGAACGAGTGTCGAGGTCAGACTGTACAGCTCGGCGGACGCCGGAACGCTGTCGAACGCCATGAAGATGTCGTCAACGCTAGTTGACGCGCGCAGGCTCTGCGGTCGCGGGCGGGAGAACAATCGAGAGACAAAGTCGGCGCGATCGATGGAGAGCTCGAACAACGCCTTATACAGAAGGTGCAAAGCGAGGTTCTCGCGGCGGATGTCGATGATGAACGCCATCGCGGGCCGCAACGGAACGATGTAGCTGAAGTTCTGTTCCGGTCCAACGCCGATGTAGACGCCGCCACCTGGGCGCAGCCAGCGGGCGGTCTCTGCGAAATGCGGCTCGTTCGACACCACGTTATCCGACAACGTGAACGCACCTGCCGGCTCCGAGAGCGTCTCGATCAACGTCCAGAATTCCTGATCGCTGAGCGCGTTCGGAATCGTCGAACGCCGGATGCAGCTGCCGGACACAACAACCGAGCACACGATGACGACGAGCCACGCCGGAGCGATGCGCGTCCACATGATCTGAAACATATAATGCGACAACAGGAGCGTGCATGCAGCGACGGAACCTTGGCAGCAGCGGATACGAGATTTCGAGAATTGGGTTCGGCACCTGGGCAGTCGGCGGTCACATGTGGGGCGGTCAGGATGATGCGCAGAGCATCGACGCGATTCACTCCGCGATCGACCACGGCATCAACTGGATCGACAGCGCACCCATCTACGGTTCAGGACATTCGGAAACCATCGTCGGCAAGGCAGTGAGACAGCTGCCAGCCTCGAGGCGGCCGATGATCTTCACCAAGTTTGGATTGGGCCTGGACAGCAACGCACCGACGCGCTCGGCGGCGGCTGCCGAAGTCGCCACCGAATGCGAGGGGAGCCTGCGAAGGCTTGGAGTCGATCACATCGATTTATACCAATTGCATTGGCCTGCCCCACAGCCAATCGCGGAGACCGCGGCAGCATGCGATGCGCTGCTCAAGGCCGGCAAGATTCGCGCGATTGGCGTATCCAACTTCTCGGTGGCGCAGCTCGAGGAGTGGCGCCAGACGGGTGTGCCGCTTCATAGCGATCAGCCGCCATACAGCATCCTGCGCCCGGCCGTGAAGCACGACGTCCTT
>Ga0209382_10010835_pt1 | contig 11337 bp, 6 predicted proteins | sample SoiMetdeltSBSDD5_FD_187599 | JGI IMG/M metagenome (GOLD analysis project Ga0209382, IMG submission 187599) | Bulk soil microbial communities from a Populus tree surrounding site in Tennessee, USA - Soil MetaG P. deltoides SBSDD5 (SPAdes) (version 2) | ecosystem: Environmental > Terrestrial >...
CGCCACCCCCGTAAAGGCGCCGCCTGACGCAGCCGCAGTCACCACGCCGGTGAAGGCGCGGCCCGACGCAGCAGCAGTCGCGACCCCGGTCAAGGCGCGGCCCGACGCAGCGGTGGTCACCACTCCGGTGAAGACGCGGCCCGACGCGGCAGCGGTCACCACACCGGCGAAGACGCGGCCCGACGCGGCGGCGGTCACCACACCGGCGAAGACCCGGCCCAACCCGCCAGCGGTCCAAACGCCGACGAAGGCGCGGTCAGACGCGCCGACCGACCAACCGCGCCGGGCCTCGCCAGTCGTCCCACGCGCGGTGCCGGCGCGCGCGCGAACGCGACTCACTCGCGCGCTCGTGATGGGCGGCTTGGGTCCCGTCGCCATGCTGATCGTCATCGTGGCCGCGCGCCCGTGGCTCGGATCGACCGAGGGGCACGAGTCGGCCCCGGCGATGGCCCCAGCGGCCCCGGCTGTTCCCGAGCCGCCGCCAGTGCCGCCAGCGGTCGAACCGACTCCGGTCGCGACGGAATCTACCCACGCCACGACCGAATCTCCGAAAGCCACGGCGGAAGCTCCGAAAGCCGCGGCGGAAGCTCCGAAAGCCACGGCGGAAGCTGCGAAAGCCTCGGCGGAAGCTGCGAAAGCTACGGCGGAGGCTGCGAAAGCTAGGACGGAAACTACGAAAGTCACAGAGAGTAGGCCGGCCGTGAAAGCGGACGATCGCAGGACGATCGAGACGTCGACGCCGGCGCTTCTCGTCGTGGTCAGGGCCCAGCTGTGTGCCGAGCTCGTGGACTGGCACTGCGATCCTCCGGACCGGCCGATTCCGTCGGGTCAGTTGTTCTTCTACACGCAGGTGAAGGTCGCGAGGGCCACCACCGTTCAACATCGTTGGTATCAGGGTGAACGGCTGCAACACTCTGTCGACTTGCGCGTCGACGCCAGTCCCGATGTCGGGTACCGTTCGTTCAGCCGCTACACGATGAAGGGTGAGAATGCGGGCACCTGGAGGGTCGAGCTCCGGACGGCAGACGGTGTCCTGCTGCAGCAGGAACGCTTTTCAGTGCAGTGATCCGCCGGCGGGTCGCGACGACCCGCCGCTACAGGCCCCGGATCGATATACCCAGTTCTTCGACGCCTCGCTTGAACAGATCCAGGATCTTTCCGCTCGTCCGGAACTCTTCGAGGATCGCCGCTCGCCGGCTGGTGCGGAGATCGCTGATCACATAGGCGAGCGTCGTCGCCATCACCGATCCCTCTTCAGTTCGCGTCCCTTCGAAACGCTCCTGGAACGTCCGCAGCGTCGCCTCGAATGATGCCTCGTGCCACCGCTCGATACCGCCTTCAAGACGCAGGAAGTCGTTGAGCGCGGCGGCATAGTCCGGCGTCGGCGGACGATGCCAGAACGAGACGTCGGGTCCGAACGCCTGCACGTAGAAGGGCAGATAGAGGTTTGCCTGCGCCGGGACTCGCGCGCCGAGCGCCGGGTTGTAGCGCTTGACTTCATCGAGCTTGAGGCCGGTGCGTGCCGTGATGTCGAGTGCGGCGAGCGCCTTCGACAGCCGCATCGCGAAAATCGGCGACTGCTGGTGCTCGGCGGACAATCGCTTCACGTTGATCATGTTGCCGAACACCATCTCGGCATAGAGCGACGACTTGTATCCGTAGGTCCGGAACAGGTCGCGATATCGCGGAATGGAGATCTCGCGGAGACCTGAGGCGAACTCCGACCCGAGGAAGTACTGCTCGCGCGAATTGGCGCCTCCCAGCCGCTCGCCGTTGATGACGGTCCGTCCCACGTTGACGCCGCCGGCGTGATGTTCCGAGAGCGCCGGAATGTAGCTGTCGTACATCGTGGCGAGGATCGTCAGGTAGGCGGCACAGTACGGCGCCTGCGTCGTCTGGTTGTAGGCCTCGAGCACGACCGGCGTCAGCTTGTTGAGAAACGCCCAGTTGCGACTCAGGAACTGACAGAAGCCGATGGCTCGTGCGCGGGAACGGGCGCGGCCATCGAGGCCTGATTCCAGGATGGCCTGGGCCAGTCCGATTTCGGCCGGCACACCGAAGCGCTCGTAGATCGTCCCCCATTCGAGGAGGAAGCTGCCGTAGCGCTGTGCGTTCGGCATCAGGAACTGGCCGCGCGTCGGGTTGTGCACGAGTGGGCCCGTGACCGGCGTCAGCAGGCGGACGAGCTCGTCGCGCCGCGCATTCAACTGCTTGGGAAGTGCTTGTCCATTCAGGAACCCGGTCAGCGCATGCTCTTCCCAGACGCCGTCTCGCGCCCAGTCGCCGACTGTTGGAAAGATCGCCAGCAGCCGTCCGTCCTGGGCACTGCCGAACGCGATGCGTCCATCTGGAATCGTGAAGATGTACTGCCAGAAGGGATACGCTGGCCGGAACTTCTGAACCGCGGTGAGATCCAGCTCCAGACGCGCGCGGGAGTACTCGGCGGCGGCCCGGGCGACCGCAGGTTCCGGAGCCGTCGCGAAGGGGAGCTCAGTGCGAAACGATTGTCCGTGCACCGACGATCCGATGCACACGAGCGTCGCCAGTCCGAGGAAGAGAGCCAGATGTTTCATAGGGAGCGTGGTGATTATCGACGATTTGACGACTCCCGTCGCCAATCCGTTGTATCGACCGGAACGGCTCACGAATTCACACCGCCGCTATAATCGCGCTGGCTTCCCGCTGCCGTGCCGCTCACCCCCGGTACTCGCCTCGGCCCGTACGAAGTCGGCGCCCGAATCGGCGCGGGCGGCATGGGCGAGGTCTATAAAGCCACCGACACGAATCTCGCGCGACCGGTGGCCATCAAGGTGCTTCCTGACGCATTCGCCAGCGACGCGAAGCGCCTCGCACGATTCGAACGTGAAGCCAAGACGCTGGCGTCGCTGAATCACCCGAACATCGCGAGCGTTCACGGCCTGGAAGGCGGCGACGGCGTTCGTGCGCTCGTGATGGAGCTGGTCGATGGGCCAACCCTGGCGGACCGCATCGCACAGGGCGCCATTCCCGTCGATGAGGCGCTGGCCATCGCCAGGCAGATCGCCGAGGCGCTCGATGCCGCACACGAGCAAGGCATCATCCATCGCGATCTCAAGCCATCGAACATCAAGGTGCGCCGCGACGGCATCGTGAAGGTGCTCGACTTCGGTCTGGCGAAGGCGATGGAAGCGCCAGAGCCGGTCGCGCCGGATGTGTCCCACTCGCCGACCCTGACGATGCCCGAGATTTCGCAGACGGGGACGGTCCTCGGCACGGCCGCCTACATGTCGCCCGAGCAGGCACGAGGCCAACCGGTGGACAAGCGGACCGACATTTGGGCGTTCGGATGTGTGCTGTTCGAGATGCTCACCGGACGAGGGCCGTTCGGACGCGCCACCCACTCGGACACGATCGCGGCGGTGCTCACGGACGCGCCCGACTGGGACCGCCTGCCTGCGAACACGCCAGATCCCGTGCGTCGGGTGCTCAGACGCAGCCTCGAACGGGACCCGACGCGGCGCCTGCGTGACATCGGCGAAGCGCGAGTCGACATCGATGAATCCGTGCGTGCCATGACTGGCGCGATCGGAGATACGCGCCATCGGCAGCGGCGATGGCCGCGCTGGTCAGCGGCGGCCGCTGCGGGACTCGTGCTGGTGGCGATCGCGGCGGTCGCCGTCGATCGATGGCGTGTGCGTCCAGGGGCCGCAACCGATCAGGACCGCATTCGTTCGATCGCTGTGCTGCCCTTTGCCAACGTCGAGGCCAGCCCCGAGTTGGAAGAGCAATCCGATGGGATCGTCGTCCGGATCATCGACCGCTTGTCGCAGCTGCCCGATCTCAAGGTGACGTCGCATCGGGCGGCGTTTACCTACCGAGCGAAAGACATCGACGTGGCGCAGGTCGGCCGTGAGCTCGGGGTGCAGGCCGTGCTCACCGGACGCGTCAGCGCCAGCGGCGATGCCGTGACGGTCACCCTGGAGCTCGTGGACGCGCGCGACAACTCGCACGTCTGGGGAGACCGATACACGCGAAAGCTGTCGGAGCTCGTCAGCCTCGATACGGAAATCCCGCTCGCCATCGCCGGACGGCTGGGATCGCCGCCGGGAGGCGAGACGCAACAGCGTTTTGCGAAGCAGCAGACGGCGAATGCCGAGGCCTATCGACTGTTTCTGCAGGGACGTGCGTCGTTCGAGAAATGGACCAAGGAGGGCGCGCAGACGGCGATTGGCTACTTCGAGCGGGCGATCGCGACCGACCCAAACTATGCGTTGGCCTACGCGGGAATCGCGGACACCTACATGATTGCCGACACCGGTACGGCGCCGGACGTCGCGAGCAAGAGAGCCCGGGAAGCTGCGGTGAAAGCCCTGGCCCTCGATCCCACGCTCAGCGAGCCCCATATGTCGGTCGCGCAGCTGCTCTTCAGCGAGGACTGGGACTTCGCCGCAGCGGAGCGAGAGTTCAAGCGCGCGATCGAGCTGAGCCCGAGCAACATCCACGCGCATCACATGTACTCGCATTTCCTGCTCGCGGTCGGGCGCATCGAGGAATCTCGCGTACACACGCAGACATTGATGGAACTGGACCCGCTGTCGGCGTGGGCGGCAGGCCATCTCGGGTACCACCAGCTCTACGCGCGTGAGTACGACGCGGCGATAGCGACGCTTCGACCATACCTCCTCAAGACGAAAGACGACTACGGTGCTTACGGTCAGCTGGGAGATGCGTATTACCAGAAGGGCATGATGCGCGAAGCGGTCGAGGAATACCTTCAGGCACGCGCGCTGACGGGTACGAAGCCGGACGACGTGGCGCGGTTACGGCGCGCGTTCGCCGCGAACGGAATGCCAGGCTACCTTCGCGAGTGGATCGAGCAGTTGAAGCGAGGCGCGGTGACCCGCTACACCAGCGTGCTGCTGGCAGGGGCATACGCTCGTCTCGGCGAGCGGGATCGCGCATTCGAGTGGCTCGAGCGTGCCTATGCGGACTATCGCAGTCCGCTGCTGCCTCACGTGCGTGAGTTTCTGGAGTTCGACAACCTCCGCTCGGATCCGCGCTTCAACGACCTGCTGCGGCGAATCGGCCTCCCGCCGGTCTAAGAACCCGCGCCGCTCGGGGCATTCCCTATAATTGCAACCGTTCCGTGCCGCTCGCTGCCGGCTCCCGTCTCGGTCCCTACGAAGTGATCGCCCAAATCGGCAAGGGCGGCATGGGCGAGGTGTATCGCGCCACCGATACGACGCTCGGGCGACACGTTGCCATCAAGATTCTGCCCGACGCGTTTGCCCATGACCAAGAGCGGCTGGCTCGCTTCGAGCGTGAGGCGAAGACGCTGGCGGCGCTGAACCACGCGAACATCGCGCACATCTACGGACTGGAAACGTCAGGCAGCGTCCGCGCGTTGGTGATGGAGCTGGTCGAGGGGGCCGACCTCGCTCAGCGAATCGTCGAAAGTCCGATAGCGCTTGCCGAGGTGCTGCCGATCGGTCGTCAGATTGCCGAGGCGCTCGAAGCGGCGCACGAGCAGGGTATCGTGCATCGCGATCTGAAGCCAGCCAACATCATGATCCGCCCCGACGGCTCGGTGAAGGTGCTCGATTTTGGGCTCGCGAAGGCCTTCGATGCCGCCGACCCGTGGAGCGGCGACAGTCGCGCGTCTGTCGGGGTCTCGGTGTCGCCGACCATGACCTCGCCGCTTGGCACGGGGCAGGGCATCGTGCTGGGTACCGCACCGTACATGTCGCCCGAGCAGGCACGAGGGCACCGCGTCGATGCGCGCGCGGACATCTGGGCGTTCGGTTGCGTGCTTTACGAGATGCTCACCGGCGTCCGCGCGTTCGAAGGCCACGATCCGGCGGATGCGATGGCAGCCGTGCTCAAGGTCGATCCCGACTGGTCGCGCATTCCGCTCGGCACGCCAAGCGATGTGACGCGGCTGGTGCGACGCTGCCTGTCGAAGGACCGGCGGAAGCGTCTGCAGTCGATTGGCGATGCGCGTCTCGAGTTGGAGGAGATCGGTACCGCACCCGCACTGCCACCATCACCACGTGTGGCGTCAGCACGTGAGCGCGTCGGGATAGCGGCCGCTGTGATCGCCGCCGTCGTCGCGATCGTGCTGGGCGCCGCTCTGTTGCGTGCGCCGGCACCGGTCTCAGTTGAGGCGCTCCACGCGGGCGTGCCGCTGCCGGCCAACCTCGAGCTCGATGGCGTAGGGCCACCGGAGTTCGCGTTGTCACCGGATGGGCGCACATTGGCGTTTCTCGCTCGAGAAGGCGGCAACGCCCAACGTCTGTACGTGCGCCGGCTGGACGACGACCAGGTGACGGCCGTGCCCGGGAGCGAGACCGCGGAGGGACCATTCTTTTCACCGGACGGACACTGGATCGCCTTCGCCGTTGGCGTCTCGATCACCGGAATCCATCCGCCCGAACTGCGTAAGTACTCGCTCGATACCAAGCTCACGCAGACGATCGCCAGCGTGGAGGACTACTTCGGCGGATATTGGACCGACGAAGGCAGGATCGTGTTCGTCGGGTCGCAGCCGCGCGGCCTCTTCTCGGTGCCTTCCGGCGGCGGCACGGCAACACCGCTCGTCGCTCAAGTTCGCGTCGATGGGAAAGACGCCGCGCGCTCCTTGGCCTGGCCCGATCCGTTGCCCGGCGGCGGCGCGGTACTCGTCACGGACTGGAGCAAATCCTCGTTTGGCACAATCGCCGTGCTGGACCTCGCCACACGCGAACTCTCGAGCCTCGGATTGGAAGGGGCCGGTGCGCGCTTCCTTCCGGACGGCTACATCGTGTACGGCGTCCGCGATGCATCGCTGATGGCCGTGCCGTTCGATCCCTCGACGAGACGGATCACGGGAACTCCGGTGGCGTTGATGCCCGATATCGCGTACGGACGCAACAATGTGCCGGTGTTCACGTTCTCCCGTTCCGGTTCGTTCCTCTATGCAACAGGGTATCTTCGGGGAAGCCGGCGCGAGCCACTGAGAATGATCCGGGTCTCGCCCTCGGGAGCGGCAACGGCGCTGCCGTTCGAGCCGCTACTCTTCGCTCGCGGCTTTGCGCTGTCGCCGGCCGGCGATGCCATCGTCGCCGCCACGTGGGACCTGTCGCGCTGGATCTTCGATCTTCAACGTCATACCCGCACGAAGCTGCCAACGGGCGGGCCGGTCGAGCCGAACCGTATCGCCTGGAGCCCGGATGGGCGCCGCATCGCCATGTCGGGGTCTGGCGAAGCCGACATGTGGGGGGCATTCGCACAGAATGCCGACGGGTCGGGCGACATCGTTCCACTCGGCAAGTCGATCGACGGCGAAGTGCACATCGCTGGGTGGATGCCGGACAACGTCCACGTCGTGGCGTACACATTCACGTCGTCGACGTCTGGCGCCTCGTTCGTGACGCTGGGACCGGATGGCAAGGTGGATCCACTGTTCGTCGAGAACGGCACGGTGGGATCGGCCCGGCCGTCGCCCGATGGACGGTGGCTCGCCTACGACTCCACGGCGAGCGGCAACTTCGAGGTCTACGTCACGTCACTCTCCCCCCCGCATCGGCGCGTCACGATCAGTCACGCGGCTGGCAGCCGCAACCCCGTCTGGTCGCGCGACGCCCGTACGTTATATTTCATGCGCGACCGAGCACTCCTGAGCGTCACGATCGACCCGGTTGGCGAAACCGTGCGAATCGGTCCTGAGCGAAAACTGTTCGAGTGGAACGTCGATCCGGTTCGTGAGTTCGCAATCGGCACGGACGGTGCGTTCTACACGACCGAGCCCATCCCGGACGCGCCGAAACAGACGCTCATCCATCTGCGCACGAACTGGTTCGACGAGGTCAAACGGCTCGTCGGTGAACGGTGACCGGGAGCCTCGCGACTCCCAGGCCATGGCGGATATCACCTTCGGACCCTTTACGATCGACGTCGACAGCGGTCGCGTGCTCAGGAACGGCGTCGACCTTCGCATGCGGCCGCAGGCGTTTCACGTCCTCCGGACGCTGGCGGCGCACGGCGGACGCATCATCGATTTCGATCAGATCATCCGCGAAGCCTGGAACGGCACCATCGTCTCGCGTCACACCGTGCACGTCACGATCGGGGAAGTGCGTCGGCTCCTGGACGACTGCGGTTCCTGGATCGTCCATCAGCCGAAAGGCGGCTACTGTCTTCGCATCCCGAAGTCCGACACGCTGATCCGGCACGGCTACCACTTCCTGCACCTGCGATCGCGTGAGGGATTCGAGCGCGCGCTCGAGTGCTTTCAGGAAGCGGCCGCCGAGGCACCGCGCGATCATCGAGCCTTCGAAGGACAGGCGAACGCCTACCTGTTGATGGCCTCGTTCGGCACGCGGCCGGGCCGCGACATGCTGCCGGCGTTTCTTCAGGCCTACGAACGGGCGGTCGCCCTCGTCGGACGCACCCCGGAACTGCGCTGCAACTACGCGCACGCGATCCACATGTACCAACGGCGTCTGCCCGAGGCGCTCGTCGAGTTCGACTGCGTGCTCGCCGAACACCCGTCGATGGCAATCGCGCATGTGCGCAAGGCACTCCTGCTCGTGACCCAGGGCGACCTCGACGCCGCGCTGGAATCGGCGACGCGTGCGCGCGCCGCCGATCCGCTGCAGCCGTTGACCGCCGCCGCGGAAGTCAACGTCCATCTCTGGCGGCGCGACTTCGAGGCATCGGCGAAGCTTGGCGCACAAGCGGTGCAGCTGCACCCGTACTTCATGTTGAGTCGCGCGTATTATGGCGTCGCGCTCGAATTCATGGGTCGCCTGGACGATGCCCTGGAGCAGTACCACATCGGCGGCGTCATCACGCAAGGGCTGCCGTGGATGCGTGCGCTCGAAGGGGCCTGTCTCGTGAAGCTGGGTCGCAGAAGCGATGCGCGCGCGTTGCTCAACGAGTTGCTGGCGCGGCGTCACACCGAATACATCGATTCCTACGCCATGGCACGGCTGCGCCATGCGCTCGGCGAGGTGGACGCCGCCTTCATCGAGCTGGGACGGGCGATCGAGGAGAGCGTCGGCGGGCTGTATGCGATGCGGTTCGATCCACTCCTCGACGGCTTCCGATCCGATCGCCGGTTTGCAGGGCTGCTCAAACGTTATCTGACACCTGCCGCACGCACGCCGAATCAATCGCTGACATCGGTCCCTTGATCGGTATTGAGCGCGGCCGATCGCCGCGAGCTCTACCGAGAGATCCGGTGACAGATCAGCGAGGGCAGCGGCACGACGTTGCTCTGATGAAGACGCTGTTGTACGCTCGGCCGTATTTTCGCGTGACAAGGAGTGCTGCAATGAGATTCGTTCGAGCGGTGATTGCCGCCTGTGCGCTCGTTCCGGTCGCTACTGTTGCCTACGGACAAGGGGCGCAAGACTTCAGCAAGGTCGAGATCAAGGCCAACAAGATCGCCGACAAGTTTTACACCCTTGACGGCCAAGGTGGCACCATCGGCGTCCTGTTCGGCCCCGATGGCGTCTTCATGGTCGATACCCAGTTTGCGCCGCTCAGCGAGAAGATTGCGGCGGCGATCAAACAAATCAGCCCGCAGCCGATCAAATTCGTCGTCAACACCCACGTGCATGGCGATCACACCGGAGGCGATGAGAACTTCGGCAAGATGGGCGCAACGATCATTTCGCGCGAAGAGCTGCGCTATCGCCTTGCCCATCCCGCCCCACAGGCGAACGGGCAGCCCGGTGTGCCGACGGCTGCCATCGGCCTGCCGAAGCAGACCTATCGCGAGCGGTTGACGCTGCACATGAACGGCGAAGAAGTGCAGCTCATCGCCGTGCCCCGGGCGCACACCGACGGCGACACGATGGTCCACTTCCCCGGGCTCGACATCATCATGACGGGCGACTTTTACCGCTCGATCCAGTACCCGAACGTCGATCGCAACAACGGCGGATCGTTACAAGGGTTGATTGATGGCCTTGGCATGGTCATCGGCCGCGCCGGTCCGGCGACGAAGATCATTCCCGGTCACGGGCCGATCGTGGACCGCAACGCTGTGATCGCCCATCGCGATCTCGTTCTGACCGTGCGCGACCGCATCGCCCCACTCGTCGCACAGGGCAAGAGCGAGGACGAGGTGGTCGCCGCGAAAGTGACCGCCGATCTCGACTCGAAAGTCCAGCAGGCCGGAACCACGGGCGAGCGGTTTGTGCGGCAGGTCTACGCGGAGCTACGCGCGGCGCGCTAGAGCCTCAAGTTACTCGTTGTCTCTTACCACGTAGGAGCCGCCTTCAGGCGGCCTGTTGTTCTTCGCGCCGCGGATAGTAAACGATTTCGCTTGCGCAATAACCACAGTTGTAGTTGAATCGTCTCCACCTGTGGTTAAACCAATGACTCGTCCTAAACTGACCCGGCCAGAGCTCCAGCTCATGGAGGTTCTGTGGACACGGGGTGCCTGTTCCGTCCGCGAGATCCACGAGGGTCTGCCAGCCCGAGGGCGCCCCGCCTTCACTACCGTGCAGACGATGATCTACCGCCTCGAGGCGAAGCAGGCGGTCACCCGAGTCAAGCGGATCGGCAAAGCCAACATCTTCGAGGCGGCCGTCTCACGCGACGAGGCACACGGACGCCTGCTCGACGAGTTCCTCGCGATCTTCGGCGGCCGCACGCGGATGGTCATGTCTCACCTGATCGGATCGGGCCGGCTCACCCTGGAAGACATCAAGGAAGCGGAGCAGGAGCTCCGCGCGCTCTCGCGAAGGGACAGGAAGTCATGACGCTGACGCTGCTCTCGGACGTTGCCAACCACCTGTGGCAGTCCACGCTCGTCCTCGGCGTCGCGTGCGGCCTGGCGTGGCTATTGCGCCGCAACACGGCGCGGGCGCGATTCGGCATCTGGCTGGGGGCATCGCTCAAGTTCCTCGTGCCGTTTGCGCCGCTGATCGCCGTCGGACGAGCCATCGGATGGCCCTCGTCGACGACGATGCCGCAGTCGACGCTGTCGGCGGCACTCAACACCGTGCACCAACCCTTTGTGACACCGCAAACCATCACGTCCGGCGTGCCCGTCACCTCGCTGACGGCGCTCCCCATCCCGGATTGGTCGTTCGCTTTTGCCGCCATCTGGCTGACCGGTTCCATCGTCTTCTTCGCGGTGTGGACGATGCGGTGGTTGAGCGTGGCCGCGATCGTGCGTGGATCGGCACCGTTGACAGACTCGGATGTCACCGCACGACTGCGTCGCGCCGAAGCCGCGAGCGGCATCAGGCATCCGCTGCGCGCGGTCGTATCAGACGCCGCGATCGAACCCGGAGTGTTCGGTATCGTGCGACCTGTTCTCGTCTGGCCGCGAGACCTTGGCGCTCATCTGACGGGCGAGCAGAT
>Ga0209382_10010836_pt1 | contig 11336 bp, 9 predicted proteins | sample SoiMetdeltSBSDD5_FD_187599 | JGI IMG/M metagenome (GOLD analysis project Ga0209382, IMG submission 187599) | Bulk soil microbial communities from a Populus tree surrounding site in Tennessee, USA - Soil MetaG P. deltoides SBSDD5 (SPAdes) (version 2) | ecosystem: Environmental > Terrestrial >...
AGCAATGGATGCCGTGGATTCATGTGGAGGACGAAGTCGCGTTGATCCAGTTCTTGATGGACAAAGAAGATGCCACTGGCGCTTTCAATGCCACGGCGCCCAATCCTGTGACGATGGAGGAATTTTGTAGCGCGCTGGCCAGCGTGTTGAATCGACCTTCCTGGGCGCCGGTGCCGGCTTCGGTGTTGACCCTCCTTCTGGGCGAGATGGCCGAGATGCTTTTGACCGGTCAAAGAGCGGTGCCCAAAGCCGCCCAGGACTTGGGTTACAGTTTTCGGTATCCGAATGTTTTGGAGGCGCTTAAGTCGCTCCGGCTCTGAGGCGCGAATGGGAATGTTTCCCAGTTCTATATTTCTCAATGCTGAGTTCAATATAACCGACTAACGACTGAGCGATGGCCGGCAAAAAAACCAAACTCGATATGGGCCGATACCAACAACCGTATTTACGGGCTCTGCTGGATGGAGACCGTGACGCCGCAAGCACGATCGTTAACGAGTTGATTCCCAAACGCGCCAGGGTTGCCGATATTTATCTCCAGGTCTTAGCTCCGGCGATGTTTCAAATCGGTGAATTGTGGTGCGATGGCAGAGTCAATGTCGCTCAAGAACACCTTGCAACGCAAATAACCTTGGAGCAAATGGACAAGCTTCGGCTGATACAAAGCATCCCGCGTTCCTTATCCTATCGCGTGATGGTTTGTTGTGTCGAAGGGGAGCAACACTTTATCGCAGCCAAAATGGCGGCGGATCTCTTCCAAATGGAAGGCTGGCAGGTGGACTTTCTGGGACCGAACGTTCCAACCGCCGCGCTGATCGAAATCGTCAGCGTCCGGCGCCCGAATTTGCTGGCGTTATCCATCACCATCGAATCCAATCTCCGGCGGACTCAGACATTACTCAAGAAGATCAGCAAACTCCCTGGCGCGCCTTACATTATTGTCGGCGGCAAGGCCGCGGTTGGTGCGAACTTCGGGAAGAATAAAATTCAAGGGATCGAGACGGCGACAAATTTGATCGAGGGTGTAAGGCTCGCGAAGAAAATTCTGGCGCCTGACAGACCGAAAGCGATTCTCGCAGACTATCTCAGAGAATTGGGTCGCCGTGTTCGCGATCTACGTCAGCAAGCCGGTTGGACGCAGGAACAACTTGCCAAAGTCACGCGCCTGACGCGGGCCTACATCGTGGCGGTCGAGGGTGGGAAACAGAATGTTTCCATCGACGTGGTGATTAGGGTTGCCAACGGATTGGGGGTAGCGCCGGACCAGTTGCTCACTACGGAGGAGCTGCCGCTAACCGCACTGGACAAGAAACCAGACTAGAAGATTACAGGCTTTGATGGAGGAAGACAATGTTAGCTCAGATGAATTCGATGACGGCGGCGACAGCACCACAACATAATCTTCGGAACTAGGTACCGCGAGCTACTGAGCGACATTTTTGACCAATATGCTCTTTGGTGGACTGGCGGTCGTGGCCGAGTCAATGTTACGCGAACGCAGGCGGGCAATCGTTGCCTTTGTTGCGGTCTATATTGTGAGTCTGACGAGCGAGTTGCTCGGCACGACCTACGGCGTTCCCTTCGGCTCCTATTCCTATACCACCTTACTAGGCCCTAAGTGGTTCGACCGGGTACCTTTGCTCATCCCCTTGAGCTGGTTCACGATGAGCTGGGCAGCCTGGATTATCGCGTGCCGCAGAAGACGTGGATTTCAGGCGGTGCTATTGGGAGCATGCCTTTTAGTCGCCTGGGACTTGTTGCTGGATCCAGCCATGAGCAGAGTCACTAGTTACTGGATTTGGGGTGAAAAGGGGAGCTACTACGGGATGCCGTGGACGAACTTGCTGGGCTGGGCGATTACCGGCTTTGTGCTGTTGGCGATGTTGCGTAAACTTGCGCCTGAACCGAAAGGCGATGTACGGTTCTCAACTTTGGTGTATTTCGTCAATTTTCTTCTGCCCTTGGGATTCTGTGTCCTGAATAGCTATTGGATTGCCGTCTTCGCAGGTCTTGGGGCGGTCGTGGCCGCGCTTTTGGTTTTTGGTTCCGGGAGGGCGTCCCGCCTGCCTGAGGCTTCATCCCCGGAACTGTATACTCAACCCCATACTTCCTAGGGACCGGCCCCCAGTTGGACGGCTTGTTTCGATGGACGGTTTGTATTTGAAGATGAGATTCAGTCAATGCTACATTAGCGCACGTGTAAGGGCCCCGCGAAGGAGATCACAGAGAGTTGTCGCTACTTCGTTTGAGCGGCAAAATTGCTGGTGCTCAGCTGCCGGTTAGTTTTTGCTCGATGCGCATAATGCAGCAAATTCAGTGACGTAGGAGATGAACCTTAAAATGACACGACTGTTGGATACTATCGACTCCCCGAAGGATCTCCGCCGGCTCAGTGTCGCAGAGCTCTCTACCTTAGCAACGGAGGTAAGAGAAGAAGTGATTTCCATTGTGTCGGAAGTGGGGGGACACTTCGCATCGACACTCGGTGCGGTGGAGCTGACGCTTGCCCTTCATTATGTTTTCGACACACCGGAAGATCGCATTGTTTGGGACACAGGACATCAGGCGTACGCCCATAAACTGATCTGTGGGCGGCGGACTCGGTTGGCTACCATTCGCCAGTTGGACGGCTTGAGCGGATTTTTGAGTCGTGAAGAGAGTGAATACGATGTCTTTGGCGCCGGCCATGCCGGTACTTCCATCTCCGCGGCGCTCGGTATGGTGGAGGCCAATTCGCTTGGAGGGCCACCGCGCAAAGTCGTTGCCGTTATTAGCGATGGTGGACTGAGTGCAGGTCTTACGTTTGAAGGACTCAATCAGGCCGGCCATCTCGATAAAGATTTAATCGTTGTACTTAATGACAATGCGATTTTCATCGATCCCCGCGTCGGTGCTGTTTCATCGTTCCTGAGCAAACAGTTCACGACGGATTTCGGCGTCCGGATTCAAAAGCAACTCTCCAGCTGGCTCTTGAGTCTCCCCAGAGGCCAAGACCTTAAGCATGCGGCGCGCAAATTGAAGGACTCTTTCCTAGGCTTGGTGACGCCGGGGTTTCTTTTCGAAAGCCTGGGCTTCCAATACGTCGGTCCCATCGACGGTCACAACATCGCGGAAATGGTCACAACTTTGCAAAATGTCCAGAAAGTTGACGGTCCGACCTTGGTGCATGTGCTGACGACAAAAGGCAAGGGCTACGCACCGGCGGAGAACGATCCGGTCAAATATCATGCGGTCGCTCCATTTCATGTGCTTACCGGCAAGGCCAAGAAAGACAAAGGGCCGATTCCCACCTATACGGATACTTTTGCTCAGTCTCTGATTCGTTTGGCTAAGGACAACCCCAAGGTAGTGGGGATCACGGCAGCCATGGGAAGTGGGACCGGCATCGACAAACTGTCACGGGAGATTCCCGGCCGGAGTTACGATGTCGGAATTGCAGAGCAACACGCGGTGACATTCGCGGCCGGTATGGCAACTGAAGGATTCATCCCGGTGGTGGCCATCTATTCCACGTTCTTGCAGCGCGGCTACGATCAAATTCTCCATGACGTTTGCCTGCAAAACCTGCACGTTGTTTTTGCCTTGGACCGGGGTGGCCTCGTGGGTGCGGACGGGCCCACGCATCACGGTGTTTTTGATTTCGCTTACATGCGATCGATCCCAAACATTGTGATTATGGCGCCAAAGGACGAAAACGAGCTGCAACACATGCTGAAGACGGCAATTGAGCACAAGGGTCCCATTTCACTCCGTTATCCCCGTGGCGAAGGTTGGGGGATCCCGATGGACGCTCAGATGCAAACATTGGAAATCGGTAAAGCGGAGCTGCTGCGCGATGGTAGTGATGTGGTGATTGCCGCTATCGGCCAAACCGTTATCCCTGCACTCAAGGCGGCCCAAGACTTAGCGGCTTTAGGCATGGATGCGGCGGTTGTGAACGCGCGCTTCGTGAAGCCTCTCGACAAAGAACTCTTGCGCCGATTGTTAGCACGCATACCCAACATGATTACTGTCGAGGATCATTCAGTGGCTGGCGGCTTCGGCAGCGCCATTTTGGAATTCTTGGCTGATGAAGGAATCAGCGATGTTCGCGTAAAGCGGCTCGGCGTTCCGGATCGCTTCATCCCACACGGCACACAAGATGAACTGAGAAAGATTTGCGGCTTCGACAAGGACGCCATCACACAAGCGACAATGCAGATGCTTCGGCGCGGAAAGAAGAGAAACCGGGAGGGATGGGAAAGAGGGAGCGCCTAGACAAGATTCTGGTCGCGCGCCGATTAGTGGCTAGCCGCGAAGAAGGTCAGGGGAGAATCTTAGCCGGCGACGTTTGGGTGAACGATCGGCCCGTTACAAAAGCAGGGACACTCTTTGATGAGAGCGTTGCTATCCGGATCAAGTCGACTTCACCCTACGTCAGCCGCGGCGGAACGAAGTTGGAAAAGGCGCTGGATGAATTCTCAGTCGAGGTTGCTGGCAAGATCGTATTGGACGTCGGCGCATCCACGGGAGGATTCACTCATTGTCTGCTCAATCGTGGCGCGGTGCAGGTCTATGCCGTGGATGTGGGTTACGGTCAGCTCGATTGGAAGCTAAGGAACGATCCGCGTGTTCTAGCCTTGGAAAAGAAAAATATCCGCCATCTGAATGTCTCGGATCTACCCCGTCGGGCAGATCTCGCAACCATCGATGTTTCATTCATTTCTCTGCGGTTGGTTCTCCCCCAGGTCAAGACCCTTATACACGCCGGTGCCCCGGTACTCGCCCTGATCAAGCCTCAGTTCGAAGTGGGAAAAGGGAGGGTGGGAAAGGGAGGAGTTGTCCGCTCGCACGAGGAGCATGTGCGCGTGGTTAGCGAGATTTCGGCTGTCGCTCGGGGGCTTGGCTATCACGTCGGCGGTGTCATCGAGTCGCCTTTGCTTGGCCCGAAGGGTAATAAGGAGTTCTTTATACATCTCAAGGACGCACGAGAACTCCGGTGAAAAGTTCCAGGACCTTTGAGAAGTTCGAAGAGCCAACCCGCGAGGGCTTATGGTTGCCTTTGTCAAAGTAGCCCATCGTGGCGCCTCAGGCAATTTCCCAGAAAATACCCGATTGGCTTTCGAGAAGGCGATCGAAGCCGGGACCGACATGATCGAGATGGATTGTCAACTGACCCGCGATGGACATATCGTGGTGTTCCACGATGAGCGACTTAAACGGACGGCCGGCGTAAGCGGAACCGTCAGGAGCAAGTCTTTGGAGCAACTCAAGCGGCTCGACGTAGGACAGTGGAAGAAAAAATCATTTAGAGGAGAACGAGTCCTTACGTTAGAAGAGGTTTTGGCGATTACCGTAGGCAAAGTCGACCTTTGCCTCGATATAAAACTGTTCAACGATTCACAACCGGGGATCGAGATCAAGCTCTTGTTCACTCTCAGCCATTACGATTATCTGGATCAAACAATTTTCTCTTCGTTCAACTACCAGTGCCTGGACCGAGTTCGAGAGTTTGCACCTGAAGCGCGCATCGGGGTGATTTATGGCACCGGCATTAAAGAAGATCCGTTTGGTGCCGCAGAGCGCCTCGGCGCCAGTTCGATCCACGTTCAAAAGGAAGTGGCCACTAGGCCGTTATTGGACAAGGCCTGGGAAGCCGGCCTCGACGTTCACGTCTGGACGGTCAACAACGTCAACGACATGGAAAAATTCGCTTCCCTGGGAGTCCAAGGAATTGTCTCGGATTATCCCGAAAAGCTTTGCAGCTTAAGACTTTTGCGCAGATAAGCTTCTGAATTGGCGAATGAGTATCGCTAGCCTGAGAAGGTCCAATCCCACATGTTGGCAGAGTGTCTCTTTAGCCTCGAATTCTTGCGCTTTCTCCCCGATAGCGTTGTTGCAAACAATCTCCTCCACCCTGCAGTTAGTGGAAGACGGTATGAGCGGGCTGCGCCGGTTTTACAGCGGCGGCAATTTTCAACGCTTAACATTTGTATCTTTCGCCCTCCAACTCCTCATTTTTACTGTGAAATACTTGACTTGACATTCAAATGAGCTAAAATTAGCTACCTCAAAAAGGGGCCCGGTGGATTGGGGGGTGATGTGAGTCATGACTGGAGTTAGAGTCAGAGAAAACGAATCCATAGAGAGTGCCATTCGCCGTTTCAAAAAACTGTGCGAAAAGGCGGGTATACTCGCCGAACTGCGTAAACGAGAACACTACGAAAAGCCCAGCGTCAAGAGAAAGAAAAAAGCCATCGCAGCCAAGAAAAGAGCGATGCGCCGAGTGCGTCATTCCTTCTAGGATGACGACGCAAGGCGGCGAAAGCGAGCTAACAAAAAAAGAAGAAAAATGGGACGATGGGACTCAAGGGCGAAATCCAGGAGGCGATGAAAGCGGCCATGAAAACTGGCGATCGCTTGACACTTTCGACCTTGAGGCTGCTCCTGTCAGCGCTACACAATGAGGAGATAAAGGGCCGCAGAGAGTTGACTACAGAGGAAATTCACAGAACAATAGCAACTCTCCGTAAGCAGCGAATTGAAGCCATTGAGCTCTTCAGAAAAGGGGGAAGGGCAGAGCTGGCCGAAAAGGAAGAAGCCGAGCTAAAGATTCTCCAACGGTTTTTGCCTCAGCCTCTTAGTGAAGATGAAGTTCGCAACCTGATCAAAGTCTCCATTGAGGAAGTCGGAGCCAAAAATATCCAGGATCTGGGTAAGGTCATGAAACAGCTGATGCCAAGAGTCAGCGGACGAACCGACGGCAAGCGCGTCAATGAGCTAGCCAAGGAACTTCTTGGGGGATAGGACGCGGGTGTGGATTTGCATGAGGTAACCCCCTACCAAACGAGCCGATCCAGCAATGCGCTTTAAGGCAAGATGGCCATAGCCGACAATAGCGCGCAGTTCAAACCAATCGCCCAAGTATTAGGACAAACAAACGATTGCAGATGTCGGTCATAAATCAGACTGACGGCATGGGGTGGAATCTAGGCGGTCCTGTAGGACTGCTCCCCTCCTTAATTGAAGTCGAGAGGGATCTCGACATGATTGGTCCACGCTGGTGAACTGGATTGACCCAATCCTCCTGGTCGTGCTTTTTCTCTTTGCCCTGAGAGGTTATTTCAAAGGGCTATTCCGAGAAACTTTTTCGCTCGGCGGTCTGGTCATTGGTTTCGTGGTTGCGGTTCGGTATGATGAAGCCGTGGCTGCCTGGGTGGGGTTCTATTGGAATGTGTCTTCTATTATTCTAAAGGGTGCTGCCTTTGTAGTCATTTTCTTCGTTGTGTACTTTATCTTTGCTGTTGCAGGGTGGGTGCTTCATCGGTCGGCAAAAGTGCTTTTTTTGCAGACCCTTAATCGTCTGGGGGGTATCGCGGTGGGTCTCGGCAAAGGCACAGCCGTGACGGCTCTGATAATCTTCTTTGTGACTTCAAGCGCGTGGATCCCTCGATCCACAAGGGAGCGCGTTGAAGACTCCTACCTCGGTCCGCCTTTGTCCCAGTTGGCAGTGAAGCTCATTCGCGTCGGTAAAGAAAAACTGTTGCCTGAAGAGAGCGACCGGGCGCTTACTCAGCGGGGAGTTTGTTGCTCGTAATTTGCCGGAATGATCAAACAGGAAAAGATCACCGAGATTCGCGATCGCGCTTCCATCGTGGAAGTGATTTCGGATTACGTGACGTTGAAAAAAGCCGGTCGCAATTATCAGGGGTTGTGCCCTTTCCATGGGGAGAAAACCCCTTCGTTTACGGTCAGTGAAGAGAAGGGGATCTTTCACTGCTTCGGTTGTCAAGCCGGGGGAAGCGTTTTTCATTTCCTCATGAAATACGATCAGCTTTCCTTTCCCGATGCGGTGGAACGAGTCGCCAAGCGCTACGGCATCAAGATCGAGCGGTCCGATGGCGCGAGGGAGCCGAGCGAGAGCGGCGAGCGTGAATCGCTGTATCGCATTAATGAGCGCACGGCGGCCAACTATCACCAGATCCTGTTGAGTCAGCCGGCTGGGCGAAAAGCTCTGGACTATCTCAAATCTCGAAAAGTGAACGAGGAAATTGCCCGGCGATTTATGGTCGGCTATGCGCCTCAGACCGGGTCGGGTTTGCTGGACTTGCTACGTCGAGAAAAACTCTCGGTCAAGGATGCAATGCGATTGGGGCTAATCGGCCAACGGAGCGGGCAACAGCTCCATGAAAAGTTCTTTGCGCGGCTGATGTTCCCAATTATTAACGCGGGAGGAAAGATTGTCGGCTTCGGCGGGCGCGTCCTCGATCAAGGGTTGCCCAAATATATCAACTCAAGTGAAACACCGTTGTTCCACAAAGGGTCGACCTTATATGGCCTCTACCAGGCAAAAGAAGGAATTCGGCGAGTCGATTGCGTGGTTGTGGTGGAAGGGTATTTAGATGTCATGGCACTCCATCAGTTTGGTCTCTCCTATGCCATTGCGACTCTGGGAACAGCTTTGACATCGGATCACGTTCGGGTCCTCGGGCGGTACACCCGGAACATTGTGGCTCTGTTTGATGGCGATGACGCCGGTCGAAAGGCGGCGGCGCGGAGCTTTGAAATCTTTATCGAAACCGGCCTGTTGGGTCGGGCAGCGTTTTTGCCGAAGGGTGAAGATCCTGATACTTATATCCATGGCCATGGTCCGGAGGCTCTAGAAAAAATCCTCGAAGAAGCAGTACCCTTGGCAGACTACTACTTTTCATCGCTCAAGCAGCGATTCGGGATGAGCTTAGAAGGAAAAAGCCAGATTGCCAGTGAAGTGAGTCGGCTGCTCACTAAAGTCAACAATCCCATTGAAGTGGATTTGCTAGTGCGACGAGCCGTGGATACCTTGGGAGTGCGAGAAGAAGTCTTGCGCCGCCGGGTCGTGACGCCAGGTTACTCGCTAGGGTCCAAAATGCCTCCTAAAGCTTTGCCTGCAACCCCATCTCCGATTCGAGATGATATTGCCGAACGATCGTTGGTGAGTTTGATGCTGCGTTTTCCTGCCGTGTTGCGCGCGGTGGAAAAAGAAGGGGAAGCTCGGCAATGGCTCAGTTCAAAATGGCAGGCAGTGGTTGATTTGATCCTTGCCGAGTGGCAAGAACGAAGACAGGTGGATGTTTTTCGAGTCGCTCAGAGGGTCAATCCCGATCAAGCGCCGGAAATTACTGAGTTGGCATTACAAGGAGAGAGCATCCTTGAAACGGAATGTGACGAGATGGCAGCGGATTGCCTTTCGCATCTCCGGCGCAAATACCTAAGGACCCTTGAACGAAATCTGCGAGTTGCAATTCGTGCCGCCGAAGAGCGGAAAGATGAGCAAGCGAAGAGAGAAAGGATACTAGAATGGCAAGACGTCGTACGCAAAGAGCGCCAGCTAGAACGCCGAAGGCTCGAGGCGAAAACAACCATCCGATAGCGACGGAAAAATTGGCCTCCGATCACTCCGGGCAACCGGTGGAAAAGAAGAATATGAAGGAGGTCAAAAAGCTCATCGATTTGGGCAAGGAAAAAGGCTATCTGACTTATGACGACGTGAACGATATGCTGCCGGCGGAAGTGGTCTCACCGGATCAGATTGACGATGTCATGTCCATCTTTGGCGAGATGGACATCGAAGTCGTCGATGCCAACCAGCGTGTTTCTTTGGGAGGTGCTGGCGAAGATCTTGTCGAAGATGAGGAGGAAGAAAAGGAGGTCGAGTCCGACATTGATGGTGACATGGTGGGGAAGACCGGTGACCCCGTACGCATGTACCTGCGCGAAATGGGAACGGTCTCCTTGTTGAGTCGCGAGGGTGAGGTGGAGATTGCCAAGAAAATTGAACAGGGTGAAAAACAGGTTATCGAAGAGGTCCTCTCAAGTCCGTTGGCGCTGCGCTACGTTCTGGATCTTGGCGAAAAATTGGCGCAGCGTGAGATTCGGGTTAGAGAAATCATCAAAGATGGGGACGAGGATGCCGAATATCTCGAAGACGAAGAGGTTTATGAAAAGCGGCTCTTAGAGCAAATCGCAAAGATTCGTCGCACTGCCAACGAAACCGAAAAGATTAAAAGGCAGTTGGATGGCAAACGCGTTTCAACGCAGCGGCGTCACTCGCTCTTTCAAAACTTGGCCAAATACCAAGATAAGATCGTCGGCGGGCTCAAAGCGCTGCAGCTCAATCGTAGGCAGACGGAAGCCATCGTTGACGGTTTGAAGAGGGCCATGGATCGGATGCAAACGCTGGAAAGAAGAGTAAAGGATTTTGAGCAGAGAACCGGCAAGGCGGCGCCGGATATCATGAAGCTTGTTTCAGGGGTAAATGGCCGCAGAAAGGATTGGCAGCGCCTCATCGGCTCGCTTCGCATGGGACATGATGCGATCTTGACCATGGCGGAAGAAATCAAAAATGCGCGGCGCGACATCCGCCACATCGAAAAAGATCTCGAGATGCCAGCTGAAGAAATCAAGCGTCGTGTTTGGTCGATTATTGAGGGTGAGACCCGGGCCAACTTGGCGAAGAAGGAACTAATCGAGGCCAATCTTAGACTAGTTGTCAGCATTGCGAAGAAATATACGAACCGTGGGCTTCAATTCCTGGACTTGATTCAAGAAGGCAATATCGGCTTGATGAAGGCAGTGGACAAGTTCGAATATCAGCGGGGGTACAAGTTCTCTACCTATGCGACTTGGTGGATCCGCCAAGCTATCACACGAGCCATTGCGGACCAGGCTCGAACCATTCGCATCCCGGTACACATGATCGAGACGATCAATAAATTGATCCGTACTTCTCGATATCTGGTTCAAGAAATCGGTAGGGAGCCAACGCCGGAAGAGATCGCCAGCAAAATGGAGATTCCCCTAGATAAGGTGCGAAAGGTTCTCAAAATAGCAAAGGAGCCGATTTCGCTTGAAACCCCCGTCGGCGAGGAGGAAGATAGTCATCTCGGTGATTTTATCGAAGACAAACGGATCATTACGCCCTCAGACGCGGTGGTGAACATCAACCTTCAAGAACAAACACGAAAAGTCTTGGCGACACTGACGCCGCGCGAAGAGCAAGTACTGCGAATGCGTTTCGGCATCGGCGAAAAATCGGATCACACACTCGAAGAGGTGGGCCAGAAGTTTACGGTTACGCGGGAACGTATTCGGCAGATTGAAGCCAAAGCGCTACGCAAACTCAGACACCCCAGCCGCAGTAAACGGCTCAAAAGCTTCATGGAAAGCTAGCTTGGTTCCCCCGGCGATTCAACTCGAAGCTCCAACTTGAAACAATTTCCACGGGCCCATAGCTCAGTTGGTTAGAGCCACCGGCTCATAACCGGTTGGTCCCTGGTTCGAATCCAGGTGGGCCCACCAGCTTTTTCCCGAAGCTTTTC
>Ga0209382_10010837_pt1 | contig 11335 bp, 3 predicted proteins | sample SoiMetdeltSBSDD5_FD_187599 | JGI IMG/M metagenome (GOLD analysis project Ga0209382, IMG submission 187599) | Bulk soil microbial communities from a Populus tree surrounding site in Tennessee, USA - Soil MetaG P. deltoides SBSDD5 (SPAdes) (version 2) | ecosystem: Environmental > Terrestrial >...
TTCTGCGGCTCGTTTAAATCGCTGTAAACCACACCCATCAGGAGTAGCGTATTGACTTGCTCTATCTTCGCCTCGATGGTCCGACCGATAGTATGAGCTTCGACCAGGCATTCCAGCGCCTGCCGGGGTTGACCCGATGAAATGTATACGCCGGCAATATTGTTTAGCGCTGACATCTCTCCAAAAGGATATTGCGCGTCTCGGCAGAGTGAACGTACCTGGGTGAGGATGTCGAGCGCCTCGCGATATTCGCCCAGCCTGGCATAGGCGTCTCCGATATTGTGGAGCGCGATAGTTGTCAACATCCGGTAGGTTTTGGGCGCGAGAATTCCGCGCTGATCGACAACTCGAATAAGCGCCAGCGATTGTTTGAAATAGTCGAGCGCTTTCTGATATGCGCCCATCGTAAGGCTAACAACGCCTAAGCTGTTAAGCGAGAGGGATTCGTTGAGTTGGTCTTTCCTCTCAACATTTAGTTTGAGCGCACGGTCGAAGTGTTCCAATGCTTTGTGTGGGTTGCCCAAGGCGCTTTGAATTTCGCCGAGGCCGCTGAGGATTGCGGATTCGAGGAGACGGTCAGTGAGAGATTGCGCAATGGGAAGAGCCTTGTTGAACCGCTCTAGCGCTTTCTGGATTTCACCCATCGAGAGGTGTAGCCGGGCAATTGTCTCCAGAGCATTTGCTTGCCCCTCAAGATCATCGACAGCCTGATATAATGGAATCGCCTCTTCATACTTCGTGATCGCGCTCCGCAGCGATTCCGCTTTCCTTTGAGAACGCAGTTGCTTCCCTTCGGCCATGGCTTTTTCGGCCGCAAGACGAGTGTGGTCTTGTGGCCTCGCCGCCCTCGACTCTTCGATCCCCAGATGGTAATGTCCGCGTCCGGTATCCTTCTTCGGCGAGCTCACTTCAAGCCGATAATCGCCCGCCACATTCGTAATGAATATGACCTGTTCCATACCTACCATCGGTCTATTCGATTGGGCGTGTAGCTGCCCGTCGATTCCGAAAACAAGAACCGCCACATCGACTTCTCGTTGACTGACTGAGATACGTACAAATTGATTCGCGGCCAGGGAGATGAGGTAAGTATGTGTCTCGCTCCCTACTATCTCGCGTTCAACGGGCGTTCCTGGGGTAAGTACCTGAGCGTCTTGTGAGTTCTGAGAGGAATTGGCCGCATCCACAATAACAGCGGCTAAAAAGACCATGGCTGCGAAGGCGATCACAATCTTAATTCGCATCATATATTTATTTATTCCCGACCGTCAGAAGGTAATCTATTACTGGTCCCTTAATTGATCAGCACCGGATAGTCAGCTACCGGTTCCTGTTTCCCGTCTCGCAGGCCATACAGTTTGATCAGGTATCGTCCGGCGGGAACCATCCTGCGGGCGAGGGTCAGGCTTACGCTGAAATCGCCCCCAATTTGCGCCCGCTGTCCGCGCCAGATCTGCTTGCCGTTTGAATCGAGAATCTCAACTGCGTAAATGGAATGAGATGGCTGGCCGGCGATGTTAAGAATCAAGGTGATGATGTTTGCGGTCGGCGGCGCCTCGATTCTAGCGGCGTCGCCCGCCGTATTCCCGCGCGTCGGGCTGGAAGGATCAAGGTCAACGATAGGCGCGTCGAGTTGTGGACGTGAAAGCTCCTTGACGGTTTGGCGGAGCCGGGCGATATCATCCTCATATCGTTTGGAGTCGCCATCGGATTTTTCCAGTTCGGAGCGGCGGGTAGTCTCATCGAGCCGCTGGCGCGTTTCATCGAGCGATTCCCTGACCAACGCCAGAGCGCGGTCTCGCTCGATCAACTCCCGATTCAGCCGCGCGATTTCGCGGTCGTTTCCCTGGCGGAGCAGGACGAGCCAGAGACTGAGCGCCAGCGAGATCAGTAGCAACGCCGCGAGCGCGAAGGTCTCGCGGGAGGGGGAGGCGAACGTGGCGAAGCCTCGCCAAAATGCGGCCGGTCGCGTGTCCGCTCTTCCGACCGCCTGCGCCCTCCGTCCGATTCCAGGCGCGCCCTCCGATGCCGCCTGGATCGCTTCCGCGTGTTCGGCCAGAGGCTTGAGCGAGCGCAGGAGGCGATACTCCTCCGCGCAATCCGAACAGGCGGCCAAATGGCCCGCCGCCTGCGCACGCTCCTGCGAGGTCGCATATCCAGTGGTCAATCGCCCGAACATCTCTTCGGTAATACACTCCGCCTGTCGCGGCGTCGCGCGCGCCGTTTGGCTCTGCCAGATCTCTTTGAGTCGCGCTTCAGTCAGTTTCATTCGCTGTACTCGATGCCCGCGCTGCGGAGCTTGCCGCGCAGGTCTTTCAACCCGCGATAGACCAGGTTGCGCGCCTTCGGCTCGGTCCATCCCATCAAATCGGCTATATCGTCGGTCGTCATTCCTTTCAGGTGAAGTCCCACGGCCAGCCGCCGGCTTTCCGGCAGTCGGGCCATCGCCTCTTCCACCTTACGTAGCAATTCTTCTCTCTCAGCTTGAGTTTCAGGCGAGTTCTCCGCGCCAGCCGTCAGAATGATCGGTCTCACGTCCTCCGCATCCTCATCTTCATCATCCCCGGCCAGACGCAGTTGCTCTTCACGCCGGGCCTTTGCCCGGCGGATGGCGTTGATCGTCACAGATACGGCGATCCTGTAGATATAAGACCCATGAAAATTGATTTCCCTCTCAGCCTCGATGGCTCGCCAGAGCCGCAAACGCGCCTCTTGCTCAATGTCGTCAAATTGAATCCCCAAGCCTTTCGGACAGATACGGGCAATGGTCTGGCGAAGGAAAGCGCCATACTTTTCGAGAATCGTATTGAACTCAGCTTCGATTTCCAGAAGTTGAGATTTTTCCTGCATTGCGTTCGCCCAGGGTGAGAGAAATTCCGAGGTCGAAGCGTCTTTACACTTCGAGGCGATAGTTTACGCCCACTCTTGATACGAGCAAATAGAAAAATAACCGATAAAATGTTTGGCAAGAAAAGTGGAAATGACGGGAAAAGCGTCGACGTGAAAGGCCGAGGGAGGAGCGACGCCAATCAGGCGGCACAAGTCAACGGCCCGGCGCCATCAGCCGCCCCCTCAATCTCTTTGCCCAAAGGCGGCGGCGCAATTCGAGGGATGGGCGAAAAGTTCGCGGCCGATCCGGTCAGTGGCGCAGGCTCGCTGACCGTGCCCATAGTCGTCACTCTCGGCCGTTCGGGTTTCTCGCCGCAACTCTCGCTCTCCTACGACTCCGGCTCAGGGAACGGACCTTTCGGACTCGGCTGGAATCTTTCATTGCCCGCGATCACACGGAAGACCGACAAGGGGCTGCCGAAGTATCAGGACGCCGAAGAGTCGGATGTCTTCATCCTATCCGGCGCTGAAGATCTGGTTCCTGCTTTGATCCGGGACAGGGACGAGTGGCGGCCCGATGTCTCCGACCGCGCGATGGATGGCGCAAGTTATCGCATTAGGCGGTATCGCCCGCGCGTTGAAGGGCTGTTTGCGCGCATCGAGCGATGGACGAATATCGATACAGGCGAAACGCATTGGCGCTCGATTTCGAAAGACAACATCGCCAGCTTCTACGGCAAGACCGCTGAAAGTCGCATCGCCGACCCCGAAGACCCGCGGCGCGTGTTTTCGTGGCTGATCTGTGAGAGCCGCGACGACAAGGGCAATGCCATCATTTACGAATATAAGCCTGAAGACTCAAACAACATCGATCTCGCGCAAGCGAACGAACGCAATCGCGCCGTCGAGGGCCGCTCGGCCAATCGCTATTTGAAGCGCATCAAATATGGCAATCGGACTTCACATTTGATCCAACCTGATCTATCGCAAACCGACTGGCTATTTGAAGTCGTGTTCGATTACGACGAAGGCCATTACCAGGAGACGCCGCCGGACACAGACGCGCCTAGGTTCGCGCTCGCAAGCGTCAATGGGACGCGGGATTGGCCTTCACGGAAGGACCCTCTCTCCATCTTCCGCGCGAGCTTTGAAGTGAGGACTTATCGACTCTGCCGCCGGGTGTTGATGTTCCATCATTTCCCGGAAGAATTGGGCGCGGATGATTACCTGGCTCGCTCGACGGAATTCGACTACGAAGAAACGCCGATTGCTTCCTTCATCATTTCGGTCACTCAGTCGGGCTACGTTCGGCAGGACAATGGCGCGTATTTGAAAAAATCGCTGCCGCCGCTTGAATTTGGCTACAGCAAGGCGGAGATACAGAGCGAGATTCACGAGGTTGATCCTGTCAGCCTGGAAAACTTGCCATACGGTCTGGACGGCGCGCGCTATCAGTGGGTCGACTTCGACGGCGAAGGCGTCTCCGGCATTCTCACCGAGCAGGCCGAAAGCTGGTTTTACAAACCGAACCTCGGCGGGGCCCGCTTCGGGCCCGTGCAACTTATTTCGTCCAAACCGTCCATCGCCGATCTCAATGGAGCGCAGCAATTGATCGATCTTGCGGGCGACGGCCAACTCGATCTGGCGCAGTTCGCCCCGCCGTTGTCGGGTTTCTACGAACGCGCTCACGAGGGCGGCTGGTCTGATTTCCGGCCATTCACCTCGATTCCCGAGATTGATTGGAACAGTCCTTACCACAAATACATTGATCTGACCGGCGACGGGCACGCCGACATTCTGGCTACCGAAGACGGTATCTTCACCTGGTACCCGTCGTCGGCCGAAGAGGGCTTCGGGCGCGGCGAGAGAATCCCTCAATCGTTCGATGAAGAGAGAGGCCCACGCCTGGTCTTCGCCGAGGCCACGCAAACGATCTTTCTGGCGGACATGTCAGGCGACGGGCTGACCGATCTTGTGCGCATTCGCAACGGCGAGGTCTGTTACTGGCCTAATCTGGGCTACGGGCGCTTCGGCGCGAAGGTGACGATGGACGACCCGCCGTGGTTCGACACGGCCGATCTGTTCGATCCGAGCCGCATACGGCTCGCCGACATTGACGGCTCGGGCGTGACTGACATCATTTACCTGGGGCGCGACGGGATTCATCTGTATTTCAATCAGTCTGGCAATAGTTGGAGCGAGGCGCGCGTTCTCCATCAATTCCCGCGCACGGATAATTTATCTTCGGTGACGGTAGTCGATCTGTTGGGCAATGGGACCGCGTGTCTGGTATGGTCGTCGCCGCTGCCTGGGGACGCGTCGCGGCCAATGCGCTACGTTGACCTGATGGGCGGGCAGAAGCCGCACCTGATGGTCGAGGTCAAGAACAACCTGGGCGCGGAGACGAGGGCGCATTACGCCGCGTCCACCAAGTTCTATCTCGAGGACAAGGCTGCGGGAAAACCCTGGGTCACGCGGCTGCCTTTCCCAGTTCACACGGTCGAGCGGGTTGAGACGATTGATCGAATCAGCCGCAACCGCTTCGTCACGAGCTATAAGTATCATCACGGCTATTTTGACGGGGTCGAGCGGGAATTTCGCGGCTTCGGGATGGTCGAACAGCAAGACACCGAACAGTTCGAGGCGCTCGGGGTGGGCGGCGCTCTTTCCGAACCAACCAACATTGACGCCGCCTCGCACGTCCCGCCTGTGATCACGCGCACCTGGTTTCATATCGGCGTTTATTTTGGGCGCGACCACGTTTCCAACTTCTTTGCCGGACTGCTAGACGACGGGGATACGGGGGAATATTACCGCGAGCCTGGTTTGAGCGACGAGCAGGCCAGGCGCCTCCTGCTCGAAGACACCGCGCTTCCCGACGGACTGACCGCCGAAGAGGAGCGCGAAGCCTGCCGCGCCCTCAAAGGCTCGATCCTCCGCCAGGAGATTTACGCGGCGGACGGCACGGCGAAGGCTGAACATCCTTACACCGTCTCCGAACGAAACTACGCGCTACGCAGAATCCAGCCGCGCGGTCAGAATCGACACGCCGTCTTCTTCGCGCACCCGCGCGAGACGATCGACTACCATTATGAGCGCGACCCCGGCGATCCGCGCATCAGCCATGCGCTGACGTTGGACGTGGACGAGTTCGGCAACGTCCTCAAGTCCGCCGCCGTCGGCTACGGACGCCGGCAGGTTGATACGAATCTCCCCACGCAAGAGGACCAGGATAAGCAAACCGCCACACTTGTCACTTACGCTGAAAATGACTTTACCAACCTGGTCGATAACGACGCCGCGCGCCGCACGCCGCTGCCCAGCGAGAGCCGCGACTACGAGCTGACCGGCTACGCGCCGTCTGGCGCCGCCGGGCGATTCCAAGTCTTCGACTTCGCGCAGCCCGACCATGACGGTCGCCTGACGAGCGTCTTCGACGAGGAGATCGAGTACGAAGAAGCGCCCGGCAACGGCAGACAGCGGCGTCTGATCGAGCGGACTCGCACTTATTACCGGCCCGACGACCTCGGCGTCGCCCGGAATGACGCGACGGCTTTGCTGCCTCTCGGCGAGCTCGAACCGCTGGCGCTGCCGGGCGAGAGCTATAAACTGGCTTTCACGCCGGGATTGTTGACAAATGTCTTTCAGCGCTCACGCGCCGGCCAACAGCCCGAAAACCTGCTGCCCGATCGGGCCGGCGTTCTTCAGGCAGACGCCCCCGGCGCCCAGACAGCCGACAAGGGCGGTTACGTCGATCTGGAGGGCGACGACCATTGGTGGGTTCCTTCTGGCCGAGTCTTCTATTCATCGGATGTCGGCGACGACGCGGCGGTGGAATTGGCCCAGGCCGCGCAGCATTTCTTCCTTCAGCGTCGCTTTCGCGATCCATTTGGAGAGACAACATCGGTCACTTACGACGCTTATGACTTGATGCCGCAGGAGACTCGCGACGCGCTCGGCAACCGCGTCACCGTCGGCGAGCGCAACGTCGATCCGGCGCAACCGCTCGTTCGTCACGGCAATGATTATCGCGTACTGCAGCCGGCGTTGGTGATGGACGCCAACCGCAACCAGTCGGCGGTCGCCTTTGACGCGCTGGGCATGGTTGTGGGCACGGCTGTGAGGGGTAAACCTGAAGACAATCCGCGGCGCGGCGATTCGCTCGCCGGCTTCATCTCCGACTTGGCCGACTCCGTAATCAGTGGCCATCTGCAAGACCCACTGGCCGCGCCACACGCCATCTTACAGAGCGCCACCACCCGGCTCGTTTACGACCTGTTCGCCTATTACCGTACGAAGGACCAGCCCGACCCCCAGCCCGCTGTCGTTTACTCGCTGGCGCGCGAAACGCACGACGCCGACCTCGCGCCCGGCCAGCAAACGAAGGTTCAACACATCTTTTCATATTCCGACGGCTTCGGGCGGGAAATTCAGAAAAAGATCCAGGCCGAACCCGGCCCCGTTCCGATGCGCGACGCAGACGGGAAGATCGTCGTAGGCTCGGACGGCCAACCACAGATGACGCCGAACGACGTCAGCCCTCGCTGGGTGGGAGGCGGATGGACAATCTTAAATAACAAGGGCAAGCCCGTCCGCCAGTACGAGCCATTTTTCACCGACAGACATCGCTTCGAGTTTGACGTGCGCATCGGCGTCAGCCCTGTGCTCTTCTACGATCCGGTCGAGCGCGTCATCGCCACACTACATCCCAACCACGCATGGGAAAAAGTCGTCTTCGACCCGTGGCGGCAGGAGACCTGGGATGTCAACGACACCGTGTCGACGCCCGATCCGAAGACCGACGCCGACGTGGGACACTTTTTCAGCCGTCTGGCCGATGCCGACTACCTGCCCACCTGGCATGCGCTTCGGACCGCCGCGGCCAACGCGGTCGCTTTCGCGGCGCGGTATCCGAATCCTGCCGATCGCGCGAACGAGACTCGGGCCGCCGAGAAGACCGAGGTCCACGCCGCGACGCCCAGGGTCGCCTACGCGGACTCGCTGGGCCGCGCCTTTCTCACGGTCGCCCACAACAAGTTTAAATACAGCAATACGCCCGCAGCCGATCCGCCCGTCGAGGAGTTCCATCGCATACGAGTCATTATCGACATCGAAGGCGACCAGCGCGAAGTCAGGGATGAGAGGATGAACAGTCTGGGCGTCGTCGAACACCGCGCCGTCATGCGATACGACTACGACATGCTCGGTAATCGTATTCATCAGGCCAGCATGGAAGCGAGCGAGCGATGGTCGCTCAACGATGTCGCGGGCAAACCAATTCGCGCCTGGGACAGTCGCGGTCACACGTTCCGCAATGCTTATGACCAACTTCGCCGGCCCACTGACTCCTACCTACGCGAAGGCGCCGGAGCGGAATTGCTTATCGAGCGCGCTGTTTATGGCGAGACGCAGCCCAATCCGGAAACCAATAACCTGCGCGGGAAGGTGTTTCAGGTCTTCGATCAGGCGGGCGTAGTTACCAGCGTCGAGTACGACTTCAAGGGCAACCTGTTCGGAAGCCGTCGCCAGCTCGCCGTGGAGTACAAGGCGGCGTTGAACTGGTCAGTGGCCACGCCACTCGAAGCCGCGACCTACGCCAGTGGCGCCAGCTACGACGCGCTCAACCGTCCGACGGAGATGACCGCGCCGGACAACAGCGTTATTCGCCCAACCTATAACGAAGCCAACTTGTTGGAGCGGGTAGAGGTCAATTTGCGCGGCGCGGCGGTCGCGACCACCTTTGTCAATGACATTGATTACAACGCCAAAGGGCAGCGGCGGATGATTGAGTACCGCGTCACGGATGGCTCCGGAGCCGATCAGATCGTTCGCACGCGATATGCCTACGACCCTGACACCTTCCGGCTCACACACCTGAACACGGAGCGCCCCCATTTCTCGACCGGTGAACGAGTCCTACAGGATTTGCGCTACGCCTATGACCCGGCGGGCAACATCACATACATACGCGACGACGCGCAGCAAACCATATTCTTCCGCAACCGCCGTGTTGAGCCGAGCGCCGAATACACTTACGACGCGGTCTACCGATTGATTGAAGCGGCTGGGCGCGAGCATCTGGGACAGAGCGGCGGCCAACCCGATCCGCCTACCCCGCCGGACGCGTTCAATGGCTTCCATACCCGGCTCGATCATCCGGGCGACGGCAATGCGATGGGGACGTATGTCGAGCGATACGCCTACGACGCGGTCGGCAACATCCTCTCAATGCAGCATCGCGGCAGCGACCCGGCGCATCCGGGTTGGACGCGCAGCTATGAGTACAACGAAGCCAGCCTGATCGAACCGGCGAAACATAGCAACCGGTTGAGCCGCGCGCCGCTCGACAGTGACCCGCCGTCAACGGCCAAACATTTTGACCACGACACCCACGGCAACATGACCCGAATGCCGCATTTGTCGTTGATGCAGTGGGATTATCGCGATCAGCTCCAGGCCACGGCGCAACAAGTGGTCAACAACGGCGCGCCGGAGACGACCTGGTACGTTTATGATTCCGACGGGCAGCGCGTACGCAAGGTGACTGATCGTCAGGCCGCGGCGGGCGTTACGCCTACGCGGATGAGAGAGCGCATATACCTGGGCGGCTTCGAGATCTATCGTGAGTACGAGAATGATGGCGATACCGTGAGGTTAGAACGCGAGACGCTGCACGTTATGGACGGCGATCAGCGCATCGCCATAATTGAGACGCGCACACAGGGTAACGATGGCTCGCCTGCGCAACTCGTCCGCTTCCAGTTCGGAAACCACCTCGGCTCGGCCGGCCTGGAGTTGGACGGCCAAGCGCAGATCATCTCCTACGAAGAGTATTACCCATACGGCAACACGTCGTATCAATCCGCAAGGAACCAGACCGAGTCGTCCAAAAGGTATCGATACTCGGGGAAGGAACGAGATGAAGAAAACGGCCTAGATTACTTTGGCGCGAGATATTTTGCCCCGTGGTTAGGCCGATGGACCAGCGCCGACCCTAAGAATGACCGAAAGACTAACCTATACGTCGCACTGAGCGACAATCCCATTAACCGCCGGGACCCCGATGGCGCCGACGACAACTGGCTCGATAATCTGCCGGGGGGAATCCTCGGAACCGTCACTCCTGGAGGCCGTATTGATCAGGGCGCGTTTGCTCGGTATCTGCGGCGCAATCCTGGAAGTGATCCTCTGTTTGCCAATATGGTCGCCGGTACCCTAGAGCGCGATGTGAAGTATCAGGAAGGCGGGGCCACCCCCCTCGAGCGCGTGGGCCTCCACATCGGGGACCTTATCGGCGCCAACCTCATCCTTGAGGCGGCTACAGGCCAGTCTGTATTCGCGGAGGACCTCAGCCCTTTGCAGCGCCTTCTCCGCGGCGCTGAGGGCGTGGTCACGCTCGTAGGTACCGCGTTCGATATAGGAGGAGTAGTCGGTGCCGTAGGAGCAAGCGCACGCGGTTTGCGCTCGGCCAGAGAGTTCACGGACGTCATTCAAGAAGGCGCGCCTGCCGCTCGATCGGTTTTGTCTTCGAGGAGAACCTCCACTGCGAAAATACCGTCTGATTCCGTTTCTTCAATTACACCTAAAGGTAATACTAGGGCAGGCCGCGGTACCTACAGAAGTATACCTACTCGCGCGGGTGGAAAAGCTGGACGTCCTCATGTTCTAAGCCCTCCCCCGCCGCCAACCTCTCCTCCAGAACCCGGCCAGATTATTTTCGGCGGACAGCCTGGCCCTACGGCGGCAATCCCAATTGGCGGAGGTCATGCGGAACAAGTGCCGGGCACGTTCACTCTGCCCGAGGGGACATATTTAACATTTCCGGTCGGACCCGGCGAAGAATTGCCAGGTAACATCGCAACGATCATCGAAAATACTGGGAAGATACCGGCCAATATACCTGGTAGCAGATTGAATGTGCCGATTAGGTATGGCCCTGGTGATGAAGTGCCTCAACACGTCTTATATCCACCAAATTGGGGGCCACCTGTAGAGGTCGGCGATTTCGCTACAACGGTAGATCGCCCGACATTCTTAAGTGACATAATTGAGCCGAATATGGGTTATATCGTATTCACTGGCTGTAGAACTCAATAACCCGGACGCATGGTTAACATGCGGTATATATATAAGTAATGTGTTTTAAGAATAAAGCAATGGTGAATAGCTCGGTATGGTGGCCGTAGTACCTCCTACGTAACCTACATGTACTTTGCAGAGAACCTTAACAGAGAATCAGAATAGGGGCGGAATCATGGAAAAGAAGCCTAACAACACAAAACAATCTGAGCGGGCGGAAAAAAAGGGAGGAAAGGCCGAAGATGCGCGGGACTCGAAGATAATATTCGAGATTTCCGGCCGTGTGATCAACCTCGAAACCAAGCTCGGCGTCGCAGGCCTGCAGGTCGAAGCCTGGCATAAGGGAAAGCCGCCGAAAACTGACCATAAGCTGATCGGCCCCCTGATCCCACTAAAGACCTCCGCGCAAGGCGACTTTCATATCACG
>Ga0209382_10010838_pt1 | contig 11335 bp, 9 predicted proteins | sample SoiMetdeltSBSDD5_FD_187599 | JGI IMG/M metagenome (GOLD analysis project Ga0209382, IMG submission 187599) | Bulk soil microbial communities from a Populus tree surrounding site in Tennessee, USA - Soil MetaG P. deltoides SBSDD5 (SPAdes) (version 2) | ecosystem: Environmental > Terrestrial >...
TTGTCCCTTTTCTTGTCTCAGTCTGTCCGTTGGAACCCCAGCGCCGACATCATCTTCACCAACGGAAAGATCGTGACGGTCGATACCAACTTCACCATCGCCCAGGCACTCGCGATCAAAGACGGAAAGCTGATCGCAGTCGGAACGAACAATGACGCTCTCGCGTTTCGCGGTCCGAACACGAAGGTGTTGGATCTCGCCGGCAAGACCGTCATTCCCGGCTTACAGGATTCGCACATCCATTTTCTCGGACTCGGCGAAGCGGTGACGTACGAAACCGACCTCTCGTACGCCAAGAACGCGCAGGACATCGTGCGTGCGATCAGTGATCTCAAACAGCGGCGCAGCCTTCGGCCTGGTGAATGGATCCGTGGCACAAAGTGGGATCAGTACAAGTACCCCGAGATGGTGACGCGCTGGCAGTTGGATGCGGTATCTCCGCAGAATCCTATTCGTCTCGATCGGACGTACCGCGGGATCGCTGTGAACAGCGAAGTCTTTCGCCAGATGGGCATCAATGATGAAAAGCCCGAGACGTGGCCGGCCTGGTGGCAGAAGGATCCCGACACCTTCACTTACGAGGACAAGATTTTCCGTCAGAAACGCCGCCTCAATCTGGATGGCGGTGAGACGCGTGAGGTCGAAGTCCCCACCGGCGTGTTTCTTGGTTCGCGCGCAGTGGCGCTCGTTACAAAGAGCCCGACGGCGTACACGTTCGATCAGGATGTCGAAAGCGTCAAGACCGGTTCGGAGGAAATGTTGAGGCTCGGCGTGACGAGCGTTGTCGATCCGTCCTCACGGATGGGTTACAACATGCGCGTGTACCAGGAAGCATTCAATCGCGGCTGGGTAACGGTGCGCATCTCTGCCGTGTACGAAGGTACGTTCAACACGCAAACGCCCGACTTCATTCGGCAGCGGCTCGATGCCGTCAAGGTAAACAACCTGGGCAACGCCTTCCTGCGATGGCGCGGCACGAAATTCTATGGCGACGGCGGCATCGGGTCCAGAAGTGCGTGGTTGTCCGAGCCCTTCGACCATTCAGACGAGATCGAAGGCAGTCCGAATTTGGGCGCTCCCGTGATGGCGGATTACGCTACGCGTGAAGCGCAGTACCGCGCCGCGGTCGATTACGGTTGGGACTTACACACTCACGCGTGCGGCGATCAGGCCATGCGTCAGGTCGTTGATCTCTACATGAAATTGCTCGACGAGATCAAACGAAAGCAGCCGAATTACGCCGGCCGATGGAGTGTCATTCACGCTTATCAGCCGATGGAACCCAAAACGAACATGCTGGCGGACATGAAGAAGTACGGGATCGTCGCCGTCCCAAATCCTGTATTCAACTGGCAGCAGGGGACAGGCTTCGCCAACAACATCGGGCCTGAGCGGATGGCGAGGCTCCAGCCGTTCCGTTCCTACATCAAGAGCGGTGTGATGATGGCATCAGGTTCCGACTTCGGAGTGACGACACACAATCCGTGGATGGGTTTCTATGCGTTGCTGACCCGAAAGGATCAGACTACCGGCAAGCCGTTCGGTCCGGATGAAACGGTCGACATTAAGGACGCGCTGCGTTCTTACACGATCAACGGCGCCTACCTCACGTATGAAGAGAAATTCAAAGGTACGCTCGAGGTCGGCAAGATCGCCGATCTGGTCGTACTGGACATCCCATCGATTGATGCGCTTCAGCAGAATCCGGAAATGTGTTTTCAGATGGACAATCGCATCATGATGACGATGGTCGAAGGAGTTGTTCGTCATTCCAAGCCGGGTTTCAGTCTGTAAAAATAGTTCAGACGATCAGAGGTGAATGAAATGAGACGAGCCGCCGCAACTTTTCTGTTCATCATTTTTCTGCAGGCAGCATCGCTTGCTCAGGACCACACGGTTATTGCCCTCAGCCACGATGACTACACCGTTTATGAATTGAATGCAGTATCCGGAAAAATCGTGAGCCAGTTCAAGGCGGAGCACCAGCCTCACGAGGGCGTTGTCACGGCTGACGGCAAGACAGTCTACGCTTCTATCCCATCGGCGGGTCATGTCATCGTTCTCGACGCGACTCAGAATCTGAAGCTGATCAAGAAAATCGAAAGCGAATACTTCACGCGCGCACCACGGCCGAAAGGTGGTAGTCCGGGCGGAGGGAATGAGGGCAATACGAATTCATTGCCTCACGGCGTTGCCTTGAGTCTCGACGGCAGCAAGCTTTACATCACGGTCCAATGGGCAGAGGTTCCCGGCATTGTGGTTTACGACACAAAAACCGGCCGCGTCGTGAAGAAGATCGACATATTGCTCGAAGGCGGACGCCAGCTTGCGATCGATCCGCGCACGGAGAAGATGTATTACCCGATGTACGACGACGACCGCGTCGTCGTGATCGACACCAGAAACGACAGAGTCATCAACATCATCCCTGTGAAGGGAAAGCCCGTCAGTGTGGATTTCACTCAGAACGGCGAAGCCTGGATCCACTCGGACGCAGATGGTTCCGTCAGCGTGATCGACACGAAGAGTGATGAAGTCGTGAAACGCATCGAAACGGGCGGCAAAGGCATGGGACGCACCGCGGTGTCGCCGGACGGCAGCTATGCAGCATCCAGCCGTTCGGAGACGAACGACGTGATCATCATCGACACTCGAACAAAACAGGTGCTCGGCAAGGTGCCGATCGAAGGGATGAGCTATCCCATCTTTTCGCCTGACAGTACAAAGCTTTATGTCATGAACAGGAAGCCTGATGGTGGCGTGAGCGTCGTCGATGTGAAGGCGATGAAGGTCGAGGCCCGGTACAAGGTTGGCACTTTTCCTTTTGGCGGCGCCATTCGGAAGGTTCGCTAGTTTTCTATTTTCAAATCGCGATCATAGGAGATTGCACGAATCCGCAATGCAGGTAGGAAATTGGAGATTCCAAGATTTTCATGTGGGGAGAACCTAAAGCGACTGCAGCTCCAACATCTAAATCTTGGAATCTCCAATTTCCTACCTGTATTGCGGATTTGTGCAATCTCCTATGATCGCGATCTGAAAATAAAGGGCTTATCTTCCATAAAGCTACATGGATTCCCGGCCGATAAATGAAGAGTGAACGAAGATCTCATCGAACTCGGTCTGAACCGGGGAGCCTCCCTTCTCTACCTGACAGATCGCATTCTTTCGCTGATAACCGATGTCCCGACTGAACACGACAAACTGCAGTCGGATGGTTTCAAGAAGGAAGTTCGGTTCTACCAGGATCAGATTCGTGACAACAAACCGATCGAACCGATTGCCGCGAAGCTTCTGGACATCTGCCAGGAGTACTTCCATCGTTCTCGCTTGTACCGCCTCGAGCGTGAGCAGGAGTTCATGGAACTCATCGAGGTTCTGCGTGAAGGCGTGTCGAACCTGTCGGGACGCTCGAGTACCTTCGGCGCGCAAATGGCGACGTCGTCCGAACGGTTCAATAAGATGATCGAGATCGATGACATCCGCGAGATCAAGAGGCAGATCGCCCGCGAAGTTGCCGAATTGCGTCGCGTTGTCGAAGAAAAACAGAAACACGACGAAGAAAGCCTGACGCAGCTTTCCCACCGAGTCGAAATGCTGCAGACGAAATTAAACCGGGCCACCGACGAAGCGGCGACTGATGCGCTAACCCGGGTTGCCAACCGCGGTTCATTCGATAAGACGATCGAACGATGGATTACCGAACACAGCACGGACGGTGGATCTTTCGTGCTGGCGTTGGCCGACATCGACAATTTCAAGATGATCAACGACGCCCATGGGCATCCGATCGGCGATCGCGTTTTGGTCGGCACGGCTCAGATATTGAGCGGTTCTCTCCGGCCTGCAGATTTTGTTGCCAGATATGGCGGTGAAGAGTTCGCAATTCTGCTGGCCGGTATGAAACTAGCCGGCGCGGAAGCTCGGATCGGCGATTTGTTGAAGACGATCGCGGCGCATCGCTTCGAGTATGAATCCGGCTCGCTGCAATTTACCTTGAGCTGCGGCATGGCGGAGTTCGTTAAAGGCGATTCGGCTGATGCTCTGATTGCGCGCGCGGACGACGCGCTCTACGACGCGAAGCGAAAAGGCAAGAATCGAGTGGTAACTGCGAAGAAATCCGTACTGAAATCCCTGTTCACCTAAATCCCGAAACAAACCGGATTGCGAATCGGGGCGAACGACGTACCCGCAATTCGCAGCATTTCAGAATCACTTCTTCACGTATTTTTCAGGTGCTTTCTTGAATTGTTCGAGGTCGGTCTTGGTGCAAAAGTAGTATGTTTCGCCTTTGTAATTAGCGGACAGCTCCGGGTTCTTGTCGACCATCAATCCACATACCGGATCTTTTGCTTTTTCAGCCTTCTCACCTCTTTTTGCCTGAGCGATTCCACTCGCTGAGGCCAATAGCACGGCCATGATGAGGACCAAGGCCAAAGCAGCGCGTTTCATTTCAAACTACCTCCCTGACAATCTCTATGAAATACCTTTGAAAATACTGACTGATCAAGAACAATCTCCGCATGCGAGTTGGAATTCTCACCGGTGGCGGCGATTGTCCCGCTCTGAACGCGGTCATCCGCGCCGCCGTTAAAACCTCCATCGGATACGGATGGGAAGTCCTCGGAATCGAAGAGGGCTTCGATGGACTGGTGCATTGTCGCACGCGGCCTATGACGGCGGCGAGCGTTTCCGGCATCCTTCATCTTGGCGGCACGATCCTGGGCACAACCAATGCTGGCAATCCGTTTACCTATCCTGTCCAGGAAAAGGGCGTCCTCTGCGAGCGTGATATTTCGGATACCTGCGTTAACAACTTCCGAGAGATGGGGCTCGATGCGCTGATTGTCATCGGCGGTGACGGAACGCTCAGGATTGCGGACAAATTTTTCGAGAAGGGAATTCCCCTCGTCGGCATACCCAAGACCATCGACAACGATCTCAGCGGCACTGTCATCACGTTCGGTTTTGACACTGCAGTCAATACTGCGCGCGATGCGCTGGACAAACTGCACACGACGGCGGAAAGCCATCGGCGTGTGATCGTTGTTGAGGTGATGGGCCGCCACGCCGGCTGGATAGCCCTGCACACCGGGGTTTCCGGCGGAGCCGATGTCATTCTTATTCCCGAGATTCCGTACGATATCGACAAAGTCGGTCAAACGATTCTCGAGCGTGAACGCAAAGGTAAACATTTCAGTATCGTCGTTGTGGCCGAAGGCGCCTTTCCGAAGGACGGCAGCCTTACCCACAAAGAAGCCAAACAAGCCGGTCGCGAGCAGCGCCTCGGCGGCGTCGGCGACCGGGTCGCTGCCGAGATCAGCGAACGAACAGGCAAAGAAACCCGAGTTGTTGTTTTGGGGCACCTGCAGCGAGGCGGGCCTCCAACTACATTCGATCGCGTGCTTGGCACCCGCTTCGGCGCGGGCGCGGCACGGCTCATCCGGAAAGGTCTGTTCGGTCGAATGATCGCCCTGATTCCACCGGACTTAGAGTCCATTCCAATCCGGGATGCGATCGCCGCAATGAAGAGAGTGCAACTCGATCACGACATCGTAGAGTCTGCACGCGAGATTGGCATCTCTTTCGGCGACTGAGTGTTTGACGGTCCGGGCCCGAAAACGGGTCCCGGAAAATCGGGGCCAGACGGACGGAAATTGGGGTCAGACGTATCTGGCACCTATTTTCATTAAAGTCGTTAGTTTTGAAATAGGTGCCAGATACGTCTGACCCCAATTTCCGTCCGTCTGGCCCCGATTTTCAACCCGCCTTAAAGCGTTCTGGCGTAAAGGGAACCTGGCGCAGCCTGATACCGGTGGCATCAAATACGGCGTTTCCAATAGCGGCTGCAACGACCGTAACCGCTGTTTCTCCGGCGCCCATCGCTTCGGCGTCGGGGCGGTCCACCAGCACCGTTTCGATCTTCGGTACATTCGCGCCGAGTGCCAGCGGACGATAGGTCTTCCAGTCGAAAGAAGTAATCTTCTGGGAGTCCCAAGTTACTTCTTCCAGGAGCGCACGGCTGACGCCGTGCAGCGCCCCTCCTTCGAGCTGATTTCGCAAACCGTCCGGATTAGACACAGGACCACAGTCATTCGCCACGACGAGTCGCTTTACCGTTATGACACCGCTGTCCTGGTTGACGTCAACTTCGGCCACCATCGAGCAGTATCCGTTGTCGCCTTCGTACAAGACACAAGAGATCCCTCGGCCGCTCTCAATGCCCGTTCGTCGAAGACCTTGCCGCGGTGATGGCCTGGTCTCCCAATTGGCCGCTTTCGCCGCAGCTTTCACCACATCGATCAACCGCGGATCGTTGAGATGCTTGAGGCGGTACGCAACCGGATCCTGCTTGATCGCCGCGGCAATCTCATCCATGAACGATTCGTGAGCGAACGTGTTTTGCAGGCGCGCCGGCGATCGTAGCGGTCCGGTCCAGAAGGGGGAAGGCACCGTATGCGTGAGCACGCGCTGGCTTGCAATCTTTCCCGTGCCGCCGCATTGATTGCCGACGCAACCGGTCACATACGACGGAACGGCATTGCTGCCGTTGCCATAGCTCGTCGGATCGGGCGCCGGCGAACGAGCGGCAAACGGCGCTGGAGCAAAACCAGCCAAGAATCCCGTCACAACATTCCCCGGATTGTTACCTCCCGGTCTGCCTCCAAGAGTCGGGGACCAGGTTTCGCAATCCCATGTCGTGATCGTTCCATCCGCATCTACGCCTGCACGCTGATCGATGGTGAACGCGACGCCATAGTTCTCCCACGCCATCTCGTCTTTGCGAGTGAGCTGCACACGCACGGGCTTTCCGACAGCCTGTGAGAGGATCGCAGCGTCGTACGAGACCGTGTCCGCGCCGTTGATCCCATAACATCCCGAGCCCATCCGGTACATAACCCTGACATTCTCGGCTGGGATTCCAAGAACCGATGCCACGGCATTCTTCATGGGGTAAACGGCCTGCGTGGCAGACCACAGCGTCGCCTTCCCGCTTTGAACGTCCGCGACGGCACAGGAACTGCCGATCGATCCGTGCATCTGATAAGGGTACAGATAAGTTGCCTTGAAGACTTTCGCGGCGCTGCCAATGCGTGAATCCACATCTTTGGAATTGACGGTAAACGCGTCGCGTGTCGATTTGTTATTCCGAAGCCAATCGTGAAATGTGGCTTGAGGCGGTAAGGTTGTGCCAGGCGTCCACGTCACTTTGAGTTTGTTTGCGGCCTGTAATGCCTGCCACGGCTTCTCGGCAACCACGGCGACGAAATTCTTTTTGATGACGACTTTCACAACGCCGGGGGAACCCTGCACGGAACTCTCATCCACGTTGACGACTGTAGCTCCAACAACTGGCGGCCGCACCACCTGGCCGTGCAGCATTCCTGGAACACGAACGTTGTGGACGTACTCGAATGTTCCCGTTGCCATAGCCGGAATTTCAATGCGCGGAACGGGCTTTCCGAGAACGGTCCATTCACGGGGATGGCGGCGTTTTGCAGTGCGATTCAGCGCAATGCCGAACGTTTTCCCTCCAATCAATTCGGCATACGTCACCTTTCGAGAAGCATCCGACTTCAAGCTGACGACGCCATCTTTCACGCTCAATTGGTCGACGGGTGCGTCAAGGCGCACAGACGCCTGTTGCAACAAGGCTTCACGGGCTGTTGCGCCGGCAAGCGCCAGGTTTGCTTCATTGAAGTTCGTCGGATGCGACTGTGCACCGGATGTCGTGCCCTGGTCGGGCGTCATCGAAGTGTCGCACTGGATCAATTTCACACGGTTGAACGGTACACACAGCTCCTCAGCCACCAGCTGCGTCTGAGCTGTGAACAGACCATGTCCGAGTTCACACTTTCCCGTGTACGCCGTGACTGAGCCATCTGCGTTGATGGCGATCCAGGCATCGAGTCGATTGTTGCCCGGTCCGTTGAAGCCCGGAGCCACGCCCTGAGTTCCTGCGCGTTGTTGCGTATTGAAGCCGACGATCAGGGCCCCGGATGTTGTGAGGAAACTGCGCCGTGACATGACAGTGGCTTCGAGTGCAGCGAAAGCGTCTGGAGAGAAATCTCGAGGTTTCATGCTTTCACTCCTTGTGCGTATTTTCGAATCGCGCTGAGCATGCGCACGTGCGCGTGGCACCTGCAGAGCACGCCGGACATGGCTTGCTGGATTTGCGCGTCGCTGGCTTTCGGATTTCGATCGAGTAACGACTTCGCGGTGAGGATCACGCCGTTCACGCAGAACCCGCACTGCATGGCCTGTTCATCGATAAACGCCTTTTGAATCGGATGCGGTTTTTCGATTGTTCCCAGTCCCTCGAGCGTCGTGATTTCCGATCCGACTGCGCTACTCACCGGCGTCTGGCACGACCGCACCGCCTGGCCGCCGAGAATTACCGTGCAGGATCCGCATTGTCCGAGGCCACAGCCAAACTTCGGCCCCCGAAGGGCCAGATCGTCGCTCAGGACGTAAAGCAGAGGCGTGGCCGAGTCCACGTCTACGGAGTGCGTTCGGCCGTTGACCTTCAAATTCAACACAGCCATATGAGTTCCTCCCCAACGCGAAGTTTATCAACAAATTTTAAGCGGCCAAATGCTTGTATCCACTAGAGATGACAAATTTTGTCATTTCAATTGGCAAAATCTGCCACATTCCGCTAGACATCCGCATGGCACGGCAAGATGCTGTGTCCCCGACGGTGGAACTCGTCAATCAAACCTAAACGCTGCAGGATGCCGCAGCGGAGGAAATCCAAATGAGTCAGGTATTACAACAGACGTCAAAGACCACCGATATCGAATGGTGGAAGACGAGTCGATCGCTGCCCGAAATTGCCGAGCATCTCGAGCGTGCGTTGAAAGAGAAGCAGGAACTCCAACATCGCTACGCCGAACTTCTTCAGGAAAACCGCCAGCTCAGTTCACGCTGCGCTAAAGCCGATGCGGAACTCACCGCTGAACGCCTGCTCCGTAGCGAGGAAGCACTGCAGGCCAATGGACGAGTAGCAGGTCGGCAACAAGCCCAACTGGCAGCGCGAGAAAAGCTGCTCCGAGACGAATTCGAAAGGAAGGTTCAGGACCTTCAGCTCGAGTTGAACAAAGAGCGGCACCTGTTGGCCAAGCGCTTTGAGAAGATGAAAGCCGAGGCCGCCGGTTGCATTTGTCGCGGGAACTCGAACCATTCATTCGAAGACACGATTTACACAGCTCAGCCCAAAGCGCTTCGCATTACGTATCGTTAGATCGACGCACACCTGGATTATCACTTTATAATCCGGTAGCATGACCGTCTTTCTGATTGATGGAACGTACGAACTGTTCCGGCATTTCTTCGCGGTGCCCGCTACTGCCGACGTAAATGGGAAGGAAGTCGGCGCTGTGCGAGGCGTTCTGTTTTCGATCGTTTCCATGATCGAACAGAAAGCACGATATCTTGGCGTGGCTACCGATCACATCATCGAATCATTCCGAAACGATCTTTATCCCGGTTACAAAACAAGCGCCGGTGTAGCTCGCGAACTGCTGTCGCAGTTTCCCGTTCTCGAGGAGGCTCTGGAAGCGATGGGCGTCTTGACCTGGCCTATGACGGAGTTCGAAGCAGACGATGCGCTGGCCGCGGCTGCCGCCAAGGCAGCGCAAGAGCCGACGGTGGACCAGGTGGTCATCTGTACACCGGATAAAGACCTGAGCCAATGCATCACGGGAACGCGGATCGTTCAACTCGACCGTCGGACGAACAAGGTGCGTGATGACGAAGGCGTGGTCGCCAAATTCGGCGTCAAACCGGAGTCCATCCCGGATTATCTGGCTTTGGTCGGAGACAGCGCCGATGGATTTCCCGGCGTGTTCGGTTGGGGCGCAAAGAGCGCCTCTGCCGTCCTTTCGCGTTACGCTCACCTGGAAAGTATTCCCAAGGATTGGAAAGAGTGGCATGTTCCGCTCCGCAATTCGTATGTGCTGTCCAAATCGCTGTTCAGCTCGTGGGACGATGTCCTGCTGTTTCGGACGCTGGCCACGCTGCGAACGGACGTTCGGGTGTTTGACACTGTCGACGATCTGCGCTGGAAGGGTCCACGACCTGACTTCGCGGATATGTGCGCTCGATTGCGAGCGCCGGATCTCTTAGAACGCGCCCAAAGAGCCGCTAAAGCAATATCGCCAGATCCTCGATAACCTGAGCCCCGACTTTCAAAAAGGCTTGCGGCGAGATCTTGATCTTGAGGCTTCGACTACCGCCGCCGATGATGACCCAATCTGGCCGCATCACGCGAGAGTCAACGAAGAAAGGGATTCCCGGCGGAAGTGAAAACGGAGTGACGCCTCCGACTTGCATTCCCGTCAACGCATGCATTTCTTCCGCTGTCGCAAACGAAGCCTTTGTGACGCCCATCAGCTTCGTGACTTTCTTATTCACATCGAGTTTCGTATGCGACAGGACGAGACACGCGCAATATTGTTTGGGCTCTTTCTTTGTTGCGACGATGATCGTGTTCGCAGTTTGCTCGGCAGGGTAGGAGTACTTCTCGCAAAAGCGGGCCGTATCGGCAAATTCGGGATCGATCGTGAACGGTTCGTGAGGAATGCCGAGATTGACGAGAGCTTCCAGGACTCGCTCTTCCGAAGTTGATGCCATGCGAATCGAAGTATACGCTACGGTCGGTTTTCGCGAGGAGGGACAGTGACGACCCGTCAGGCACTTGCATTCGTTCAGCGACATGGAATCGTGCTTCAGGCCGCGCGCGGCTCCGTGCCTAGTCTTGCGGCGGAAATCGCCGGCGAGCCGATTCGCGGAAGCTGGTGGGGCCACCCGAAAGGTCGTGAAATATTCCGCATCACACAGGCGGTTAGTGAGAGTCCCGACGTTCTGGTGTGCAAACTGATCGACGGAAAAATCACGTATGTCCACCGGCGCTTGTGGCCTGCACTCGTCAAGCTGGCTGCTCGGTTTCCAAAAGATCGATTGGCGTGGGTGCGGGAAGAGCACACGGCAAGCGGAAAACACGTGACGAAAACCGAGCCTTTTCCGCGCTGGGTTCCCGAAGAAATCCATGCGGCCTCGGCGAAGATTACTGTTGAAGACGCGGAGTCTTCCCTCTCCCTCTGGGAGAGGTCGGCGCGAAGCGTTTAGCGAAGCGCCGGGAGAGGGTTCGAAAATTCCACATCGTGTTTTCTAGCCCTCTCCCGCCCTTCGGGCACCCTCTCCCTGCGGAGAGGGATGGCGAACTCCGCCCTTTCCTTTGGTAACGACCGTGCTTTATATTGAAAGCCCTTTAGGGAGTATTGAAAAAATGTCGGAGGTAGCGAGGTTTGTTCAAATGTAGAGCAGGATTTGT
>Ga0209382_10010839_pt1 | contig 11335 bp, 12 predicted proteins | sample SoiMetdeltSBSDD5_FD_187599 | JGI IMG/M metagenome (GOLD analysis project Ga0209382, IMG submission 187599) | Bulk soil microbial communities from a Populus tree surrounding site in Tennessee, USA - Soil MetaG P. deltoides SBSDD5 (SPAdes) (version 2) | ecosystem: Environmental > Terrestrial >...
GGGGTGTGTTCCTGCGCAACCACGACGAGCTCGATCTCGGCCGCCTGACCAAGAAGCAGCGTGAGCGCGTGTTCGACGCGTTCGGGCCAGATCCCGATCACCAGCTCTACCATCGCGGCATCCGGCGGCGGCTGGCGCCCATGCTGGGCGGCGACCGGCGCCGCATCGAGCTCGCCTACAGCCTGATGTTCACGCTGCCGGGCACGCCGGTCATGCGCTATGGCGACGAGATCGGCATGGGCGACGATCTCTCGCTGCCCGAGCGCGAGTGTTGCCGCACGCCGATGCAGTGGTCGACCGAGCCGCACGGCGGTTTCACCAAGAGCGACAAACCGGTCATGCCGGTGATCAGCGAAGGTCCCTACGGATACGCGCACGTCAACGCCGCCGAGCAGCGGCGCAACTCGGACTCGCTCCTCAACTGGACAGAGCGCATCATCCGCATGCGCAAGGAAGTCCCGGAGATCGGCTGGGGCACGTTCAAGGTGCTGAACATCCGCGACAACGCCATCCTCGGCTTGCGCTACGACTGGCGCAACAATTCGGCGCTGTTCCTGCACAATCTTGCAGACGAGCCGCGCGAGATCAGGTTCACGACCGAGCTGCAGGGCGACGAAGGACGTTCGCTGATCAACCTGTTGAGCACGGAGCACAGCCAGGTTGGCGACGACGGCAAGCACTGCGTCTGTCTCGAAGCCTATGGGTATCGCTGGTACCGGGTCGGCGGCCTCGACTACCTGCTCAAGCGCACCGAGTTCTGAACGCATGCGCAGGCGTGCCGCCGTCAAGGCCGCGCGCCGCGATCGCCCGGTGCGCCATCCCCCTCCCCGGCGTCGCACAGAACGATCACGCCCTCGTCGGGGCGCAGCGTGAGCTCCGAGATCGTGTCGGCGCGATCGAGGTGGGTCGACACCAGCACCGCTCCGGTGAGCGGCACTTCGATGCCGTGCGGTTCCGGCCCGAAGTTGAGCGCCACGAGGATGCGCTCGCGCCCGAAGCTCCGCTCGTAGACCAGGACCCGGTCGGCGACGGTGATCAGGCGAAACGCGCCGATGCTGAGCGCCCGATGACGTCGACGGACCGCGATGAGGCGACGATGGAGCGTGAGGATCGAGGTTGGATCGCGGGCCAGTGCGTCCGCGTTGCGTGCCGGCCAGTCCGGCGCGAGGGGCAGCCACGGCTCTCCGCGCGTGAAGCCCGCCTGCGGCGAGGCGTCCCATTGGAACGGCGTGCGTGACGGATCGCGGCTCAGCCCGAGTCCCGGCTCGTTGCGTTCCCACGGATCGCGCATCGCCTCAGGCGGGATCGTGACGCGGCCAAGACCGAGCTCGTCCCCGTAGTACATCGTCGGCGTTCCGCGCAGCGACAGGAGCAGCATCGCGGCGACGCGCGCCTGCGCGGCCCCGACGCGCGCCGCGATGCGCGGCTGATCGTGGTTGCCGAGGACCCAGTTGGGCCAGCCACCGGCGGGCAGCGCCTGCTCGTAGTCCTCGATGAGACGCGCGATCTCGCGTGCATTCCAGGCGCTGAGGATGAGCTGGAAGTTGAACGGAAGGTGCGCGCCGCCGAGATCCTTGCCGTAGTAGGCGACCAGCCGCTCCAGCGGCAGATAGATTTCGCCGATCAGCACCCCGTCGGCGTAACGGTCGAGGACCGCGCGCATCTCGGCGATCACGTCGTGGATCTCGGGCTGGTCCGCGTTGTGCACGTGGAGAAAGCGATTGATCTCCGCCTGCGTCGGCTGGAACGCGGGATTGGGCGGATTGTCGCGCAAGGCGGCGTCCTTGATCAGCAGCCAAAGGACGTCGACCCGGAAACCGTCGACGCCGCGCGCCAGCCAGAACCGCAGCACGCCATACATCGCGTCGCGCACGTCGGGATTACGCCAGTTCAGGTCGGGCTGCTCGCGCAGGAAGCTGTGCAGGTAGTACTGGCCGGTTGCCTGGTCGAACGTCCAGGCCGGCCCGCCGAACTGAGACACCCAGTTGTTGGGAGGCGCATCGCCGCGTCCGTCGCGCCAGACGTACCAGTCGCGCTTCGGGTTCGACCGGTCGGAGCGGCTTTCCGCGAACCAGGGGTGGCGATCGGACGTGTGGTTGGGCACGAAATCGAGAATGATCTTCAGGCCCCGCGCGTGGGCGTCGCGGACCAGATCGTCGAAATCGGCGAGCGAGCCGAACATCGGGTCGACGTCGCAATAGTCGGCAACGTCATAGCCGAAGTCCGCCATCGGCGAGGGGTAGATCGGGGAGATCCAGATCGCATCCACGCCGAGCGCGGACAGATAGTCGAGGCGCGCCCGGATGCCCTGCAGGTCGCCGATGCCGTCGCCGTTCGTGTCCTGAAACGAGCGTGGATAGATCTGGTAGACAATGCCGTGCTTCCACCAGGTTCTCTCAGGCATGATTGTCGCTCGCGTCGTCGCGGCGGCCAGGACCGACGCCCGGACCACAACAGACGACAAAGCCCGAGGGCGCGTCCGCGTTCCGTCGGGCTGCGGCGTCACCAAGCCGACGAGAATTCGGAGCGGCGTAAGGACGGGACGATCGAGAAGCTGCAGGGCTGCGACGCCACCGTGATCGCTGCGGACGAAGCGGTCGTCATCCAGACGCCGACCGCGGGCGGATACGGCGAGCCGGATCGGACATAGCGTCCGCACGTCGACGGCGCGACCTGCGGCGGCGGCGACGGGGCTCGGGCTTCGCTTCCACGAACATCGCTTGGTGCGCCGCGTCGAAGTTGGCCAATGTCACGGTGCCGATGTTCGCGTACGCTTCACGTTGCGCCTCCCAGCGCGCAACCAGCCAGCGCGTGCGCCTCAGCATGTCGCGTGCGGCTTCGAGATGATGAAACCCGGCTTCGATGTCGCGGCGACACTGCTCAATGAGCGGTCGCGCCAAAGCCATAACGGAACAGGCCTGATCGGTCATCGACACAGCAACGCCACGGATATCGACACAGGAACGCAATAGATAAGGCCCCGTTCCCGAAAGATAAGGTCCCGTTCTCGGCAAAGATGAACAGGACAAAGAGCAGCACGAGGACGCTTTGGCGGCGATCACACGCATCAAGCAGAGCGGGACGGGAAAACCGCGCGCGTTTCAGGAAGCTGGGGCAACTTGCTCAATTCCCGCAACATCAAGATCACGCGACGAGCACTCGTGTTCGCCTTGTCAGCCCGTCATCACAGGCCTACGCTTCGCGAAACCCGAGCATTCGGGAAACACGGGAGGGTGCCATGCTGACACGACGTGGCTTTGCGGGTTGCGCGGTCTGTGCGATTACAGGCTTTGTCGCCACCGAGGCCTCGGCGCAGGGCGCGCCGGCCGCGACATCCGGCGTCACACGCAAGCTTCTGTCGAAGACCGACGGTCCGGCGGCCGGATATTAAACCCTGCTCATGGAAGCGGAGATCGAGGCGGGCGTCGCGGTGGCGCGCCATACGCATCCGGGCATCGAGTCTGCCTACGTCCTCGAAGGCGGTTTCGAGCTGCCGATCCAGGGGCAAGACACCCGGGTGTTGAAGCCGGGCGACGGGTTCATGATCCCGCCCAATACGCCCCATGCGGGCGGCAAGCCCGGCACGGCGAAGACGAAGATCCTGATCACGTATATCCTGGAGAAGGGCAAGCCGATCGCTACGCCGGCCTGATTGATGAGACGCGCGGGCGTGGTGTTGCGCTGTTCGCGGGGGTGGTCTGCGACGGGCGCTAGCCGTTCGGCGAGCACCACTCGGTGCCGATCTTCTGCACGCAGGTGTCGAACACGGTGCCGGCCATAAAGTGGCCGTGGTCCGGGCTGACCCTTTTGCTGGATAGCGTCCGTGTCCTGGTATTGCGTGAGGGGTGCTATGCAGCAAGTAGAGAGCTTGCATGAGCAGGCGGCTGAATGCCTGCGACTTGCCGACGCCGAGCAGTCTTCCGAACAAAGAGTGATCCTGATCGGCATTGCGCACGCTTGGTTGGCGCTCGCCGAGCAGAGAGAGCGGCTGCTGCCGACCCCCGCGGCAGACGCCTAGCGTCTGTCCGCGAGCCTGAACCAATGCGGTTCCTGGTGCGCTTGGCGTTCTGGCTGGGCCTCGTCCTCCTGCTCTCGCCCGCCGCCCCTCCGCAGGAGACCGCGCCTGCGCGCCAAATCGGCGCGACCGCACCCTTGATCCCAGGACGGGAAGCGGAGCCGGCAACGCGACGGCCATCCCGCGACACGCTGACTCTCGACGACGTGGCTGTACCCTGGCGCGGCCCGCCGTCGCGCGTGGACGCAGGCAGCCGTTCGTCGCGTTAAAGAAACCTCAGTCCTCGCCCGGCACCGCGGTGGGCAGCGAACTGCGTCCGCGCGGTGCACTCTCGCGCTCGGGCGCAAAGCCGAGCACGGACGAACCGGGGCGCCGTTTGCTCACCGAGCCGGTCACCATGTCGCCGCGCCGTCCCGCCACGAGGTCGCCCGGCACCGCGGCCGGATTGCAGATGCTGCGTCCGCTGCTGCGGCGCATCAGGTCAACGTGCAGGTGATCCGCATGGTAGACGTTCGAGCCGGGCCCGAGCACCGTGGTGAACTGCTGGCATGCGGCCGCATGCACGTCGCGCAGGAAGCCGCGCTCCTCGGGGAGGCCGCGCCAGCCGTCCTTCACGGTGATCTTGCGGCCGTCCGCGAGCGTGAAGGCCGAGATGTCGAGCGCGTTGCCGAACGCGTGCTCGGAGATGCGCGCATGCCGGTTGCCGTTCATGCCGCGGCACGAGTACGCGGAAATCTGCCGGATCTCGACCACCGGCTGGCCGAACCACTGCAGCGACGCCGGCTGCACCGAGCCGGCGATCCATTGATCGAGCGCCGACACCATCGGGCAGGCGAGCGTCGCGGCGGGCGCGACCGCGGCCGGACCGCCGGCGATCGCGGGACCGCGCGCGGGCCCAAGCGGCGGCAGCGGCTCGGCGCGCTGCACCGGCTCGGCCGGATAGCCGCGCGTGCCGGAGCGCGGCGACGGCGTGTAGTAGGGGTCGGGCGGCTGCGTCTGCGGCGGCACGTAGGGACCGTCGCCCACCGAGTAGGGCCGCGGATTGTAGGGCTCCGGCAGAGGCGAGCGCGACACGGCGCCCCGGCGGCTGCCGTAGCTCGGCTGCGACTGCGGATAGGCCTCCTCCGGCTCGTCGTCCTCGGGGCCGACGCCGGGCGGACGCAGCGACATCGGCGCGCTGGGCGCGGCGCGCGAAGAACCATAGGTCGGCGGATACGCCTGCTGGTATGGCGGCTCGGTCTCCGGCCGATACGGCTCTGACGAGCGATACGGCTCCGACGAGCGATGCGGCGCGCCGTAGGACGGTTGCGACTGCGGGTAGGTCTGCGGATACGGCTCGGGCGCGGGCGCGCCGTATTGCGGTGCCGCTGCGGCCGGCGCGCGCCGCGTGATCGGCGCATAGGTCGGAATGGTGCCGGGCGGACGCATCTCGTCGGCAAAACCAATGACGGCGCTCTCGCCGAGCGAGGCGACCTTGAGCGGGAAATCGGCGCCGCACACGCCCGGACCCTTGATCGCGGGAAGCTGGGCGATCGCCTCGCTTTCCTTGACGGCGCCCGATTTCAGGCAGGCGATCTCGGCCTCTTGGCGCCACGGCTCGCGCTGCTCCATGAGCCAGCCGCCGCCACATCCGGCGAGCGCCAGCAGCACGAAAGAGCCGACGAGATACAAACGAACTCTACGCGACATCCGCCGACAATCGGCGGATTCCTTTAATGATTGATCAATAATCGGGGGGCGGGAAAACTCCGATAACTACGGTAAATGCGGTGTTACGATGGGCTCGCTGATCCCTCTCGGCCTGTCATCATCCGCTCCCGATCAAGTCGGGGGCAGGCTCCAGCGGATGATCCAGTAATCCCAGAGCGGGGATTTGCGCTCTTGCCTTGCCGCTTGGCTGCGGCGTACTGGATGGCCCCGCTGTAGCCTGCCCCCGACTTGATCGGGGGCGGGCCATGACAACGACGAAGTTCGGCTAAGCTTGCCTTTGGGCACGCGGGGTAGGGTTGGGGATGGACGGCAAGGCGAAATACATCTTTCCGGTGCTGATCACGGCGATCATCGTGTTCGTGGTGAGCGGCGTCGTCACCTTCACCAACATCGGGTTCCGCCACGACTTCGTAGCGCGCTGGCTCTCCGCCTTCATCGTCGGCTGGCCGGTCGCGGCCGTCACGGCGTTCATCGCGATCCCGTTCGTGCGCCGCGCCACGCTCGGCGTCGTCGCGTTGATCGACGGCGCCTCATGATGCTCTCGGCGCTCGATCTCGCCCGCCGCATCGACGCGGGTGAGCTTAACCCCGCCGCGGTGATCGACCTGTGCGCCGAGGCGATCACGGCGCGTGAGGCGGAGATCGGCGCGTTCGCGGCGCTCGACATCGGGGGCGCGCGCGATTGCGCAGCCGGCTCGCACGCGGCGCTCGCCGCGCTGCCGCTGCGCGGCCTGCCCGTGGGCGTCAAGGACATCATCGACACCGCCGACCTGCCGACCGAATACGGCTCGCCCATCTATCGCGGCCATCGTCCGGGCGCGGACGCTGCCGTGGTGTCGATGGTGCGGCGCGCCGGCGGCCTCATCCTCGGCAAGACCGTGACCACCGAGTTCGCGTATCGCCACGCCGCGCACACGCGCAACCCGCACGACCCGGCGCACACGCCGGGCGGCTCGTCTTCGGGCTCGGCTGCCGCGGTCGCGGCCGGCATGCTGCCGATCGCGCTCGGCACGCAGACCGGCGGCTCGGTGATCCGCCCGGCCGCCTATTGCGGGGTCGCCGGCTTCAAGCCCTCGTACAAGCTGATCCCGACGGTCGGCGTGAAGTGCTTCTCGTGGCATCTCGACACGGTCGGGCTGTTCGCGGCGAGCGTCGCCGACGTCGCGTTCGCGGCCGCCGCGATCACCGACCGCGACCTGCGGGTGGACGCGCGCGCACCGGCGGCGCCGCGCATTGCGCTCCTGCGCGACGCACGGTGGCCGGAGGCGAGCGACGCGATCCGCACCGCGGTCGAGACCGCGGCCCAGGCGGCCGCGAAGGCCGGCGTGCGCGTCGCCGAGCTCACGCTGCCCGCAGTGCTGGAGGAAGCATGGGGCACGCACGCGACCATTCGCGACTACGAGGCGTGCCGCGCGCTCGCGTTCGAGCGCGACCGCCACGGCGAGCGCCTCTCGCCGGTGCTGCGCGCGGGCCTCGACGCGGCCGCGGCGGTGACGGCGGACGCCTACGATGCGGCGCGCCGCACCACCCGGTTCGCGCGCCGCGCGCTCGCCGAGCTGATGACCGACCACGACGTGCTGTTGACGCCGTCGGCGCCGGGCGCCGCGCCGCGCGGTCTCGACTCCACCGGCTCGCCCGCCTTCAATCACCTGTGGACCCTGATGGGCTGTCCGGTGGTCAACGTGCCGGGGCTCGTCGACACCGTCGGGCTGCCGCTCGGCATCCAGGTGATCGGGCGGTTCGCACGCGACCGCGCTGCGCTCGAGGCGGCGCTGTTCATCGAGGGCGCGATCGCGCGGCGTTGACGCCACCTGTGGACTAATGCCCCACAAGGATGCGCATCGCGTGCGGTTGGCGACTAGAACGTGATGACCTCTCTTCGATCGTCATCACGCTCTAGCTTATTGGGGGAGCATGATCTTTTCCGAAAACCGGTTCCCACTTTTCGGGATCATGCTCTAGGCAACCGTACTGCCGCGCGCTAGCCTGTCCGCAACAACAAGACTTGTCACAGCGGGGCGGCTGAGACTGTCGACGATCATCGTCGCGGGGAGGAAACATGCTGAAGCTGTTGAAGCTCCGGGCACCGGCGCTTGGCACGGTGCTGTGTCTCGCGGCGCTCGCTCCGGCGGGCGCGCAAGATCTGCTGGTCACCCAGTACAAGGCCGACCCGTCGGGCGCGCCGTACGGCATCGCTATGGCGAAAGGCTTCTTCAAGAAGGCCGGGATCGACATCACCGGGATCGTCTCGGGTGCCGGCGGCGGCAATTCGGTGCGCAACGCGATGGCGACCGACCTCGGGTACGGCGACGTCTCGCCCGCGCCGGTGATCGCGGCGATCGATCAGGGCCAGGACATCAAGATCGTCAACATCACGTCGCGTTCGCTCGCCGACCTGGTGGTGATCGTGATGCCCAATTCGCCGCTCAAGACACCGAAGGACCTCAAGGGCAAGAAGTTCGCCATCAGCAACCCGAAGTCGCTCGGCGAGATGATGGGCGTGCTGGTGATGGAGAAGGCGGGCCTGAAGCCCAACGACCTGGAGCGCGTGGCGCTCGGCAGTCTGAGCGGGGCGCTCACCGCGCTGGAGAACGGCGTGGTCGACGCGACCGCCATGCCGCTCATCCTGTTCCGCACGCGCGGCGGCGCCAGCAAGTACCGGGTCCTGGTCGGTCCGGAAGAGCTGCCGCTGCTGCCGCCGCAGATCGGCATCGCCACCGGCAAGGCGATGAAGGAGCATCCGCAGAAGCTGCGCGCGATCCAGCAGGCGCGCGTCGACGGCACGCGCTTCATCTATCAGCACACCGACGAGGCGATCGAGATCCTGAGCAAGGTGTACGAGCCGCTGCCGCCGGCCGAGGTCGCCAGCATGGTGAAGGAGCTGGTCGCCATCAAGTTCTGGAGCGAAGGTCGGATCGAGATGGAGCTGCTGCAGAACACCGTGCGCGCCATGAAGTACGTGCAGATGCTCGAAAAGGACGTCGACCTGGCCAAGATGGTCGACTCGTCGTTCCTGCCGAGCGACCTGCAAAAATGACGGCGCCGCTTCCGGGCGACACCGTTCATGCGCGCCTTTCGGGAGTGACACGCGTCTATCCGGGAACGGCGGGGCATCGGCCCGTGCACGCGCTCGGGCCGATCGACCTCGCGCTGCAGCGCGGCGAGTTCTTCGGCGTCGTCGGACCGTCGGGCTGCGGCAAGTCGACCTTGCTCGAAGTTCTGGCCGGCCTGCAGCCACCGACCGCCGGCACCGTGACGTTCGAGGGGCGCGCGGTGGCGGACGCGGTTCCCGAAGGCGTCGGCGTCGTGTTCCAGGAGGACGCAAGCTTTCCCTGGCTGACCGTGTGGGACAACGTCGCGTTCGGCCTGCGCCGCAACGGCACGGACGACGCCGAAGTGCGCCGGCGCGTCGATGACGTGCTCGCGTTCATGGGGCTTAAGGACTTCGCCCGCGCCTATCCGGCGCAGCTGTCGGGCGGGATGCGCCAGCGCGTGTGCATCGCCCGCACGCTGGTGCTGCAGCCGCGCCTCATCCTGCTCGACGAGCCGTTCGGCGCGCTCGATGCGCAGACGCGGCTCCTCATGGGCGACGAGGTGCTGCGCCTGTGGCGGCGCACCGGCGCGACCGTGCTGCTGATCACCCACGCGCTCGACGAGGCCGCGATGCTGTCGGATCGGATCGGGGCGATGTCGGCGCGGCCCGGCCGGTTCCTCGACATCGTGACCACCGGCTGGCCGCGCGAGCGGGATTCCACCATTGTGAGCGATGCCCGCTTCGGCGAGATTACCGGCCGGCTGTGGGACAACCTGCGCGAGGAGTCCCTGAAATCCCTCGGCTACACCACGATGGCCGCTGAATGAGCCGCGTCGGTTGGATCAGGCTTCTCGTCATCGTGCTAGCCGTCGGCCTGCTCGAAGCCGCGTGCCGGCTCGGCTTCATCGATCACCGGGTGATCATCGCGCCGTCGGCGATGGCCGACGCGCTCGTGCGCCTGCTGATCTCCGGGCAGGTCAACCACCAGATGGCGCGCACCTTCGGCATCATCGCGATCGCAGTCGCGATCGCCGTGGTGCTGGGCTTCGCGCTCGGCCTCCTGGTCCATGCCTTGCCGCGCGTACGGCAGGCGCTCGAGCCGTTCTTCGCCACCTACTACGCGGTGCCGATCTTCATCTTCTACCCGATCATGGTGGCGATCTTCGGCCTGTCCGTGGTGCCGATCCTGCTGATCGGCGTGTTGAACGCGATCGTCGCCATGGTGATCGCGACCCTGAACGGGCTCGACCGGGTTCCCCGCGTCCTGATGAAGACCGCGCGCGTGCACCATATGGGACCGCTCGCTACCGCGCTGCGCCTGAAGCTGCCGGCCGCGGCGCCGCATCTCTTCACCGGCGTGAAGCTCGCGGTCAGCTACGGCTTCATCGCCGTGATCGCGAGCGAGTTCATCCTGGCGCCCGCCGGGCTCGGGCGCGTGATCTCCGATGCCTATTCGGATTTCAACAATCCGCGCATGTACGCGCTGATGCTGTTGCTGCTGATCGTCGCGACGGTCGTCAACATGGCGCTGCACGCGGTCGACCAGCGCTGGGCGGAACGCCGCGGGATCCGCAAGCCATGACCGCCACGCGCCGCGCCGCCGACACCTTCGCGATCCTGGTCGCGCTCGTGCTCGCATGGCAAGTGCTGCACCAAGTGGTCGGCGCGACCGCCCTGCCCGGGCCGGTGCCCACGCTGTCGTATCTCGCCAAGTTCGTGCCCACCGCGCGCTTCATCGAGAATGCGACCGCCACGCTGGTGTGCTTCGCCTACGCGCTCGCGTTCTCATATGCGATCGGCCTTGCGATCGGCGTCTGGATGGGCGCGCACCACTTGTCGGGTGCGGTGGGCGAGCCGGTGCTGATCTCGCTCTATACGCTGCCGAAGATCACGCTCTACCCGGTGGTCCTGTTGATTTTCGGCCTCAGCCTCCCGGGGCGGGTGACGTTCGGCGCGATGCACGGCGTGCTGCCGGTGGCGCTCCTGACCATGAGCGCGATCCGCAACATCCCGCCGGTCTACCTGAAGGCGGCCCGCACCCTGCACCTGTCGACCGCGCAGACGATCTTCACCGTGCTGCTTCCCGCCACCCTGCCGGAGGTGGTGGCGGGACTGCGGATCGGCTTCACCCTGACGCTGCTCGGGGTCCTGCTGGCCGAGATGTTCGCCGCCAAGCAGGGCCTCGGCTTCCTCATCATCAACGCGATGTCGCTGCTGCAGACCGAGGAGATGATCACGGTCGCCGTCATGCTGTTTGCGTTTGCGGCTCTCGCCAACGCCCTGCTCCTGTGGATGGAGCACCGGCTGCATCACCGGACCTGAGGCTGCGCCGCGACCCCTGGGGGCCGGCCAATCGGGGCCCGACCCTCCAGGCGGCGCCAACCATTGGTTGGCGCCCGCGGCGCCGATTCCCAGCTCTGAAGGCGGTATCGTGGTATCGCGCAGATGCCGTTTCGTTCGAGAAATGCCCTGTCTGTCCACAATTCGACATTGCGCCGCGAAAGAAAATTACTTCATCAAAATCAACATATTGATCCACCGGAAGAAATAATTTTTTCAGGCCGCCGGGAACCTTTG
>Ga0209382_10010841_pt1 | contig 11335 bp, 9 predicted proteins | sample SoiMetdeltSBSDD5_FD_187599 | JGI IMG/M metagenome (GOLD analysis project Ga0209382, IMG submission 187599) | Bulk soil microbial communities from a Populus tree surrounding site in Tennessee, USA - Soil MetaG P. deltoides SBSDD5 (SPAdes) (version 2) | ecosystem: Environmental > Terrestrial >...
TTGCCTCGAGATCGCGGCTGCGTGCCTCCTCCACCGCGACGGCCGGAGGATCGGGTGGCCGAAGCCAGAACGCCAGACCTGCCCCGACGATAACAACAACGAGTATGCCGACGATCCAGGGCCACTTTCGCCTCACGCCGTGCCCCCTGTCAGCGTCATCGCCAGCGTCAGAATGGCTGCCAGCACCACATACGCCCCCATAAACGAGAGCGCAAGCCGATGAGCCGGCTTCCGACAGAGCACTGACATACCGATCGCAAGCACGACAATCCACCAGATGACGAACAAATCGATGACACCGAAGAATCGCGCGGGTGCCGACGTTTCGTCCAAGGTGGCGAAGAACAGGTTCAGGGTTGCCGGGCTCGCCAGCGTCTCGCGGGCATAAACGACCGGTGCAGCAATGACCTGCCGCAGCGTCAAGATCACTCCCGCGTGCGCGACGACGGCAAATACCTGCCGAAATCTCGCGCCACCGCTCGTAAATCGCCGGAAAAGGGCGAACAGAATCGCCGTCAGCGTGAGGGCGAGCACTGGGCCATTCGCGAAAGCGCTTGCAATTGCGTAAACAGTACCGTTATCGCTGGCCCGGGTGAGTGCGGCATATTCAGGATCGCCGACGGTCTGCCCGAACGCCTGGGCGGTTCGCTCCCACTGATCGAGCAACGCAAGGCGTCCTGTCTCGGTTTCAAAGAGAAAGGCCGATGAAAGGGCAGTGACGAAAAACGTCAAGACGAGAACGTCACCCCACCTGGGGGCTGCGGACAGCGACTCGAACGTGGCCCGCGGCGCATATATGACCCCGAGCATCCGGGTTATCAGAGAATTGCCCGTCCTCACTCAAGCTCCTGCTAGGATTGGCTTTTCCGGGCGGCGCCGAGCCTGGCGCACCTGACCTGCCTACTGCGATTTTGACTACTCAAAATCACCAAAATTATACCGTGCTCATGCGTAGCTATCGGATCGCGCGGGACGTCGTCCTATGCATTTTGGCGGCGGCGTCCTGCACCCCAGCCTCGGGCCAGGCGACCGAAACGATTGGCACTCGAGCCCCTGGAATGGGTGGTGCCTTTGTCGCCGTTGCCTCCGACAGCAGCGCGACGTGGTGGAATCCCGCCGGCATTGCTGCTGGTCCCCTTGTCGACGTCACGCTGGCAAGGGGGCGCATCGAGGTCAACGATCGGCTGCCGGCATGGCGGCAGACCACGACGTGGTTCGCCCTCGCCACGCCACCGCTCGGCGTCAGCTATTACCGCTTTCAAATCACGGACATACAACCATTTAACCCTACAGGGCAAGGCACTCCAGGCCGAGAAGACAGACGAGCCGGAGTGCCAGTGAGCTCCCTGTCTGCGAGTCATGTGGGCCTCACGCTCGCCCAGACGTTGATTTCCGGAGTACACGCTGGCGCGACGCTGAAATACGTCCGCGGAACGTTTCATCAGGGGCGCGAGGACAGCCTCGCTGACCCCGCTGATCTGCTGGATCGTGGCGACGCGCTGGAGGGCGGAGAGACTGAAGGTCGCTTTGATCTCGATGTCGGTGTGCTCGCGGTGAGGGGTCCTCTGCGGTTTGGTGGGCACGTACGAAATGTCCTGGAGCCCGAGTTCGGGCCCGTGCGTCTTCCGCGTCAGACGCGGCTTGGGGTGGCATTCGACCCGGAACCGACTGCGGGAATACCGCTGACGATCGCTTTCGACGCGGACGTCGAGACATACCTGTCGGCGTCAGGCGCTCGACGGGTCGTTGCGGTGGGTGCGGAGTACTGGTTGATGAACAGGCGGTTGGGAGTACGCGCTGGCGCGCACGCCAACACCGTGGGGACCGAAGAACGTGCCGTGACGGCAGGAGCAAGCGCTGCTGTTCGTTCGGGATTCTATGTCGATGGATACGTCATCGGCGGCGGTGCTGGAGACGAGCGCGGGTGGGGTGTGGGCGCGCGTTTCTCTTTCTGAAGTTTAGGAACCGGATCGAATGGCCGTTCGCATAGGTGAGCTGCTCCTCAAAGAGAAGCGCATCACCGTCGAGCAACTTCAGGAGGCGTTGAATCATCAACGCCAGCACGGGGGCAAGCTCGGTCTAAACCTGATCAAGCTCGGGTTCGTCAAAGACTCGGACATCACCGCTCTCCTCAGCAAACAGTACGGAGTTCCGTCGATCTCGCTGGCCGACTTCGAGGTCGATCCGGCCGTCGTCAAGCTCGTATCTGCGGAAACCGCCCAGAAGTACCAGATCGTGCCGCTGGCGCGCTCAGGCGCGACGCTCACGATCGCGATGATCGACCCCACAAACGTGTTCGCCATGGACGACATCCGGTTCATGACGGGCTACAACGTGGAGCCGGTCGTCGCGTCCGAAATCGCGGTGCTCGAAGCGATCGAGCGGTACTACACGAAGTCAAATGGCAACGGCGCAGCAGCCCCGGGTGGTACCAGCGCGCTCGAAGTCGCGAGCAAGGCGCTGGAACAGATGCCGCTCGCGGGCGATGCTGCCGACGTCGAGGTGCTCGAAGAGCTGGAGGAGATCAGCGCCGAGACGCTCGCCAAGCAGGGCGAAGAGGCACCGATCATCAAGCTCGTGAACGTGCTTCTCATGTCGGCCATCCAGAAGGGTGCCAGCGACATTCATATCGAACCGTACGAGAAAGAGTTGCGCGTCCGGTACCGCATGGACGGTCTTCTCTACAACATCATGTCGCCGCCGCTGAAGTTCAGGGATGCGATTACGTCGCGCATCAAGATCATGGCCAAGCTCGACATCTCCGAAAAGCGCCTGCCTCAGGACGGCCGTATCAAGATCCGCTTCCAGGACGACGGCAAGCCGAAGGACATCGACTTCCGCGTCTCCTGCCTGCCCACGCTTTTCGGCGAAAAAATCGTCATGCGCCTGCTCGACAAGGACAAGTTGATGCTCGACATGACGAAACTTGGATTCGAGACCGAATCGCTGGCCAAGTTCGAGACGGCGATCATGAAGCCGTGGGGCATGGTGCTGGTCACCGGGCCGACCGGGTCCGGAAAAACCAACACCTTGTACTCCTCGATCTCCCGGATCAATACGGCCGATACGAACATCATGACCGCCGAGGATCCCGTCGAGTTCAATCTGGTCGGCATCAACCAGGTTCAGGTGCGCGAGAACATCGGTCTGACGTTCGCGGCAGCACTCCGCAGCTTCCTGCGTCAGGACCCGAACATCATCCTGGTTGGCGAAATCCGCGACTTCGAGACCGCGGAGATCGCCGTCAAAGCCGCGCTCACCGGGCACCTCGTGCTGTCCACTCTGCACACCAACGACGCACCGAGCACCGTCAACCGCCTGATGAACATGGGCATCGAGCCGTTTCTGGTCGCCAGCTCGCTGAATCTCGTGTGTGCCCAGCGCCTCGTCCGCCGTGTCTGCAAGAACTGCGCGGAACCGAACCCGACACCGCACAAGGCGCTCGTGAACGCCGGCTTCGACCCCGACGATGCCAAGGGCGTGGTGCCGAACAAGGGGAAAGGCTGCGAGAAGTGCAACAAGACCGGCTTCAAGGGCCGAGTCGGTCTCTACGAAGTGATGGAGGTGACCGACGAGTTGCGCGAGCTAATCCTCGTCGGAGCCTCGGCGCTCGAACTGCGCCGCAAGGCTGTAGAAGAAGGAATGCTCACGCTGCGACAGAGCGGCCTCCGCAAGGTCAAGGAAGGTATGACGACGATCGACGAGGTCGTCAGGGAGACCGTCAAATAACTCCCAAGACGATGAGGATGAACGAATGATGACGCTACCGGATTTGCTTCAGAAGGTCGTGGAGCTCGAAGGCTCGGATCTGCACCTGACGACGAAGACGCCTCCCCAGATACGCGTGCACGGTCATCTGGAGCGACTCGACGGACCCGATCTGGCGCCTGCCGACACCAAGCAGCTGACATACAGCGTCCTGACGGATGCTCAGAAGAAACGATTCGAGGAGAAGCTCGAGCTCGATTTCTCATTCGGCATCCAGGGCGTGGGGCGCTTCCGGTGCAACATGTTCTATCAGCGCGGCGCGGTGGGTGCTGTGTACCGGCTGATCCCGGAAAAGATTCGGTCGTTCCAGGATCTGAATCTGCCCCCGGTGCTCGGGACGCTCGCCGAAAAGCCGCGCGGCCTCATTCTGGTCACCGGGCCAACCGGTAGCGGCAAGTCGACGACGCTCGCCGCGATGATCGACAAGATCAACAAAGAGCGGCGGGATCATATCCTCACGATCGAGGATCCCATCGAGTTCGTGCACCAGCATCAGGGTTGTCTCGTCAATCAGCGCGAAGTGCACCAGGATACACAGAGCTTTTCGAACGCGCTGCGCGCGGCGCTTCGCGAAGACCCGGACATCGTGCTGATCGGCGAAATGCGCGACCTCGAGACGGTCGAGTCGGCACTGCGCATCGCGGAAACGGGACACCTGACGCTTGGCACGCTGCATACCAATTCCGCGGCGCAGACGATCAACCGAATCATCGATATCTTTCCCGCGCATCAGCAGAGCCAGATTCGCACGCAGCTGTCGCTCGTGCTCGAGGCGATCGTCTGTCAGGCGCTGCTTCCGAAGATTGGCGGCGGTCGCGTCGTATCGCTCGAAATCATGATCCCGACCCCCGCGATCCGAAATCTGATCCGCGAGGACAAGATTCACCAGATCTATTCCGCAATGCAGACCGGTCAGGAGAAGGTCGGCATGCAGACGGCGAATCAATCCCTTGCGTCGCTGTATCAGAAGAAGCTGGTCACGCTCGAATCTGCGATGTCCGCCTCGTCCAATCGCGATGAGCTGCAAGACATGATCAACCGGGGCGTCGGCGTAGTGGCGGGCGCTGGTCTCGGCCGGCCGGGAATGGCGGCCAGAACGGTAGTTGGTAGTCGGTAGCCAGTCACCGTAGAGCGCACGCTTTAGCGTGCGCGATCCGCGCAGGCTAACGTCTGCGCGCTACGACCTAGGAGCTGAAGCAGATGGCGACGTTTGCATATACCGGACGGGCGCGCGGCGGCCAGACGATCACCGGCGAGTTCACCGCCGATTCGATGGACGCCGCAGTAACCGCGCTGCGCCGTGACCAGATCCTCGTCACGAAGATCAATCCTGTGAAGGACGGAGCGGCTGCGCCAGGCGCCAAGAAGGTAAAAAGCAAGTCGGTCAAGGCGAAGGATCTTGCCGTCTTCACGCGGCAGTTCTCGGTGATGATCGGGGCAGGTCTGCCGCTCGTCCAATGCCTCGACATTCTCGGGACGCAGGCCGAAGACAAGAATTTCGGCGAGGTCATCCTGGCCACACGAGCCGACGTCGAGGGCGGTGCGTCGCTCGCGGACGCGATGAAGAAGCATCCCAAGACGTTCGATTCGCTCTTCACCAACATGATTGCCGCCGGTGAAGCGGGCGGTATCCTCGATGCGATTCTGAAACGGCTCGCCACCTACATCGAGAAGGCGGTCAAGCTCAAAGGCCAGGTGAAGTCCGCGATGGTCTATCCAATCGCGGTCATCGTGATAGCCACGGTCGTCGTGGGTGCCATCTTGTGGAAGGTTATCCCGACCTTCGCCCAACTGTTTGCCGGTCTCGGCGCCGATCTGCCGCTGCCGACGCGCATCGTCATCGCACTGAGCAACGGGCTTGTGCGCTACATGCCGTTCATCGTGGTTGGCATGGTTGCGCTCGTGTTCGGGTTCCGCGCGTACTACCGGACAACCGGCGGCCGGATGGTGATCGATCGTGTGGTCCTGAAGCTGCCGGTGTTGGGCAATCTGATGCGCAAGATCGCCGTGGCGCGCTTCTGCCGGACGCTCTCAACCCTGCTCGCGTCAGGTGTCTCGATTCTCGAGGCCCTTGATATCACCGCTCGCACGGCTGGCAACGCCGTCGTCGAAGAAGGGATTCAAACGACGAGAAAGAGCATCGAGCGAGGCGAAACTATTGCGGGGCCGTTGAAGCAGACCCAAGTGTTTCCGCCGATGGTCGTCCAGATGATCGGCGTCGGCGAGGCGACCGGCGCGCTCGACACGATGCTGGGGAAGATCGCCGACTTCTACGAGGAAGAAGTTGATGTGGCGGTCGCCGGACTGCTTACCCTCCTCGAACCACTGATGATTGCGCTGCTCGGCGGAATCGTCGGCGGCATCGTTATCGCGATGTATTTGCCGATCTTCAGCCTGATCAACCAGCTAACCGGTGGGGGAGGTTAGGTCCTGGATCGCCGCTCGCGTCTCGCCACGCTCATTGCGATCCGCGTCGTCGTCAGTACATTCCTGCTCGGCTGGGCCACGCTCATCCAGCTGAATCGGCCAGGTGCGTTTCCGGTCGATCCATTCTTCTTCCTGATCGGCGTCACCTATGCGCTCAGCATTGCGTACCTGGCCACGCTGCGGGGCATCGAGCGGTTTCCCTGGCTGGTGGACCTGCAGCTCGGAGCGGACGCTATCTTGGTGTCTGGCTTCATCGGGCTGACCGGCGGGATCGTCAGCTACTTCTCCTCTCTGTATCTGCTGCCGATCATCGCCGCCAGCATCATCAGCTTTCGCCGCGGGGCGTTTCAGGTTGCGGTCCTCAGCGGCGTTTTGTATCTCGGTCTCGTTACCGCACAGTACCTCGGCCTCTTCCCGGAGTGGCTCGCCGGCGACGCGGTGCAGCTGCCCGGGCGTCAGTTCGCGCAGTACACGATCGCGATCAACCTTTCAGGATTCACCGCCGTGGCGCTCCTGTCGGGATCGCTTGCGGAACGGCTGCGCCACGCGCAGTCGCGATTGCAGGACGCGTCTCACGAAATTCGCGATCTGCGCGCGTTCAATGAGTACGTCATCGATGGACTCTTGAGCGGCCTCGTCACGGCCGACGCCGAGGGGCGGATCCTGACGTTCAATCGCGCTGCGTCGGCGATCACCGGCATTCCGAGGGAGCAAGCGGTTGGGCATGACGCGGGCGAGGTCCTCCAGCTGCCAGCAGAAGCAAGCGCGAGGCTCGACACGCTTGTCCAGACACGCAGCCTGCGCGTGGAGTTCGCGTACCGAACTGGTGAAAACCGGCAGCTCGACGTCGGGTTGATGGTTACCATGATCGCCCTCCCGAACGGCGGCAGCGGGTATCTGTTTACCTTCCAGGACGTGACGGACCTGAGACGGCTGGAGCGCACTGCACGTCTGCAGCAGCGCCTGGCGGCCGTCGGTGAAATGGCGGCGGGCATCGCACATGAAATCCGCAACCCGCTCGCGGCGATGTCCGGATCGATCCAGGTGCTCCGGCAGGAGCTTCCGCTGAGCGACGAGCAGTCGCAGCTGATGGACATCGTATTGCGGGAATCGGAGCGTTTGAATGACACGATTCGATCGTTCCTGGCATACGCCCGCCCTCAGAAGTTTTCCATCGCCAATCTCGACGTCGGCAAAGTCGTTCGCGATGCGGCCTTGCTGCTGCGTAACAGCTCGGAGGCGCGTGCCGATCACTCGGTCGACGTGGAGGTGCCGTTGCAGCCCGTATGGTTCGAGGCAGACGAGAATCAGATCCGCCAGATCGTCTGGAACATCGCTTCGAACGGCCTGCGAGCCATGCCCAATGGTGGACGCCTTCTGTTGAGGGTCGAGACGGATTCAGCCAGTGGCCGTGACGAGGTGATCCTGGCCGTCGAAGACAAGGGCCACGGCATACCCCCTGAGGAGCTCGACAACATCTTCCAGCCGTTTCGAAGTTCGTTCGAGAGGGGCACCGGGCTCGGGCTCGCGATCGTGCACCGGATCGTGAGCGATTACGGCGGCGTGATCCAGGTGTCATCGACAGTCGATGTCGGCACGACCGTATGCGTCCGGTTCCCGGTGCGGACTGCGCCCGCAGTTGCATCGACAGAACCCGTTCTTCAAGGGAGGTCCGCGTGAAGGCGCAGGCGCTGCGTGAAAGCTCCACCGATACCGACCAGGCCGCACAACCGATCTCGGCTGCCAGGCCACGCATCCTCGTCGTTGACGACGAACGATCGATGCGCGAGATGCTGCAGATTGTGCTGCGCCGGGACGGCTACGAGGTCGTGGTCGCCGACAACGGGCGAGATGCCGTCGCCCGCCTGAACGGCGAGGCGTTCGACTTACTGCTGTCGGACATACGGATGCCCGACCTCACCGGTGTCGAGGTGCTGCGCGCAGCCAAGGAGATCAATCAGGAGCTCGTTGCGTTCATGATGACGGCTTTCGCGTCGACAGACACAGCCGTGGAGGCGATGCGCCTTGGCGCTGTCGATTACTTCGTGAAGCCTTTCAGCATGGACGAACTGCGGCTGAAAGTGCGGCAGCATCTCGAGGCCCGCCGCCTGAAGCAGGAAAATCTGCTGCTGAAGCGCGCGCTGAACAGCCGGTACGAATTCTCCAACATCCTTGGCCGCAGCGACGCGATGCAGCACGTATTTGCGACCATCGAGCAGGTGGCGGCCACCAACAGTACCGTGCTGATTGGCGGCGAATCCGGCACTGGTAAGGAGCTGGTCGCACGAGCGATTCACTTCAACTCGTTGCGGCGCGACCATCCGTTCGTGGCTGTCAACTGTGGGGCCGTGCCGGAAACGCTGCTCGAGTCCGAGCTCTTTGGTCACGTTCGAGGCGCGTTCACGGGCGCGCACGCCAACAAGAAGGGGCTGGTCGAGGCGGCCGAAGGCGGAACTATCTTCCTCGACGAGATCGCGGAGATGGCGCCCTCGATGCAGGTGAAGCTCCTGCGGGTGCTGCAGGATCGCCGATTCCGCCGTCTCGGCGGCACCGAGGAAGTGCAGGCCGATGTGCGCGTCATCGCGGCTACACACCAGGACCTGCCGAAGATGGTTGCCGAGGGGAAATTCCGGGAAGACCTGTTTTATCGACTCAACGTGCTGGCGATCAAGCTGCCGCCCCTCCGCGAGCGGCAGGAAGACATTCCGCTGCTCGCCGAGCAGTTCCTCCAGCAGTTCTCTTCGCAAATGGGCAAAAGGGTGCGCACGATTTCAGCGGATGCCCTGGCGCTTCTGCAGCAGTACCCATGGCGAGGCAATGTACGGGAGCTCCAGAACGCTATCGAGCGGGCTGTTGCGCTAGAACAGACCGAGGCCGTGCTGCCCGCGAGCCTGCCCGAGGAGGTAAGACTGGGTCGCGGCGCGGGCGATGGCCCGAAAGATGGGATTCTTCCCGATTTAGGGGAAGGATTCGACCTCGAAGCCCGCGGCGAGGAGTTCTATCGACACTATATTGCGCTCGCGCTCGAACGGACCGGAGGCGTCCAGGTCAAGGCGGCGGAACTGCTTGGAATGAGCTTCAGGTCCTTCCGGTACTACGTGAAGAAATACAACCTGAAATCAGATTCGAACGGCCAGTAATCAGAATTTCACACCACTGACAGTTCGCGGCAACTGCAGTTGACAGTATTTGTCAGTAAGGCCGCTTCGCCGCAGCCGCCACCGCCGTTGCCATGACGCTAAGTGGCGGATTATGAGATAGTTATATGTTGCACTTCGAGCTCGACAGTACCGGCACAGCAGTTGCTCCTTGGGGGACGTTCGCTGCCGGTGCCTCAGCGGCAACCCCGGCGGCCCGGTTTCAACCGAGCAGACAACTCTGAGGAGCGACCAGATGAAGAAGATGAACGACAACAAGGGTTTCACACTAATCGAGCTGCTGATCGTCGTCGCGATCATCGGCATCATCGCGGCGATTGCAGTGCCGGGGCTGTTGCGCGCCCGCATGTCGGGTAACGAAGCATCGGCGATCGGGTCGATGCGGACCTTCAGCAGCGCCGAGGCGACGTTCGCATCGAGCTGCGGCGGCGGCGGCTACGCGGTCACCATCGAAGACCTCGCCCTCGCGCCGACCGCGGGCGGCCCGGCGTTCGTCCCGCAGGATCTCGCGGATGCATCGACCACAGGCGCTTCGACCCCGAAGAGCGGCTACATCTTTACTGCGGATCAGCACCCGGACGGCGGCGGCGCGGTTGTGATGTTGGCGGCCGACACGTGCAACGGCGCGACAGATGACACCGAAACCGAGTTCTGGACGACTGGTGAACCTGAGACGCCCGGCACGAATGGCACCCGGTATTTCGCGGTCGATCACACCGGAATGATTCGCCAGAAGGCAGACGCGGTGTTCGGGGACATGACGGAAGGCGTGCCGCTGCAGTAACGCGCGCGCAAACCGATTCTCCAGAGGGGACGGCTCGCAGAGCGTCCCCTCTTTTTGCGATAGCGCTATGAGCGCCCCAATCTCACGACACATCCGCGGTTGCAAAGCCTCTAAAATCGATGGCTTTACACTCGTCGAGCTGCTCTTTGTGGTCGCGATTATTGGCCTGCTGGCCGCCATTGCCGTACCGGGACTGATGCGCGGCCGCATGGCGGGCAACGAGGCGTCGGCAATTGCTTCGATGCGGGCGATTACCAACGCTCAAGCTGCGTATGCTTCGACGTGCGGTGGCGGGGGATATGCGAACTCGCTGGCCGATTTGGCTCTCGAGCCCATAGCCGGCGGTAACCCATTCATTCCCGCTGACCTGGGGGCCGCCGATCCCGCGGGCGTGCCCAAGAGCGGGTACGAATTCACGATCACCGGCGGCGGCTCGTCCGTGATGGCTGCCGCCAACACGTGTAACGGTGCAGCCGACGACACAATGACCCAGTTTTTTGCGCAGGGAGATCCCGACGACCCCGGCAATACCGGGGCCCGTTTCTTCGCGGCCGACGAATCAGGGCAGATGCGCCAGGATACCGCCCAGTTGGCGGACATGCTGGCCGGGATTCCCCTGAAGTAGCCCATACCCGCACCGCCGATTCCGAGCCTGATCCCAGGCTGCCCGTTGACACTGGACACATCGGACCGTAGGATGCGGCAGGAACAATGAAAAAGTACGCCCGCCCCCTCATTGTGCTGCTTGCCGCCGTCGCGTTGGTCGCCTCGGTCGCGTCGCTTTACGTCCATTACAGACTGCTCACCGACCCCAGCTATACGAGCTTCTGCGACGTCAGCGAGACGGTCAGTTGCGAGGCCGTCATAACGAGCCGGTTTGGCTACGTGTTCGGCATTCCGGTGGCCGCCGGTGGCGCCATCTGGTCCGCCCTCGTCCTCATCCTTGCCGCCGTCGGCATGCGTCCTTCGACGCTTGGGACTCCAGCGCCCGTGCCCGCCGGTGCGGCAAGAGAGCCCGGGAGGAAACCGGCAGCCGCCGCTGCCGCTACCCCGACGAAAGTTGATGAGGCCGATCGCGCCGCACGTGTTGCCGGCTACATCTTCATTTTGTCTACCGTCGGTCTCGCGGCGGTGCTGTATCTGGGCTATGCGTCCTTCTTCGTGCTGCGCCAGATGTGTCCGCTCTGCTTGACAATGT
>Ga0209382_10010842_pt1 | contig 11335 bp, 9 predicted proteins | sample SoiMetdeltSBSDD5_FD_187599 | JGI IMG/M metagenome (GOLD analysis project Ga0209382, IMG submission 187599) | Bulk soil microbial communities from a Populus tree surrounding site in Tennessee, USA - Soil MetaG P. deltoides SBSDD5 (SPAdes) (version 2) | ecosystem: Environmental > Terrestrial >...
CAACGTTCAGGCTCGCGGTACCGCCGTTCTTCAGCACGGCTACCTGGTCCGGTTGCGGCGGCGTCAGCGACAGGACGGAGCTGCCGTTGGCGGCGATGCCCGACCGCTCGTCGAACGTCCAGCCGGAGTAGTTGATGCGCTCGATCTGGCCGGCGTTGTTGGCTAGGTAAAGGTAACTACCATCCGACTGACGTCCCATTAGGTCCGGGTACTGCTCGAACCCGCCCAGGGGGTACAGGTGGCCGTCGGCGTCCGTGGTCGGTGAGGGAGGGATGATGGCGGAGGTGCCGGCCTTCAGCACGATGCGCCCGGCGTTGTCGTAGCGGGAGTATTCGAACCACATCGGCCCGCTGTAGCCCTTCTCCTGGCCTTCGAGGAAGACCTTGAGCATCGGGTCGCCCACCTCGTTGAGATAGATGACCGTGCGGTCATTGTCGGGGAGGTAGTCGTCGTCGGTGTCCGGGACGATTTCCACGACCTTGTGCCGCCAGACGTTGTAGTCCCGCATTTCCTCCGGGTGCGGGTCGGCCGGTGGCGTGACCTTGTTTTCCTGGGTCGGATGACTCGGATACTGGTAGAGGAAGCGCCCACCGCCGGCATTGTCGCCGCAGGAGCAGCCCTCGCCCTGTGCGATCTCCTTGACCACGCGCCACTTGTCGATGTGTGGGCCCTCGTATTTCAGGTACGAGTAGTAGTTGTCGGCGTAGGGCAAAACCGCCCCGTCAGAGACGTTGAAATACCCGGTGTTGTTAGGGTTGCTCGTGTCGTGCGGAAACGCCTGCTCTAGCCGCGCCACCGCCTGCGGCCCGAAGACCATCTGAATCGCGCCGAATATTCCGGTATCGTCGTCAGGCAGGTGGGCGTCGGGCAGGGCTTCTTCAGTTGTCGGCGCCTCGTGGTACTGCCAATAACGGTAGTACCTGATGTCGATGGGTTTGTTCACCGTCGCCCCGGCCGCCGAGTCCCCTGTGCCGTTTGCGATGGCGTACTCGAAGGTATTGCTCCCAGTGACGTTAATTTGAAAAGTCCCGTTGAACTCCGACGGCGACGCGCCGGCGATGACCACCGTGTCGCCGGTCATATAGTTGTGCGGGGCAGCGGTGGTCGCAAGAGCTTTAGTGCCTGGGGCAGGTGGCGTAGGGCGAGTCAACGACGTGAGCGACAGCTCGCCCGTCGGTGCCAGGGTCTGCACCATCTTCAAATCGCCGTCGGTACCGCCCTCCTCTTGCCTTACCGGGTTGGTCTTGTTCGCATAGTACACGTAGCGTACCCGCCGGATCGCGGAGTCCGGGCCAGTAAGCGTCTTCCGCTGCTTCCACTCGATCTCGGTGATGCGCCCGATGCCGTCGTAGCTGTAGAAGAACGACTCCTTCGCGCCGGCTTCCTCGCGCCGGATCTCCTGGAGCAAATCCGTGTTGGGCCCACTCGTGTAGTAGTGGGCGGTGGTGACGGCTCCTCCCGGATGGGTGTAGTCCATGAACCGACCGCGTCGCTTATACGGCGTAGTGAGTAGGAAGTCGTAATACCGGACGCGCCCGCCGTCGGGCATCTTCATCGTAAAGTAACCCTGGCCGCCCGTTACCTGTGTGTAGGTCAAGTTGCCCTGCTGGTGGGCCCGCGACACCCAGTGGGCGCCGTCCCAGTCGAAGTAGCGCTGCATCAGGCCCGTGTCCAGCGCCATGATCGTCTGGGGACCGTCCTCGGAAGCCATGGACAGCAGCAGCCGGATTTCCGCAACCTCCCAGTGCTTCCCGTGAGGCGGGTAAAAGTTCCGTGATGCGTCCGGCGGGGTCGTCTGGTCGGGGACCGGCTCCACGTACGGCGCCCAGGTCCGCGTGTGAGACCAGGGTGCGCCGAACCCGCTCGAGGAGAGGTCCGTGACGTTGATGTTCGCCATTCCGTCGAGATACCGGACCGGGTTCTCGCTGGAATTGCAGGCGTCTGCGTTCACAGGGGCCGCCTGACCGTTCACATAATCGTACCGCTGGTAGGGCTCCGCTCCGAACATCGAGTAGGCGCCCGCGCTCTGGTGCGTGCCGCTTTCGATACTGAGCAGTCGGCGCTCTTCGAGCAACTCACACTCGACGCGCAGGGCGTGCTGCCAGACGCTGTTCTTCTTCCCCCCATGTTTGCTGCTGCCGCCGGCGCGGGACGGAGACCTGGAGCGACCTTTGCGGTTCCGTGACATGGCGGACCTCCTTGCCCAACCCGCGGCCGGGAGGAACAGGCAGTCCGCTCGGGCCACGGGTCGAGCGGCCGCGAAATGATGGAAAACGATGTACCACGCGCGGCGGAGCAGCCGCGCTTGTTCTTTCGAAAATTACGTTTCAATCAAAACGAGGGGCACAGCAGGTTGGACTAACTGCCTTGCGACGGCACCAGTGTGGTGCGTGGGAACGGGCCAAGGCGTCCGAGGGGTTGGTATGAAGTGCGGCCTACGGCGATGACGTTCCACAACCGTCACAGTGCTACATCACAAACCTTCCCGCGGCTCCTCCGCTGTAGATCTTGCTCCGATCCTAGAACTGAATCGCGGGACACTACCGACGAGCGTCGGAAAAAAGCAATCGAAAAACGCCCAAAAAAAAAATTTAGCGCGAGCGCATTTATTGCGCGTTTACAGTAAGCGTCGCAATCGCGCGGGCAGAGCCGAACAGTACATCTCGGTTGGCCGGCCGTAGTCCTGATCTGCGACATGCAGCACATCCGTACGCGCGCCGTTGAAATGTCCCCGCCGGTAACGGTCAATCCCCGCGCATGGTCTCCCGACTGTCAGGGCGAAGACGTTTACTCACTCCACGGCACAAGGTTTCGTTCCAGCTGGTCAGCGTCCAAGTGCAGTATCCTGCACTCTGCGTCGTTAACGCCGCATGAAACAATCCATCGGTCGTCGGCCCAGACGAGCCCCATCGGTAGGAGAACCCGCGGGTGATCCTGGAACGGCCCGGCCAGATCTGCCGCAGAGGAAATCGGTGCGGGCGTAAAACGCTTTATCCGGTACGGCGGCTTGGCATCGTACGTGTAGGCGCCGACGTGGTACCTGCGCCCGCTCCATTGCTGGAACGTGCCTTCGTACGAGTGCGTTATCACGTACCACTCGTCGCCCCTGAGCACCGGCCCGGCGGAGTTGCGCCACTCGCCGAACGCCCACGTCGGCCCCGGCCGCTCCAGGACCAATCGCATGTTCCGCTCCGACGCGTCCAGCAGCGTGTGGGGGCTGGGGCGGTACAGGCACTTCATGCCGTCGCCGTCGTCGTAAAGCAGCCAGTTCTTCTCCCGCGGCGTGGAGCGGGCATAGGTGAGCGGCACTTCGGCCACCCACCGAAACCGCCGCGGAATCAATCGCCCGACGACGACTCTGCACCTGCGCCATGCTTCCGACGGCTCGGCGAAGGACAGCCATAGTGTGTCCATCGCTACGAACAGGCGGGGGTCCTCCTGGCTCACTGCCCCGGCCGCCGCCGGGATCGTAAGTAACCGGGACTCCAGCACCTGATACTGTGGGCTCAGTCTGGCAAGCCCGATACAGGACTCGTGCCGGTGGGCCGCGGGACTCAACCGGGCCCGGTAAGCCATCCACATCTCGCCTTCGAAGCGAACCACGCACGGGTTGTACTTCAGTCCCAGCCCCGCCAGGCTTTCCTGCTCGATCGTGACTGATTCCTTGAGGAGCATGGGAGCGGGCGCGCCGTCGTGGGTCGTGCTCCACATCGGACGGACGAAACTGCACCGCCAACGTTGGCGGCTCAGACCCGAGCGAGTGACGCGAAATGCCGAATCAGGGGCAACCGCTCGTCGGCCCGCATGCCCGCGGCGTGCACGATGAAGTCGCCGTCCCGGTAATTGCGCGGGTAGGAGTTGAACCGCCGCTGCGAGACCATCTGGACGTTGCGGCTCAGGTCCCGGTTCCAGAGCAGGTGGATCACGGCGCGGTTCTCCCAGAGGCGGTCGTGGAGGAACTGCCGCTGCGACCACACCTCGTCCAGGAAGCGCATGGACCATTTGCTGTGGCGCACGAACATCTGGCCCGTGCAGACGTTGTAGGCCCCGTGGCCGAAGTCGTCGTGCGTGAGGATCAGGTCGTAGTTGGGGTCGATGAACTCCTCGAGCCGGGTCGACCCGTTCATGACGAGGCTGTCGGCGTCGGACCAGAAGACCCACTCGTGCTCCTTCAGGCACTCCTTGATGAACCGGATCTTGCTCCAGGCTGGAGGCCGGGAGGGCGCGAACCCGTCCGTGCGCACGATGAAGCGGTAGCCGTGTCGGCCGCAATAGGCGGACTTGTTCGGCGTAGTGTACGTCGCCAAGTCCTGCTGGTTTGAGTCGTACGCCGTCAGAAGCGCCACGTCCTGCCGCGCCACCGTGGCTTGTGCCGGCGGCTTTACGACGAACCACGTGGGGGGCGTGTCGAACGTGACCCGCACCTGGAGGCGCTGCCCGGCGGCGAAATCATCAACGATGGCCTTTATGCCGCGCGTGCCGTCCCGCCACGTTCCTTCGACGTAACAGTCGCCGGCCATCACGCCGCCCGGCCGCAGTCTTCCAAACCACCACTCCAGTTCCCGCCGCACGTCGCCGCCGCCTTCCCGCGTGGGACAAACGTAGACCACGTCGAGGCCGCAGTCCCGCGCAGTTTCGAGCGCCGCCTGTGTCCCGCTCGACCCAGCTGTTGTGTGGGCGGCAGAGTATCGCCCAGAAGCGGGCAACGGAACCGTCGGGCGACGATGGACCTGCAGCCATTTTCCGCTCCAGCCTTGAAGGAATGAATGGCCGTCCGGCTCTCCCGTGTCGCAGATCTGGACGCCGGTCCCTGCGAGTTGCGATTGGTGCAAGAAGACAATGAAGTCCTTGCGGTAATGCATCGCGGTCACGTGCATCTTACTGCTCTTTGAAAAAGTAATGTAACTCGTCAGAGCTTCAGCCGCGCCGCCTGGAAGAACGACCGCAGCAGCTTCTGGTCGTCCCGCTTGACCTCCAGCGCCAGCGTCGCCTCGATCTCCAGGTCCAGCACGTCGTCCGGCACGTAGTTGGCCAAGTCGCCGTACTTGGTGTGGCTCCCGGCCGGCTCCACCGGGTTCAGGTCCGGGGCGTACGACGGCAGCCACTCGAACTCGAACCGCCCGTCGCCTCTCAACAGCCTGGCCGCGGAGCGGTGCGCCGCCAGCCGGTCCATCACCACGATCAGCGGCCGGCCCACCTGCCGCCGCACCTGCCGGACGAACGCCAGCACCTCCGGCGTGGTCACGTTGCGGCGGTGGACCGCGAAGTACAGCCCGACGCGGCGCCTGACCGCCGAGAGCGTCAGGCCGGCGATCACGCTCAGCCGGTCGCGTCGGTCCCAGCAGTACATCACCGGCCGCTCACCCCGCGGCGCCCAGGTGCGTCGCACCAGCGGCTGGAGCATCAGGCCCGTCTCGTCGAGGAACAGCACGCTGCGGCCGGTTTCGGCGGCGTTTTTTTAGGCGCGGCCAGTCCGCCCGCCGCCACCGCTCGATCGCCTCCTCGTCCCGCTCGCGGGCGCGGCACTGCGGCTTCTGGCAGCTCCAGCCCAGGCCCCTCAGGATCCGCCACACCTGGCTGGGGTGGTAGCTCACCCGCCACCGGCGGCGGACCACCTCCGCCACGCGGGCCAGCGTCCACAGCTCGGTGCCGAACCCGTGCCGCACCGCGCCCTGCCGCAGCAGTTCGAGCAACTCCCGCCGCCGGGCGGCGGTCAGCTTCGGCGGCCGGCCGGGGACCGGCTTGGCCGCCAACGCCTTGGCTCTGGCGCCGCCGGCGGCCGCGGCCTTCCGCCACCGGCCGACCGACACCACCGACACGCCCACCGCCTTGGCGACCGCGGCGGCCTTCACGCCCCGCCCCAGCATCGCGACGGCGTCCCGCCGCCGCTGCTCCAGCCGCGCCGAACTCCCTTTCGGCCTCATCGACGACTCCCGGTCAGGTGACAGAGGGAGCCACACGCGAGGGCGTTTCGAGTTACATTACTTTTTCAAAGAGCAATAGAAGAACCGATGCATCGCGTCAGCGGTCGGTACTTCTAATTTGTGAGCTTCAGTTTCTGGCGCTGCCAACGCCGACTCGACCGCCGTTACATCGCAGGTCTACCGGCGTACGAGATCCGGAGCATCGAGCACCCGCCGCGGTGGCGTGACAACGGGGAACTGATGCCGGGTGAGTGAAGTTGCACCACTCCCCCTGCCGCACCAGTAATGCTTTCCATCGCACTCGACCGCAACGCTGCTGTTAACTCCGAGGGGTCTCCGGGCTGTGAAAAGGAGAGGGTTGCCGGCTACCGGCACCGGTTTAGTGGCCGCAGCAGGATGATGCCGGCAATTACCAGAAGGGTGGCAGGGCCGGGCTCCGGCACCGGGTACTCGACGATGTATCCGTCGATGTACTGCGTGCCGCCTTCGTCGTTGAACATGCCGAAGATCTGGTTGCCCTCGATCCCCTCGGCAAAGCCGTGGGCGAACAGGGCCAGGTAGTCTTCGTCGCCTTCCTCCACCCCTGCCCCGCCTCCGAAGTCGTTGGGCTCCGGATAGTCTCTGAAGAACCGGCCCCACGGTGCGAAATCAAACGGCTCGCCGGTGATCCAGTACCAACCCGCCGACGGCGTTGGCGAGCCGGGGGTCTGCGCCCCGCCGACCCAGGCCATGTTGATGGGGTTGTCGTTGAAGCCGCTCCGGTAGACGGCAAAGTCCCATTCGGGGGCGGACGTGAGCGTCGCCAGGTGTGCCTGAACGCCGCCGAAGGTGCGGCCGCCGGCGGCGGCGCGGGCCTCCTCCCACGTCGGCTGCGGGGCGGGTACGAATTCGTAGAGGTCCCTCCCAAACGGCGACGGAAGTGCGACGGAGGCAGCCCGGCAGGATACTTTCGGCTGCGCCCGTCGACAATGCAGCAGCGCAGCTGCCGCGGTGGGATCAGGTGGACGGATAAGGAGGGGGCAGCAGGTATTCCGCAGTGGCGTGACGATCGCGCGTGACGGTTGCGACCGTACTTGATCCGCAATGCTGTTGTTAACTTGTGGAGGCCCGCGGACAGAGAATCCGAGAGGATTTGGACCGCTCTCGCCGCTACGGGCGGTCGAGGCGATAGTTGGAGCGCCAGAGCGGCGCTCTCTGCCGACCGGGATAACCAGCCGCCGCGCCTAAACCCTTGCCAGAACTCGTCGGGAGGTTGGCTCCGAACCACATCACGAGCAGCAACGCGCCCCCGACGCCCCACCTGGCGAGGATGACAATGGCCCGCAAGGTCTGCGGCATCGGTTGCCATCTTACTGCTTCGGCTTCGGCGACTCCCGCGGCGGCGAGTACGTCAGCAGCCGGTCCCCGTTGGGCAGTTCCGCCTCCGACAGCCTCCCCTCGCCGCCGGCGGCGCGCAACGCGCGGCGCGGCAGGATCAGGTAGTACGGCCGCACGCGGCGGGTGCCGTACTCGATGACCGCCGCCGCAAGCAACAGTCGCCAGTCAGGATCCCGCCGCCGCCGCCGTGCCCCCGGTGCGCTTCGCCATGCGGGTAGTCTATCGGCGTCTGTCGTTCAACGATTAAGCCGGCCGCCCAGGTTCACACCCTGGCGCCCGCGGCTACGTTGGCGGCGTGGATTCCAAGTCCCTCACGCGGCGGCAGGCCGGGGAGTTGCGCGGCCGGGTCGGGGTCATGCTCGGCTACACGGGAAAGCTACTGCGGCGGATGCAGCGGCGGGGATGGCCGGCCGACGATCCGCTCTACGCGAAGGTCGCCCGCGCGGAGAAGGCGCTGCACGAGCTGCACGTCAGGCTCATCTACCTCGCGGTGCCGCCGGGGAACGGCCCGGCGCTCGGCGAGGCGTCGCTGCAGTTCAAGCGGGCGCCGAAAGACAAGCGGCTGCGGGACCGTGACGAGCCGTGGGGGAAGCGTGGGCGAGTGAGGGGCGGCGTCCGAGCGGCGGCCTCGGGTAAAAGGCCCGGGAGCGGACTGATACAGCGCCCGGCCCTCCGGGGGTTGCGGGCCGGAACCGTACCGCGTGCGACCGCTCCGGCAAATCGAGCCGGCTCTTGTAGGCAACCATCGGAATTGTGAATTGCTGTGGAGAAGTTGGCGCCGGATCTAGCTTCCAAACTCGGCCCTGACGCCCCCGCACGCGGTCACACGTCGTTGAATGAGAGACTCCGGTGACAATCCGCCCCGTGGCGTACAGACGGAGCTATGGCCTGCAGCCGCTGATCAAGCTCGCCGTTGCGACGGCGGCAGTTAGCCTTTGCCTTGCCTGGCTGTGGGTCGAGTGGGACCGGCGGGTGGGAAAGGGATTCCCGGCGGGGCAGAAGCCGGTGCCCGTGCCTGTGCTCACGCCGCCGCCTACCGGCGAACCGAAGCTGGCGGGTGCAGCGGAGCACTGCTCCCCTCCATCAGCCGACGCGATCGACGTCTACGTCTCCCCCGATGGCGGCGCCACCGAAGCCATCATGCGGGAACTGGGGCTGGCCCAACACCGGGTCCTGGTGCAGGCGTACAGCTTCACGTCGGCGGCAATAGCAAAGGCGCTGGTGGACGCGAAGCGGCGGGGCGTCGAGGTGACGGTGGTGCTCGACGACAGCCAGCGATCGGACAAGTACACGACTGCGACGTTCCTGCACAACGAGGGGGTGCCCGTGGCGGTAGGGCGGCATGGCCATCTTTGAGATCACGCAGAAGCAGATCCGCAGGATCGAGGAGACGACGTTCGACGAGCTCGGGATCACCGAGCGGGCGCACCTGCAGCGACTGCTGCGGGCGCAGATCGACGTCATCGCCCCCGAATTGCTGGTGATCGATGAGGAGTTCTGCTAGTGGGAGGACAGCAGGCGGCGGATCGACCTGCTCGCGATCGCGAGCTGAAGCGGACGGAAGACGGCGGGCACATGGGACTGCAGGCGGTGCGGTACGCCGCGATGGTCTCGGCCATGCCCTTCGAGAAGGCGGTGGAAGGCACCTGTCTCCGCGGCGTCCCTTCGCGGCACGAACCGGCACTGCCGCGGCGCACCGAACCGGATGGGTGCCGGTGGCCGCCTTCGCCTTCAGCGGCTTTGGCCTTGATTATGCCAGCAGAGGTCGCGGAACTAGAAGTCACCGCCATGGGGACGCCGCCTGTCTTCCGGATCCCCTGATGTTGCGTTCTATTCACCGGCGAATATCGTCCGGCCTGCATTTCTGTCTTGCAACGGGCGTGGGCGGCTTCCAATTGGGGCAAACTGTCCGCAACCTCCGCGGGCACGCCGGGTCGCAAGGGGAAGGGTTCAGCATATGGGGCGGTGGTACGGCCGACGGAAGGCTCGCGTCGCATCTAGCACAATCCGCGATGCGCGGCAGGCCCAGTCACCTTACTGGTTAGAAGCTCTGGAGCATCGCTTACTGCTCAGCACCTCGCTCGGCTACACCCTGGTCGACCTCGGCACACTGGGTGGCAGTACGAGCGTGGCCACGGACATCAACAACGCCGGAGAAATCGTTGGCTCTTCCACACCGGCAAATAGCACCGCAGTTCATGCGTTCCGCGTTGACACCAACGGCACAATGCATGACTTGGGTACGCTCGGCGGACGCAACAGTGAAGCCAGAAGGATCGGTGAATACGGCCGGGTTGTTGGCTGGTCAGACAGTCAGGAGAGTCAACAACGGCCGTTCGCGACCAATGCCGCCGGTGCAATGACGCGGCTACCCGACCTAGGTGGGAGCGGCGGTGTCGCTGAGGCAATCAACGCCGCCGGCCACATCGCCGGGTGGTCCTGGCTGAGTGGCAACCTTCAGAACTTCGCCTACCGCATCGATCCATCGGGTGCGCTAACGAACCTCGGCAGCCTCGGCGGCACGGCATCCGGGTACGTGAGCGCTGCTTATGGGATCAATGACAGCAGCCAAGTGGCTGGCTACTCGTGGATCAGCGGCAACGTGGCAACTCATGCGTTCCGCACGAACGCCTCCGGTGCGATGGAAGATCTCGGCTCGCTGGGTGGAAACGACAGCCGGGCCTTCAACATCAACAACAGCGGGCAAACTGTCGGCTACTCCAATACCGCGGGGAACGGCCCCCAGCACGCCTTCCTGTTCACAACAGGCACAGGCATGAGTGACTTGGGCGTCTTGGCCGGTGGCAGTTCGAGCGTTGCCAGAGACGTCAACGACGCCGGCAGCGTTGTCGGCAGCTCGCAAGGCACGACGTCGCAACGTGCTTTCCTCTGGACCGACGCCGTCGACTGGACTGGCGACCCCGGCGAGATGATGGATCTCAACACCCTGCTGCCAACGGGTGCCGGCTGGCATCTCGAGAGCGCAAACGCTATTAACAACAGCGGCCAGATCGTGGGTACCGGCATTCACGGCGGGCAGCGCCGAGCGTTCCTTCTCAACCCCGCACAACCGCAGTCCTTCTTTGACGACTTCAACCGACCCGACTTAGATACAGTCGGGAACGGCTGGCGTGAGATTGCGGGCAATCAGACCAATCCCCTCATCCGCGGGAACGAGCTAACGATCCGCGAGGTGACTGGCCGGGCAGGCATCTACCGACCTTGGACATTCGAGCGGCCTGTCACGGTCTCCGCGACGCTCAAGGAAAAGAGCGGGTACAACGCTCTGCCACGGCAATATGGCCACAGCCTTCTCTCTCGCCACAACGGCACGCTGGGCGGCGGATACGGCATCTTCTTCGGGCGGTCAGACATCAACTACGACAATTCCGGCGTCACTCTTGTCGATACTAATCCGAGCACTGTTTAGTTAACACCTTCGGCCGACTTGCGTCTGACGTAGCATGACCCGCATGGATGCACGCCGGTTGGCGCCGGAGGCGCAAGAGGACCTTCGCCGCCGTGTCGTTTACGCCGTTCGCGAGGACGGCATGTCGGGCTCGCAGGCCGCGCGGACGTTCGGGGTCTGCCGGCAGTCGGTGGGCAAGTGGGTCGGGTTGGCCGAGGCGGGCGGTGTGCGTGCCTTGGCGGCGCGGAAGCGCGGCCCCAAGCCGGTGCCCCGCATGAGTGCCGAGGCGGAGCGCGGCATGATCCGCGCGATCCGGGCCGGCTGCCCCGACGGGCTTGGGTTGCCGTTCGCCCTGTGGACGCGCGAGGCGGTGGTCGCGCTCATCCGCCGCCGCACCGGCCGCGCCGTGTCGGTGTGGACCGCGGGCCGTTACCTGAGGCGCTGGGGCATGACGCCGCAGCGGCCGGCGCGCCGGGCCTACGAGCGCGACCCGGCGGCGGTGCGTGCGTGGCTGACGGAGCGGTACCCGGCGATCCGCGAGCGGGCCAAGGCCGAGAAGGCACTGATCCTGTGGGGCGATGAGATGGGGCTGCGGTCGGACGACCCGGTGGGCCGCAGCTACGCC
>Ga0209382_10010844_pt1 | contig 11334 bp, 9 predicted proteins | sample SoiMetdeltSBSDD5_FD_187599 | JGI IMG/M metagenome (GOLD analysis project Ga0209382, IMG submission 187599) | Bulk soil microbial communities from a Populus tree surrounding site in Tennessee, USA - Soil MetaG P. deltoides SBSDD5 (SPAdes) (version 2) | ecosystem: Environmental > Terrestrial >...
TATCAGGTTGCAGGCGGTGAGCAGGAGCGGCAGCGATTCTTTGAATCCAAAATCTCTCCTTACCACGCGATGGTCGAGTTGCTCATCGCCCAAAACAACCCGGGTGAAGCTTTGAGCTATGCCGAACGCGCCAGAGCCCGCGTCCTCTTGGATGTGCTCTCAAGCGGTCTTGGCAGCATCTCCAAAGCGATGACAGGTCCGGAGATCGAGCAAGAGCGCAAGCTCAAGAGCCGGCTCGTTGCGCTCAACACTCAAATATTTCGGGAACAGCAGCGCGAGCAGGTGGACCAGAATCGGCTCAGCCAGCTCGACTCTCTATTGCAAGCAGCCCGCCTCGACTTTGAAGACTTCGAAATCAGGCTCTATAACAGTCATCCTGAACTCAAGCCGCAGCGTGGTGAAGCGCCGGTCATCAAAGCCGAAGAGCTCGCAGCGTTGTTACCCGATTCCAGAAGCGCGCTGCTGGAGTACGTCGTGACGGATGATCATACTTATCTGTTTGCCATTACGAAGGCGGCCGACAAAGCAGGAGTTGAGGTTCGGGTCTACGCGCTGCCGATCAAACGCGCTGATTTGACAAAGCAGATCGAAAGCTTTCGCGGGCAGCTTGCCAGGCGCGATCTAGGCTTTCGCGCGCCGGCCAGACAACTCTATCAATCGCTGCTCAAGCCGGCCGAGGCGCAGCTTCAGGGGAAAACGAATCTCATCATCGTGCCGGACGACAAGCTTTGGGAATTACCCTTCCAGGGGCTAATAGCCGGAGGCGATCGCTACGTGATTGAAACCAGCGCGGTCTCTTATGCGCCTTCGCTCACGGTCTTGCGCGAAATGAAGGCGCAGCGAAACAAGCATGGGGTTAATGAGGCCAGCCTTACCCTACTTGCGCTAGGCAATCCCGCGATTGGCCAGGAGACGCTTGAGCACGAGCCACTCGCGCTGCGCGACGCCAAGCTCGGTCCGCTGCCCACTGCCGAGCAGGAAGTAAAGGCGCTGGGGCAGTTGTACGGCGCGGCGCACAGCAAGATCTACATTGGTCATGAGGCCTGCGAAGATCGCGTCAAGACTGAAGCCGGCCAAGCCGGCGTTCTGCATTTCGCCACGCACGGGATATTGAACGACACAGAGCCGATGTATTCGCTCCTCGTGCTCGCCCAGGGAGACAAAAACGAAGACGGACTGCTGGAAGCCTGGGAGCTGATGCGGCTTGATTTAAAGGCCCGTCTGGCGGTGCTCTCGGCGTGTGAAACTGCGCGCGGGCGCTTCGGCGCCGGCGAGGGGGTGATCGGATTGACTTGGGCGATGTTTGTGGCCGGCGTGCCGACGACCCTGGTCAGCCAGTGGAAAGTGGAATCGGCTAGCACGCGCGATTTGATGATCAACTTTCATCGGCAACTGAAGGCGCCCTCGGCCGCCGCCGGAGCGACAGTGATGGCTGAAGCCTGGCGCCAGGCAGCTTTGAAGCTGATGAAGAACCCGGCCACTAGTCATCCATTTTACTGGGCGGGTTTCGTGTTAGTGGGTGACGACCGATGATTGCGTAAGTCCCATGTTGATCCTGTGGGTACCGAAAATGCCATCCGAGAGCTTCAGGCCGGAATTCCACCAGATCAATGAGTTCAACTTCGACTCGGCTTTCGTCAATTCGGACAATAGCGCTTCTCATTCTTTAGGGCAGACGAACCTCCGCACCGACGGCTGGCCGTCTTACCGCAGGGTACTACCGCAGACACGCCACTCGGTGAGCAAAGGCGGAACGCTGCAGATCGAGCGGCATAATCTCAACTTCAGGACGTGTCTCAATCGGTTGCAGCGAAGGACGATCTGCTTCTCTAGGTCCGAGGAACTGCACGATGCGGTAATCAAACTGTTCGTTCATCACTCGAGAACATCTCAGCTTCAATTCTGAAACACGACTGGCCGCCGAAGTAACGCAGCTCGACGACGAGCGATTTGCGCGCGTCGAGCCGCGCGAGCGATCTCAACGTGTCATCGAGATAGATCAGCTCGCGCGCCTGTTCATGCGAAAATTCTGCGGCCTCTTCCAGCAAGAGCCTGTGCGCGTGCTGGCCGCGTTTGGCCGCCGTGCGTGACCGTGCATGATCCACCAGAATCTGGCGCATCAACTGCGCGGCAACCCCGAAGAAATGCTTCCGGCTCTGCCATTCTGGAAGCTCCTGCGCGACCAGCCGCAAATAGGCTTCATTGATCAATGCCGTCGGTTGGAGCGTGTGGTTTGGCCGCTCCCCCTTAAGATAGCCGCCGGCCAGTTTGCGCAGCTCTCGCAGGACAAGCGGCATCAGTTGGTTCATCGCCGCGGGATCACCCTGGCTCCACCGTCGGAGCAGTTGAGTGATCTCGTCAGACGGCTTTGCATCTCCCATCCTCTTATTTGTACGTTATACGTCGCGACCTTTTCGCCGCCGCGTAGCTACAGGCGTTTAAGAAAATATGGCGATGCGCGTCTCCGCACTCGCTTCCGTTTTAAGACGGATCTCGAAGGCATTGCACTGCCATTTCTACGTCAAGAGCCGAACATAACCGACGCCTACCCGCCGAGGCATAAACAACTGGAACTCGTCCGTGACGGCGGAAACGACTCCTTTGTCAGTCGCTCCTCAAGCTGCCTGAGGCAGTTCGTTCGATGCGGCAGGCGACAGCTTTCGCGCCCACACCTGACTCATCCGTGGCATCATGGCAATTACGGTCTCATCCTCGGCGATCCGCCGCATTTCGACCAATGTGCGATCCAACTCCTCACTCGTTATTAGTCCCGCCGCAACGAGCGATGATCCTGCTTCGGCCAACGACAACTCCAACAATCGCTTATTCTCACCGCGAGCTGCGACCGGTTGGTTGTAGGTGATCTCCGGCGTGGAGAAATCGGCCGCGAGGACCATCTGAAATAGCCGGCGGCCTAGCGTATAGTCCACCCCCCAGGTAGGACCTAGGCGGCTAAAGAGGTCGGAAAAGGCGTTCAGCGCCGTAGGAGGCTCACTACCCGCCGAACTCAGGTCTCCGTCTTCGCAGACCAGAATGCCGCCCGGTTTGAGCAGCTTTCGCATCTCGCGCAAGGCCTTCCCAGGCTCGGTCAGATGAATTAAAAGGAATCGGCAATACACAAGGTCAAACGACTCGTGAGGGAGCCCCGTGTCCGTCGCGCTCGCCTCAACGAAACTGACGTTTGAAAAACCGGGAGGTAACAACTCGCGCGCCTGTGTGATTTGCGCGCCGCTGAAATCTACTCCGACCACATGCCCGGTGGGACCGACGAGCTCGGCCATCAGAGTCGTCACCATCCCTACGCCGCATCCCAGGTCGGCGACGCGCATCCCGGGCTTGAGACCGGCCTGCAGGAGCAAACGGCGCGCGCCCGGCCCATATAAACTGTGCAGGATTCGAAGCCGGTTGGCGGCCGCGCTTCCGGTTGCAAGAACGTACTCGCCTTTGCTGTGATTCGTGGAATTCTGTTTCATCGCTTCTCCTTCTCCTTAATAGCCTGCCACCGAAACTTGGCGGCCGAATTAAAATCAGCCTTTACTTCAGTCGTGAAGATCGCCCGGCTAGATTTCCGTCATTAACGGCGCGCCGATGATAATCAGCGCCTCTCAGAGCAGTCATAAACAAACAGTGAAGTTATGGTGAAGTTTCGGTATATATTTCGAAGAATCTTCGGTGGGGTTAGCGGAGTAAATTGCTCACGCTCAAAAAAAGGGGCCGGTCACTTAATAGTGGCCAGCCCTTATGATTTATGCTTCTTAGCGTCACTTTTATGCGGAGACGAAACGACGTTCAACGCCTCGAATCAAATAGCCAACGGGCGTCCGTTCTCACTATAACGCATTATTCACCGCTTGCGCCGCCTGATTGCCTGACTCCAGCGCCCCTTGCATCCATCCCGGTTTCGATGAGGCGTGCTCGCCTGCGAAATAGACTCGCCCTTCCGGCCGCGCCACGTGTGGCATCAGCAAAGTCATCTGCCCTGGCTTGAACCATGCGTAGGCGCCGCGCGCCCATTCATCTTCGTCCCAACACTTGGATACGCCCAACTCAAAATGCCGCCGAATGTTAGGGAATACCTTCTCCACTATCCCGAGCGTTGAACTGATCCGCTCGGCTTCCTTCATCGCCATCACCTGTCGCGCCTGCGGGCCTGCCAGATAGGGGTCCAGAATGCCGCGAATTCCAGGCTGGTTAGAAGTTCTGTGTGAGATAAGCATGTTTGACAGGTCGGTAATCGCCGAACCGCTCAGGCCCTCGTCAACCCAGAACCTTGTTCTAGTTTGCAGGAAGATGCGCGCGACGGATGTATAGAGTAGTTGCTCGATCGCTTTCTGTTTCTCGGCGGAGAATCGGGGAGAGATTTCCAGGTGCCTCAGCACGGTAAATGGCACGGCGCAAACCAGATAGTCCGCCGCCAGGGTGGTGTGCGCGCCGGCCTGCGAGTATACGATTCTCACTTGCCTAGTATCGTGTTCAATTCGTACCACCGGCGCGCCGTAGCGAATCTTATCAGCCATTCGCGCGGCGAAGGCTCGCGGAAGCACATCGCTCCCCCCTCGGATCCTATATGACTTCTTCATCATCTGCCTGTGAGCCGCCTCACGAAGCGCGTCGAGGGCTGAAACGCTCTGCACTCCATCACCAGACCAGCCGAGCCCACCAAACCCAAGGATTGTGGCGACATCAGGCGAGGCGCCCTGCCTACGCAAGAATTCAAGGAATGTCATCTGGTCATATCTTTTCAGCGACTCAGGCGGCCAATCCAGTGCCGTGGGATCGCCCATTTCTTTCAAGGCTGGTCCAAGGTACTTCTCCCGTATTTCTCTTATCCCAAGCCTCTTCTCGTCGGGCGTCAGATCAAGGGGCCATTCGAAAGATTGGCCCGGTTTTGTCACGATACGGCGCCCTCGAAGGTGGCGAACAAATGCCAGACCGGTTGACACACCCGCATCGAGCGCGAGATCGAAGAGCTTGATGTATTTCATCGTCCAATTATGGCAATCGTCGACACTCATCGCGCCAGCTTCGGCGTACAGGCCGTCAGAGAACGGTTCGCGGACTGTATAGACGCGACCGCCCGGCCGGGCGCGAGCTTCAAGAATTGTGACGTCGTGCCCCGCTTGTAACAACTCGTAAGCTGCTGAAAGACCTGCCAAGCCCGCGCCCACAACAACAACTTTTTTTGCTGAGCCTTTTCGTTCTAGTTTGTCCTGACTGAAAGTGATCTCTTTCAACGAGGGAAGAGTTAGGGCTGCGCTCGCGCTTTGTTTTAGGAACTCTCTGCGCTTCATAAAGCCTTTCCTCCTATTTAGAACATGATGCGGAAGCCCAGCCGTATTTCACGGATGCCCTGATAAGCGTTGGGCAGGTTGTAGATCGGATTCCGGGCCGGCGCGACAGAGCTATCCACCGGCCTGAGCAGTGAATTCACGTCGAATCCACGGAAGAACTCATCTTTGGTAAGCGTCAAGCCGCCGGTACGATTGATACGAGTGGTAACGCCGGTTACCGCCGCATGGTTAAAGAGGTTGATGATGTTGGCGCTGAACCTCGCCTTCACGCGCTCCGACATATTAATGGTGTGCGCCACCAACAGGTCGGTCTGCGTGTAGGTCGGCGTACGGCCCAGGTCGCCGCGTCCGTTGAAGAAGACCGGAACGATATAGAGTACCTCCGAGCTGAGCGGCGTGCCGCTGGCGACGAACTGAGCGATCGAGATGTCGGTCGCGGTGCCCTTTCCCCATGCGTATTGATAGCTCGGGAAGAGTTTCAGCGCGTGCGGTCGATCTGTCGGCAGCAAGCCTAAGACGTTATTACCCTTCGAATCGAAGTTGCTCTGGGGTTGGTCGAACGCGCGGCTGATGTTCGGCTGCGAGCGCCCAGCCTCGTCCGAGTTGGCCAGCCCTGCCCAATTGCCGTAGAGGCGGCTGTAAGTGTATGAAGCGAAGACGTTGAGGTTGCGTAGATAGCCCTCCGAGAATCGCCGGTCGAAGCGGAATTCGACGCTGTCATAATCGCGCCACGCTTTCGGTGTCAGTGGTTGGCCGTTGGGCGCGGTAAACTTCTTTGTGTCACTGGCGCCGAAGCCGGGGTTGCCGACGAAAAACACCTCGTTTTCCTGCGCGTCCAGCGAGCCGAAGTCTTCAATCGCGCGGACAACGCGCTTGCGGGTATAGCGCGCCGAGAAAACTAAATTCGACCAGAGGCGATGCTCCGAAGCCACGACTAACTCGCGCGAGAGCATCGGCTTGATGGCCGGGTCAATACCGCTCAGCTGGCCCCGCGGGTTGATCGGGATCACGTTGTTGTTAATGTCAATGATCAACGAACCGAGCGCGCCCGGATTCGCCTTCGAGAGCTTGGTGAGGTCGGGGTCGTCGAGTTTGTAAAAACGATTGTGGAAAATTTCGCCGCCAAACGCAGTGCGCGCCAACTCGTACTTCATCACGTCGTAGAAGTCGCCGTAGCTCGCGCTGATCTTCCACTTGCCCGAGCCGAGCGCGTCCCACGCGGCGCCGAAGCGGGGAGCGATCTTGTCGCCCCATCCGAAGCTGATCGGGTTGGCGACCTTCACGCCGTCGATCACGGGAGTGAACGGCGGCAGGAACTCGTCTTCGAAACGGACGCCCAGGTTCAACGTCACGCGAGGAACGACTTGCCACTGGTCCTGGATGTAGAAGCCTTGGTTGTGGCTGCTGGCCTTCGCGTTGTGGCGAATGCCGTCCTGCCAGGTGTAGTAACCGTACAGGCCGCGCTCGTTGATCTTGCTTCCACGAGTAAAGCCCGTTCCCCAAGAGATCAGGAATAAGCCGTTGATGTGATCGTCGCTGACATCGTTCGCTACGCGGTTCAGAGCATAACCGCCCTTGAAGTTGTGCTGCCCGAAGAAGCTCGTCAGGTATGAAGCGTCGAGGGAGACGTTGTGGCGTGTCGTGATGTCTTTCAAGACCTGGAACGTGCTGCCGACGTTCTGGAAACCTACGGGGCCGGCGAACTGCTGTGGAACCGGCGGGCCGGAGTAAGCCGGCCCTGAAGTCGCCGCCTGATAGACGTAGCGCGGCGCGGTGGGCAGGCCATAGGTGTTGCCCTTGTCGTTCAGGTACTTATGCCCGTAGCGGGCGCTCAGGAGGAGTTTCGAGGTCGGGGCGTAGGTGAACGACACCGTGTAAGCGTTGGCCGGCGTGAAGCCGCCATTGATTGACAAGTCGTTGGTTGGTGGCGCGACTAGCGGGTTGACGCCGGTCAGGAGACCCGAGACGCGGATCGGCGTCCAGATGTAGGAAGTGTTGACCTGAATCCTCTGCGTCGGCGCATAGTCCAAACGAGCGATACCGTAATGACGAGTAAGCCGTTGGGCGCTCGTGCGTGCCCCACTAGTGAATGGGATCGAGCTCTCAGTATAGCTAAGCTCAGGCGCGTAGGCGGTGAAGAAGTTCAACCGATCCTTGACGAGCGGGCCGCCCAGTTCGAAGATCGGGAAGAAGCTGCGGTAGTCGTCTTCCTTCTGGCGGAAGAACTCGGCCTTCGACGGGTCGCTGGCCAGCCGTTGCCAGAAACCGCGCGCCCGCGAATTAAACGTGGAGCTGGTGAATTCCAGCGAGGCCTGGCCGTGGAATGCGTTGGAGCCGCTCTTGGTGATGACATTGATCACGCCGCCGGTCGCGCCGCCGTATTCCGCCTCGAAGCCGGCGCTCTTGACCTGCACTTCGCGGATGAACTCGAACGGGATGGCGCTCTCGCGGCCGAGCGCGGCGTTACGAACGTTGGAGACTACGACGCCGTCGATGATGAAGACGTTCTCCGAACCGCTCGCGCCGTTGACCGAATAGCCACCGACCCTGCCCCCGGGACCGCTGCCGCTGGTCCCAGTAGCGCTGGTATCGGCCCTCCCGGCTTTGACGTCGAAGATCACACCCGGCGCCACTTGTAACAGCGTGTCGAAAGTGCGTCCCTTCGGAGTGTTGTCAATAAATTCCTCGGTGATGTTCGTCGAAGCCTTGCTTGAGGTGACGTCAATCGCCTCTGCGCCGGCGCTGATATTTACTGATTCGTTAACCGCGCCGGTAGACAGCGTAACGTCAAGCGTCAACTCGCTTCCGAGCACGACATTGATGTCTTCATTCTTGCTCGTCATAAAGCCAGTCTGGCTTACTGCGATGGTGTAGATGCCGGCCGGCAGACTTGGAAAACGGTATATCCCATCCTTGCCGCTGGTCATATCAATGGGACGCACCAACGCAGGGCTGGAGGCGGTAACTTTTGCGCCCAGGATCGCCGCGCCAGTGGAGTCTTGAACAGTCCCGCGGATAGCGCCGGTGTTCTCCTGCGCTAACACGGCGCCGAAGGCGAATAAGGTGAACAGAAGCGCGCTAAACAGGAGCCCGCCCGAGCATCTAAGTGACTGAGTGTTTATCATATTTTCTCCTTGCATTTGTTTCGTAACCCCTCCTTCTCCTGCTTTCATCCCCATCCGGGGGAGGCCCGCTTGCGGTCACAATCGACGAGCGTGACCGCAAGCGGGCCTATGCATGAAGTGCTGTGTTACACCGGTGCCGGCAACGCCGCGCCTCAAGAGCCGTTTCGCATTGAAGCCGAATCACCGAAGCTTTTATGCATCGCCATCCCTCCGTTGCGCGCCGATAATAGTCAGCGCGTATCGGCAGAGTCATAAACAAGCAGTGAAGATGCGGTGAAGTTTTGGTGAAGAGTTGTGTCCAAAGAGAAACACATCGTCCGGTTCTGTTGCAAAAAACGGGCTGTTTGTGGTCAATACTGATAGACTTCCCCCCTATCTCATACCGGGAGTCTGCTATGGCCGAATCGGATCCATTCAAAGGGCGTCATTACCAGGACGAAATCATCCTTCTCTGCGTGCGCTGGTATCTGCGTTATGCTCTCAGCTATCGTGACCTCGAAGAAATGATGCGGGAGCGCGGCCTCTCGCTCGATCATACGACGATTTACCGGTGGGTTCAGGCGTATGCTCCGGAGTTAGAGAAAAGAATTCGTCCTCACTTGAGACTGACGAACGACTCCTACCGCGTCGATTAGACCTACGTCAATATCAAAGGTGAGTGGAAGTATCTTTACCGCGCCGTCGATTCGACGGGACAAACGATCGATTTCATGTTGAGCGCGAAAAGAGATGCGAGGGCCGCCAGACGATTCTTCCGTAGGATTCTTAAGGCCGCATCGCACTCATCTCCGCAAGTGATCAACGTCGATAAGAATCGAGCCTATTCGCCGGCGGTCGAACAATTGAAGGAAGAAGGAACACTCCCCAACCGCACTCAACTGCGACAATGTAAATATCTCAACAACCTCATCGAGCAGGACTATCGGTTCATCAAAAGGCGCGTCAATCCCGGGCTCGGGTTCTTCAGTTTTAATACGGCAGGTCGAACAATCAAGGGTTATGAGGCGATGCATATGGTGAGAAAAGGGCAGATTGAAGGAGTAGGCAAAAGTGACTTTGAGGGGCAAGTGAGATTTGTGGGGAGCCTCTTCAAGGTTGCCGCCTGACGAGAAGTCGGGGCCGGGCTTTTTTCGTCCTCACCAATTCTTTGCAACAGAACCAGAATAGGAGATGAAGGCGAACTGCCATGAGAAAAGAAGTTAAGGCTTTAAAGCCGCATGTATCTATCAACGTCCGCAACGTCACAGAGAGCATTGAATTCTATCGCAAGATGCTCGGCATCGAGCCGGCCAAAGTGAGAACCGGGTATGCAAAGTTTGACGTGCAGAACCCGCCCCTCAACCTCGCGCTGAACGAAATCCCATTCAACGAACGCGGCGCACTCTCGCACCTGGGGATTCAGGTAGCCTCGACTGATGACGTGCTTGCCGTGCCAATGCGGTGGGCGGATGAGGGGCTGATCACGCGAGATGAGATGCAGACCAACTGCTGCTATGCGATCCAGGACAAGACCTGGGTAGCCGACCCGGACGGAAATGAGTGGGAAGTCTTCGTCGTGATCGAAGACAATCTTCCGGAGACGGAGCAAGCGATATGCTGTTGCTTCCCGACGGCGACGCCTGCGCATATTTCGCGCTGATGCCGGGGGAGAGATATTGCTGTCAGTATTTCATGAAAACGCTCCGGCCGACGTGGCGTTATGCCTGCAAGGTCGCGAGCGTGAGGTGTTCACCGATGATTAAGAGAACATTTTCTTTGCCCGTAATTTTCCTTCTTTTTACCGTCGCCGCATCTGCTCAGGATCCGCTGAAAGTCGCGCCGCAGGCTTACAAACTCGAATTCGAGAACGAGTGGGTCAAAGTTATGCGCGTCCATTACAGCCCGCATGAAAAGATCCCGGCCCACGACCATACGGAGCGGGCGGCGGCTTACGTTTACCTGAACGACGGCGGCCCGGTCATTTTCAAACACATCGGTCTGGCATACGGGGCGGTTACCAGGCCGGAGACGAAGGCCGGCAGCTTCCGGCTTTACAAGGCCCTCAAAGAGGTACACGAAGTCGAAGACACGAGCAACCTGCCGAGTGATTTTTTGAGGGTCGAGTTCAAAACCCGGATGATGGACGAGAAGACGTTATATGGACGCTTCCACCGCGAATCCTGGCCGGCGGGCGAAAATTGCCAGAAGACACAGTTCGAAGACGATCAGATTCGCATCACGCGGCTGGTTTGCGCTCCGGGTAAGAGGCTCGATGTTCTGGAGGGCGCTTCCGGCCCCTCGTTGCTGATCGCCCTGTCCCCGGCGCGTCTTAGCGTAATCGAGCCGAAGGGCAAAGCGTCGAAACTGAACTTGGGTCTCGGACAGACGGGCTGGCAGCCCGCCGGTAAGTTGGCGCGAATCGAAGGTCCGGGCGGTGAGCCGGCCGAGTTGCTCCGGTTCGAGTTTAAGACCGGGCCGGTCGACGCCCCGGACGAGAAGCCGAAGGCGCATGATCATTCGCACGAGTAGGAGGGAGAACACCGCAGGCGCTTCGTAACCTTTTGATAGGTCTTCCATGCCTTTCTCGGAGTTTGTTGGTATTCAAGGCCGTTGAGGCGCACAAGAATCATCGGCCTAACGCGCCGCAGCCTTCTTGAGGTAGTCCCGCGCCTCGCGCAGTTCCGGCGTCTGCGCGTCTGCCAGCCACCACTGCTGCGAGAATTGAGCGTAGGCTTTGGCCGCGCCTTTCATGTCCCCACTCAGCGCGGCGGCGCGCGCCGCGCCCAGCAGTGAACGCGCACGGTTCTTGTGGCGGCGGAGCGAGGTCGCAAACTGCTCGGCGGCCTCTTTCGGGCGTTTGGCGCGTAAGAGAATCTCGCCGAACAATTCGTGCGCGGGCTTAATCACACCAGGCGGCCCTAGCGGGGGCGGCATCGCTG
>Ga0209382_10010845_pt1 | contig 11332 bp, 12 predicted proteins | sample SoiMetdeltSBSDD5_FD_187599 | JGI IMG/M metagenome (GOLD analysis project Ga0209382, IMG submission 187599) | Bulk soil microbial communities from a Populus tree surrounding site in Tennessee, USA - Soil MetaG P. deltoides SBSDD5 (SPAdes) (version 2) | ecosystem: Environmental > Terrestrial >...
ATCGCGCCGACGAAGATCACCGCATACGAGAGCCCGCCGCGCACCGGCCCGAACAGCTGGCCGATCGAGTCGAGCAGGTCCTCGGCGAGCCCGCAGCGTTCCAGGATCGCGCCCATGAAGGTGAAGAACGGGATCGCCAGCAGCAGGTCGTTCGAGATGATGCCATATAGTTGGTAGGTGAGGTTGCCGAGGAAGTCCGGATGGATCAGGCCGAGCTCGATGCCGATGAAGCCGAAGAACAGGCCGACCGCGGCGAGCGAGAACGCTGCCGGATAGCCGACCAGCATGAACAGGATCATGCCCCCGAACATCAGGGGCGCCATGTTCTCCCTTATGAAATGGATCATTGCAGCGGCTTCTCGTACTCGTATTGCAGCCGATGGTGATGGATCAGCGCTTCGACGCGTTTGATCAGCTCCGAAATCCCTTGCAGCGCCATCAGCGCGAAGCCTACCGGCAACAGGAGCTTCACCGGCCAGCGCAGGAGCCCGCCCGCATTGGACGAGATTTCATTGATGCGCCAGGAATCGACGAACCAGGGCCACGTGAAGAAGACCAGGATCACGCAGATCGGCAGCAGGAACAGAACGCCGCACACGATGTCGATCAGGATGCGGGTGCGCTCCGAGGCGCCGGCATAGAACAGGTCGACGCGCACGTGCTCGTTGACCTTGAGCGTGTAGGGCGCGCCGAGCAGCACCATGCCGGCGAACATGTACCACTGCACTTCGAGCCAGGCGTTCGAGCTCGCGGCGAACAGGTAGCGGCTCGCCGCGTTGCCGGCGCTGATCAGGCACGCCCACAGGACGAGCCAGTTGGCGATCTCACCGAACCGGTCGTTGATCCAGTCGATCCCGCGGCTCAGCTTCAGGAGCGCGTCCACGTCCCCTCCCTGCGCCGGTGGCCCGGCTTGATCTTATTGCCCCCTGCCGGCCGAGGCCGGCCGGCAGCCTCCCGCTCGAGGCCGGGTCAGCTTACCGGTAGTCGCTATGCCAATGAAATAGGTAGTTGGACCAAGCGCAGCCGGGCGACGCGCCCGGGCAGCCCTAGCCCCCCGTCACGCTCATGTGGCGTGCCAGCGCCGGGCGCTTGTGGCGGCGGTCGATGATGAAGTCGTGGCCCTTGGGCTTGCGCGCGATCGCATCGTCGATCGCCGCGTAGACGAGGTCGTTGCCCTCCGAGGCGCGCAAGGGCGCGCGCAGGTCGGCGGCGTCCTCCTGGCCGAGGCACATGTAGAGCGTGCCGGTGCAGGTGAGCCGCACGCGGTTGCAGGATTCGCAGAAGTTATGTGTGAGCGGCGTGATGAAGCCGAGCCGTCCGCCGGTCTCCTGAACGCGCACGTAGCGCGCCGGGCCGCCGGTGCGGTGGTCGATGTCCTCGAGCGTGAAGCGCTCGGCGAGCCGTGCCCGCACCATCGAGAGCGGCAGGTACTGATCGAGCCGCTGCTCGCCGACGTCGCCGAGCGGCATCACCTCGATCACGGTCAGGTCCATGCCGCGCCCGTGCGCCCATGCGATCAGGTCCGGGATCTCGTCCTCGTTGACGCCCTTGAGCGCGACCGCGTTGATCTTGACGCGCAAGCCGGCGGCCTGCGCCGCATCGATGCCGGCCAGCACCTTGTCGAGCTCGCCCCAGCGCGTGATGGCGCGGAACTTGTCGGCATCGAGCGTATCGAGCGAGACGTTGATGCGCTTGATGCCGCAGTCCGCGAGCTCGGCCGCATATTTCGGCAGCTGCGAGCCGTTGGTGGTCAGCGTCAGCTCGTCGAGCGCGCCGTCGGCGAGGTGGCGCGACAGCGAGCGGAACAGCGTCATGATCCCGCGCCGCACCAGGGGCTCGCCCCCGGTCAGCCGCAGCTTGCGCACGCCCTTGACAATGAACGCCGAGCACAGCCGGTCGAGCTCCTCGAGCGTGAGCAGGTCGGCCTTGGGCAGGAAGCTCATGTTTTCCGCCATGCAGTAGACGCAGCGGAAATCGCAGCGATCGGTCACCGACACGCGCAGATAGCTGATCGCCCGTCCGAACGGGTCGACCATGGGTGCAGGGTGGACCGACGCGGCGCGCTCGAACTCCATGCGTTCCGTCTCCTCCGGGCTTCCGGCCCCCATTCAATACCAAAATATAGGGTGTGGGAACGCCTTGCGCGAGGCGGGTCGGCCCGTCTTGCGCGGGTTGCGGGATTTGCTCCGGTGGCCCACAAGGGGGTGCGCCCATCAGGCGCGCCGGGTAGCCCACGATGACCGAGACCCCCTGGCCGACCGAGCTGAGGCTTACCAAGGACAAGAAGGCCCTGACCGTCGCGTTCGACAGCGGCGAGAGCTTTGCGCTGGCCGCCGAGTACCTGCGGGTGAAGAGCCCGAGCGCGGAGGTCCAGGGTCATGCGCCGGAAGAGCGCAAGACCGTGCCGGGCAAGCGCAACGTCCAGATCCTCGACGTGCTGCCGGTCGGCAACTATGCGGTGCGCCTCGTGTTCGACGACATGCACTCGACCGGCATCTACAGCTGGGACTACCTCGCCGATCTCGGCCGCAATCACGCGGCCTATTGGCAGGATTACCTCGACGAACTGGCGTCGAAGGGGATGACGCGGTGAGTCGCGCGACGCATCACCGCACCACGATCACCTTGGCGCCGATCTTCACTCGGCCATAGAGGTCGATCACGTCATCGTTGGTCAGGCGGAAGCAGCCCGACGAGACCGCGGTGCCGATCGTCTCTGGCTCGTTTGAGCCGTGGATGCGGTAGAGCGAGGAGCCGAGATACATGGCACGTGCGCCGAGCGGGTTATCCGGGCCGCCTTTCATGTGGCGCGGCAGGTCGGGCCGGCGGCGCAGCATCTGCGGCGGCGGCGTCCAGTCGGGCCACTCTTTCTTCGACACCACCCGGGTCGTACCTGCCCAGGTGAAGCCGACGCGCCCGACGCCGATGCCGTAGCGCAGCGCCTCACCGTTGCCGAGCACCAGGTAGAGCCGCCGCTCGCTGGTATTGACGATGATAGTGCCGGGCGCTTCCTTGCCGGTGTAGCTCACGGTGGTGCGCCGGATCGGCGAATATCCGCCGCCGCCGCCGCCCCACAGGCTGCCGGGGAAGCGGCCGCGCGGCGCACCGCCGGTCAGGATCTCCTCGACAATCGTGTCGGCTTTGGCAGGCGCAGGCACGCAGGTCAGCGTCGCCACCGCGCCCAGCAATCCGGCAAGCAAGCGTATTGTCATCGACCCCTCGACCTTCGAATCGAAGAGACCGCCGCGGCGGTCACTTCTTCGAGAAGGGCCACAGGCCGTGCGCGCCGGGCAACCCCAAAATTGCCCCGATGCCGGCCGGGGGGTCGTTTTCGCCCGCGCATGTGTCGCCGACATCACGCGACAGGCTGCCGCATGATAGCGGGCCGCTATCGGCTGCTCGGCGCAACCCGGTCGCCCCAAGCCTGCCCGGCGTGGCGCGGCAGCCTCGCGATTCGGCCCCTTGGCGGTAGCCTGCAGGGACTGGATCGTCTGTTTGCGCGACATGGATGGCGTTTCCCGTGACTGTTGTGGTTTCGATGTTGCACAAGTGTTGCTTTAAGATGAGACAGCTCACGCGCAAATAGTATCTTGTTGTTCGAAGGTTATTGATCACAGGCGGCACGAAAGTAACCACTGAGGATTTCGACAGCGGACAAGCTTTCGCAACCTCCTATTGTGAACAAGGTCACGTTTTCTCCAGAAATTCACTAAGCGTGCCTGTGAACTAGCTCATATGACGTAGCGACATGCTCGGTCTAGGAACATGGTCACGATCGGCTGACCGTTGCCAGAACGGTCCTGGGAGGGCGGACATGATCGGTTTCAAGGCCTGTGCGGCGCTCACGGGAATTCTCGCGGTCCTCGCCGCGAGCGCGAGCACGCCATCGATCGCCGGGCTGATGAAGTCGGCGGCGCCGATGTCGGGCGAGGAGACGATCAACCGGCCGGACTGCCCGTCCGACGAGGTATCGAGTGGCCGGTTCGCGTGCCGTATCACGGATTCAGGAAGGGGATGACAGCATGTCTGCGCTTACCGCGAAGCAACACGATCCGCGCGCCGACGTCTCGGCGCATGCGGTCGAGCTCATCGGCTGCGACTGGGACGAGGCGGACGCCGGTGACGACTCCGCCGGCGCGTTCCGTGAGCTCGGCATGAGGCATATGACGGGACACACGGTTGCGATCGATCTCGTCGCCGCGCACAAGTGGTTCAATCTTGCGGCCATGCGCGGCGATCAGGTCGCGGTGCGTCTGCGCCGTGAGATCGCCGCCGAGATGTCGCCGAGCGAGATCGCGGCCGCGCAGCGTGCTGCGCGCGACTGGCAGTCTTCCCACTGAGGGGCGGCGTCCGATCAACGCACAGATAGGTGCGTTGATCGATCTCGGAGCGGTTGTGGCGCGCGTATGTGCCGGAGTTTAGTAACGTATTTACCAGGGTTGCCGGGACGGCCAGTCCGGCTTTGCCCAGCGCGAAACGAAGGTCTATCGTGGCGCTGAGCACGTCGGTGGTAAGGCATGGAGCCGATGCAGTGGTGGGGGTAATGACTCGGACGCCGACCGATGACGCACGCCGCGTGCTGGGCGAGTGCGTCCTGTTTCGCGATCTCGACGCGGAGGAGCGCAACGTGCTGTTCGCGCGCGTGCGCACGCGGTCCTATGCGGCGGGCGAAACCATCTTCCTGATGGGATCGGTCGGCGACAGCTTGATGGCGGTGCTGAGTGGCACCGTGCGCATCAGCATGCCGTCGCCGGACGGCAAGGAGATCGTGCTTGCGATCATTCAGCCGCGCGAGGTGTTCGGCGAGATCGCGCTGCTCGACGGCAAGGAGCGCACCGCCGACGCCAAGGCGATCGGGCCGTGCAGCCTGGCGATCCTCGAGCGGCGCGACGTGCTCGCGTTCCTCAAGGACAATCCCAAGGTTTGGCCCAAGCTGGTGGACGTCCTGTGCGCGCGCCTGCGCAAGACCGATCAGCACATCGCCGAGATCGCGTTGCTGGAGTTGCCGACGCGTCTTGCCAAGACCCTGCTGCGGTTTGCCAACGAGCAGCCGCAGGCGGCGGCGCCCGCTGCCTTGCAGGTTTCGCTCTCGCAGCGAGAGCTCGGCAACATCTGTGGGGCGAGCCGCGAGAGCATCAACAAGTGCCTGGGCGGATGGCAGCGCCGCGGCATCGTGCAGATCGAAGATGGCGTGATCTTCGTGACGAACCGCACCGCGCTCGAGGAACTCGCGAAACTCGAAGACGCCTAGCGCCGCTTCGCCGTAGCCCGGATGAGCGCAGCGTAGCGGAGTGCAATCCGGCAATCTGCAGCATCGCAACCTGTCCGCATGTCGCTTCAGCCCACACGACATGCGCTGCGCGCAAATTCACGCATAAAAAAAGTGACCGGCCGCAACGGCCGGTCACCCTCGTCCCCAGCCGGTGTCTCGCTTAGTCGGCCGCGCCCTGGGCGCGTTCGAACATCTGCTTCTCCTGGAGCGAGAAGCCCTTCTGGGTTGCCACGCTGCCGCTGCCCCAGCTCGACGCCGGCGACTGCGCGTAGGCGCCGAGCGGGTTGTCGATGATGGTCGGGCGATAGATGTTCACGTCGAACTGGTCGTTGGCGAGCGCGACGGACGCGGAGCCGACAAGAACTGCGGCGATCACGGCGATACGAGTATACATTTCTGCTCTCCTGTCATGCCTTCAATAAGAATCCTCGGTCCTGAAGGCGTCCGAAGCACGAGGATCACGATGACATCCGTTTACCGCGCGCACGCCGTGATTCCGTATGAAGCGCTTCACATGGCAGCAAAAAATCTGCGCTGACGTTGCAGTGCAGATGTGATAGCGCGCGTGCATGGCGCGGCGGCGCGTTAACCTTTGCGCGGCGACGTGAAGCACCCGGCATCGCCTGCGCAGTAGGCGCAAGTGCAATTTTTCGTCTTGACACTGCAAGGCGCGGGCCCTCCACTCCACCCGAACCCTTACGGCAGAGAGGATCCCATGTTGGGCAGGCGCTTTGGTCTCATCGCGGCACTCTTGGCGGCGTGGTCGCTGTCCGCTCCGGCGCTCGCGGGCAAACGCGACAATTCGATTCGATTTGCCAGCGACCAGGCGCCGGAGAGCGTCGATCCGTACATGAACAACGTGCGGATCGGCGTCATCATCGCGCAGCAGGTGTGGGACACGCTGATCTACCGCGACCCCAAGACCAACGAGTACAAGGGGCAGCTCGCGACTGCGTGGAAATGGATCGACGACAAGACGCTCGAGCTCGATCTGCGCCAGGGCGTCAAGTTCCACAACGGCGAGGAATTCGACGCGGACGACGTGGTCTACACGCTCAACTTCGTCGCCAAGCCGGAGAACAAGGTCGTCACCCAGCAGAACGTCAACTGGATCGAACGCGCCGAGAAGCTCGACAAGTACAAGGTCCGCATCGTCGCCAAGCGGCCGTTCCCTGCGGCGATCGAGTATCTCGCCGGTCCGGTCGTCATTCATCCCAACGAGTACTATGCCAAGGTCGGGCCGCAGGGGATGAACGAGAAGCCGGTCGGGTCCGGCCCCTATCGCATCACCGAGCACGCACTCGGCAAGCTCATCCGCCTCGAACGCAATCCCGACTACTTCAAGGACAGCCCGAAGCCGCAGCCGAAGATCGACAAGATCGAGGTCCGCGTCATTCCCGACCCGCAGACGCGCGTCGCTGAAATGCTCGCCGGCGGCGTCGACATGATCATGCACATCGCGCCCGATCAGGCGCAGCAGCTGCGCACCGTGCCGCGGCTGCAGGTGGTCTCGGGCGAGACCATGCGGTTCGTGTTCCTGAACTTCAACACGATGGATAACTCGCCGGCACCGCCGTTGCGCGACATCCGCGTGCGCAAGGCGATCCTGCACGCGATCGACCGCGAAGCGATGATCAAGCAGATCGTGGGCGAGGGCGCGCGCGTGCTGCACGTGCCGTGCTTCCCGTCGCAGTTCGGCTGCACCGACGAGGGCGTGCCGCGCTATGCCTACGATCCGGCAAAGGCGAAGCAGCTGCTCGCCGAGGCCGGTTTCCCCGACGGATTCGATCTCGACCTCTACGCCTATCGCGAGCGCCATCAGACCGAAGCGATGATCGGCTATCTGCGTGCGGTCGGCATCAAGGCTAACCTGCGATTCATGCAGTACGCCGCGATGCGCGACGCGATGCGCGCCGGCAAGGCGCCGATGACGCACCAGGCCTGGGGCTCGTTCTCGGTCAACGATGTCTCGGCCGCGACGCCCGTCTATTTCAAGGGGCAGGCCGACGACGTGACGCGCGACCCGGACGTGATCGCGCAGCTCGAGCGCGGCGATTCCTCGATCGACCCCAAGACGCGCCAGGAGGCCTACGCCAAGGGGTTGGCGCTGATCCAGGAGCGTGCCTACGCGGCGCCGCTCTATTCGCTGCCCGTGTTCTATGTCGCGGCCAGCGACCTGGTGTTCACCGCCTATCCGGACGAGATGCCGCGCTTCTGGGAAATGTCGTACAAGTAGGCACGTGCGGCGTGCGCTAGCCTAGTGGTATCTCTCGGCTGTCGTCATCCGCGAAAGCGGATGATCCAGTAACCATGGCCCAGGGACGATCGGCACTGAGGCAGTGCCTCCATCCTCGGCTGCGGCGTACTGGACGGCCCGCTTCCGCGGGCCACGACAACGGGTAGAATTGACCCCATGCTCGCGTTTGCGCTCAAGCGTCTCGGACTGGCCCTCCTGGTCGCGCTCGCCGTGTCGGCGCTCGCGTTCCTGCTGCTGCGCGCCTCCGGCGATGTCGCGATCGCGCTCGCCGGCGAAGGTGCGCGCAGCGAGGACATCGAAAACATCCGCCGCGTCTACGGCCTCGATCGGCCGCTCGTCGTGCAGTATCTCGAATGGCTCGGACGCATCCTGCGCGGCGATTTCGGCCAGTCGCTCTATTTCAAGACCGACGTCCTCGGTCTGGTCGCCGACAAGCTGCCGACCACCGCCTGGCTTGCCGTGTTCGCGCTCATCTTCGCGCTCGCGATCTCGATCCCGCTCGGCGTCACCGCCGCCGTCTATCCCAACAGCTGGGTCGATCGGCTGTGCCTCGCGCTCGCCGTGGTCGGCCAGGCGATGCCGAACTTCTTTTTCGCCCTCATCCTGATCATGCTGTTTGCCGTGATGCTGCAGCTGGTCCCTGCGTCGGGCAGCGACGGCTGGGCGAACTTCGTGCTGCCGAGCATCACGCTCGGCTACTACGTGGCGCCCCCCTTCATGCGCCTGATCCGTTCCGGCATGATTGACGTCCTCGCCTCCGACTACGTGCGCACCGCCCGCGCCAAGGGTCTGTCGCCCGCGAGCGTCGTGATGAAGCACGCGCTGCGCAACGCGCTGGTCCCGGTGGTGGCGCTGACCGCCGTTCAACTCGGGCTCCTGCTGGGTGGGTCCGTGGTGATCGAGACCATCTTCGCGCTCGACGGGCTTGGCTATCTGGCGTTTCGCTCCATCACCAACATGGATCTGCCGGTGACGCAGGCGATCGTCACCATGCTGTCGTTCATCTACGTCGCCCTCACGCTTGCCGCCGACCTGATCAACGGCTGGCTCGATCCCCGCATCAGGGTGGGCTGACATGAGCGAGGTGGTGGTCCCGTTGCTCGACGTCGCGGCGCCGTCGCGCGGAACGCTGCTGCGCCGGCGCGTGCTCGGCCACAAGGGGTTCATCATCGGCGTCGCCCTGTTGTGCGCCATCATCGCGCTCGCGCTGCTCGCGCCGCTCATCGCGCCGCACGATCCATATGAGCAGGATCTCGCGCGCCGCCTGATTCCGCCGATCTGGTACGGGCAGGGCAGGTGGGCCCACCCCCTCGGCACCGACAATCTCGGCCGCGATTACCTCTCCCGCGTGATCTACGGCGCGCGCATCTCGCTCTTGATCGGGGTCGCCGTGATGGTGATCTCCGGCCTGATCGGCACAACGCTCGGCCTCCTCGCCGGCTATTTCGGCGGACGCGTCGACAGCGTGGTGACGTTCATCATCACGGTGCGGCTCGCCATGCCGCTGGTCCTCGTCGCGCTCGCCGTGGTCGCGACCATTGGCGGCTCGCTGACAGTGGTCGTGCTGGTGCTCGGCCTCCTGCGCTGGGACCGCTTCGCCGTGGTGACGCGCGCCGCGACGCAACAGGTGCGCGCGCTCGAATTCATCGCCGCCGCCGAATGCACCGGCGCTTCCTCGCTGCGCATCATCCTGGGCGAGGTGCTGCCCAACATCACGCCGCAGCTCGTCGTGGTCGCGACCGTGGAAGCCGCCCAGTCCATCCTGTTCGAGGCCGCGCTCTCCTTCCTCGGCCTCGGCGTGCAGCCGCCGCTGCCGTCGTGGGGTCTGATGATCGCCGAGGCCAAGCTCTACATGTTCTTCTCGTTCTGGCTGATCGCGATCCCCGGCACGGCGCTCGCGCTGCTCGTGCTCGCGATCAACATGGTGGGCGACGGCGTGCGTGACGTCACGGCGCCCGAGGCCGCCCGATGAGCGTGCTCAGCGTCGAGGGCCTCAGCGTCGACATCGCGACCGCGCGCGGCACGCTGCACGCCGTGCGCGACGTGTCGTTCCGCGTCGAGCGCGGCGAGACGCTGTGCCTCGTCGGCGAGTCGGGCTGCGGCAAGTCGATGACGGCGTTCGCCCTGATGGGGCTGTTGCCGCGCACCGCGACCCGCACGGCGCGTTCGCTCGCGTTCGAGGGCGAGGACCTCACCCGCGTATCGGCCGCGCGCCTGTCGCAGCTGCGCGGCAACCGCATGGCGATGATCTTCCAGGAGCCGATGACGGCGCTCAATCCCGCCTACACGATCGGCGACCAGCTCGGCGAGGTGTTCCGGCGGCACACCGGCGCGTCGCGCCGCGCCGCGCGCGATCGCGCCGTCGAGCTCCTCGGCAAGGTCGGCATCACGGCGGCGGCAGAGCGCCTCGGCCAATATCCGCACCAGCTCTCCGGCGGCCTGCGCCAGCGCGTGATGATCGCCATGGCGCTGATGTGCGAGCCCGCGATCCTGATCGCGGACGAGCCCACCACGGCGCTCGACGTCACCATCCAGGCGCAGATCCTGCGGCTGCTGGTCGACCTGCAGCGAGATCTCGGCATCGCCATGCTGCTGATCACCCACGACTTCGGCGTGGTGGCGCGCGTCGCCCACCGCGTCGCCGTCATGTACGCGGGCGAGATCATCGAGCAGGGCAGCGCGGCCGCGCTGTTCGCAAGCCCGCGCCATCCCTATACGCGCGGCCTCATGGCGTCGATCCCGGTGCCGGGCACGACGCCGCCGGGCGCGCGGCTCGGCGCCATTCCGGGCGTTGTGCCGTCGCTCATCGGCGAGGTGACGGGCTGCGCGTTCCGCGAGCGCTGCGCGCATGCACGCGCGGTGTGCGCCGGCCCAATCGCGCCGCGTGCTGAAGCCGACCACGAATGGCGCTGCGTGCTGACTGAATTCCCTGCGGAGGCCGCATGAGCCTGGTCGACGCACGCGGCCTCTCCTGCGCCTTCTCGGTCGGGCGCGGCCTGTTCGCGCCGCGGCGCAAGCTGCGCGCCGTGGTCGACGTCGACCTCGCGATCCAGGAGGGCGAGGTGCTCGGCCTAGTCGGCGAATCCGGCTCCGGCAAATCGACGCTCGGCCGCCTGCTGCTCGGCCTGAACGCGCCCGACAGCGGCACCATCCGCATTGCTGGCCGCGACCTCCCCGCGCTCGACCGCCGTGCGCTCGCCGGCCTGATCCAGCCGGTGTTCCAGGACCCGTACTCCTCGCTCAACCCGCGCAAGTCGGTCGCCGCGATCGTCGCGCTGCCGCTTGCGGTGCTTGGGCGCGGCACGGCGCGCGAGCGGCGCGAGCGCGCCATCGCCATGCTGGCCCGTGTCGGCCTGCCGGCGCGCTACGCCGACGTCTATCCGAGCGAGCTGTCGGGGGGGCAGCGCCAGCGCGTCGCGATCGCGCGCGCGCTCGTGGTCGAGCCCAAGATCGTGCTGCTCGATGAGCCGACCTCCGCGCTCGATGTCTCGGTGCAGGCGCAGATCCTCAACCTGCTGCTCGATCTGCGGCGCGACCTCGGGCTCACGTACCTGTTCATCAGCCACAATCTCGCGGTGATCGAGCACATCGCGACGCGTGTCGCCGTGATGTATCTCGGCCGCATCGTCGAGACCGGCACGCGCGATGCGGTGTTCCGCAATCCGCGCCATCCCTACACGCGCGCGCTGCTCGCCTCGGTGCTCACGCCCGAGCCCGGGCGCGGCGTTCCCGACACCGGCCTCGGCCTCGCGTTCCCCAATCCGCTCGATCCGCCGCCCGGCTGCGTGTTCCACCCGCGCTGC
>Ga0209382_10010847_pt1 | contig 11331 bp, 4 predicted proteins | sample SoiMetdeltSBSDD5_FD_187599 | JGI IMG/M metagenome (GOLD analysis project Ga0209382, IMG submission 187599) | Bulk soil microbial communities from a Populus tree surrounding site in Tennessee, USA - Soil MetaG P. deltoides SBSDD5 (SPAdes) (version 2) | ecosystem: Environmental > Terrestrial >...
CCGGTGTTCAAGCCTGCCTGGTCGCCCGATCTGCTGCTGTCGTACAACTACGTCGGCCGGCTGGCGATGGTGCGTGTGAGCCGCGCACTCGCGGCCGGCGATCCCGAGGGACTCTGCGAGGACGAAGAAGAATGGGCGTTTCTGCTGCGTCTGGCGCGCTTGCCGCCGTCCGCGCGCCGGCTCACACACTGCCTGTATCACCGTCGCGGCACTGATCCGGCTGACGAGGCCCAATCGAGTGAAGTCGTTTGCGGTCATCTGCTCGCCTCCGGATTGCAGCCGATCACGAGCCGGTCCGAAGACGGAAGGCAGCGACCGACCTGGGCGCTGCACGGGGACCCGCTGGTTTCCATCATCATCCCCAGTCGAAACGCGCCCCAGGTCCTGACGACGTGCATCGACGGATTGCTGTTGCGTACGCCATCTCCACGCCGCGAGATCGTGATCGTGGACAATGGCTCGACGGATCCGGCGGTTCTCGCGCTGTACCGCCGGCTCGAGCAGGACGGCACCGGCAGGATCGTGCCGTTCGATCGCCCGTTCAACTACTCCGCCGCCTGCAACGCGGGCGCCGCGGCTGCGACCGGCGATCTCTTGCTGTTCCTCAACAACGACATCGAGATTGTGGAGCCCGGCTGGCTCGACGAGCTGGCCCGCTGGGCCCAGCGTCGCGAGGTCGGCATCGTCGGCGCCAAGCTGCTGTATCCGGATCGTCTGATTCAGCATGCCGGCGTCGTCTTCGGGATCGGGCTGGTGAGCCACATCTTTGCCGGAGCTCCCGAACGACTGGACGGCGTGTTCGGATCCACGGATTCCTACCGAAACGTCACTGCCGTGACCGGCGCCTGCCAGATGATGCGCCGCGACGTGTTCGAGCGGCTCGGCGGCTATGACGAGCGCTATCGGCTGACGTTCAGCGATGTCGTCCTCTGCATGGAAGCATGGAAAACGGGTTATCGCGTCGTTTATACGCCCTTCGCTCGATTGATCCATCACGAGTCTTTCACGCGGCGCCGTGACGAGTCGGTGGAAGACATGGAACTGCTGGTGCGCTATCTGAAGGATGCCGGATTCACCGACGATCCCTATTTCCATCCCCACCTCGACTCGAAATCGCGCATTCCGATCGTCCGTTCGCCGTTCGAGCCGCTGCCGGCACAGGCCGTGACCGAGTTCATCGAGCGTGTGCTCGCGGCGGCCCGACCGCGCGCCTGAACCCTGCGTCGCGACTTCCGCTGCCGCGCCGTCCGCGGGTTGCTGCCCGTGGCGCCGCGGCGCATAATTGCTTCATTGACACCTGCCTCCCTGACCGCGGCCGCGGCAGCCGCGCCGGTTGACGTTTCGATCATCATTCCGGTCCTCAACAAGCTCGAGTTCACGGCGCAGTGTCTCGATCGCATCTGGCGCAACACCGATGCGCGGATCACCTATGAAGTCGTCGTGGTCGACAATGCCTCGACCGACGGTACGCAGGCATGGTTCGCGGATCCATCACGCTTTCCGCGGCCGTCCCGGTACCTGCGCAACTCCACCAACCGCGGCTTCGGGCCCGCCAACAATCAGGGTGCGCGCCAGTCCACCGGCCGGTATCTGCTGTTCCTGAACAACGACACCCTGGTCCAGTCCGGCTGGTTGAGCGAGATGCTGAAGATCGTCCGCGACGACGAATCGGTCGGCATCGTCGGTATCAAGCAGCTGTTTCCGTATACCAACGAGGTGTACCACACCGGCATCGTGTTCACGCCCGACCGCCAGCCCGTGCACCTGTATCCGCACCTGGACGCCTCGGTGGCGGTGGTCAACAAGCAGCGCGAATATCAGGCAGTCAATGGTGCGTGCCTGCTCGTCGCCCGCGATCTCTTCGACGCATGTGGTGGCTTCGACGAGGAATACCGGAACGGCTACGAGGATATCGACCTGTGTATGAAGGCGCGCAAGCAGGGACGGACGATCGTCTGCTGCACGCGCGCGTTCATCTACCACTACGGTCAGATAACCGAAGGGCGCACGGCGGACGATGACCAGAACGCTGCGATCTTTCAACGCAAGTGGGGAGGCGAGGTTGTTCCGGATCGCGACGCCTACATGGCGCGGGATCGCGGCGACGGGCGGGCGGTCTTCGCGGCGGCCCGGGCGCCGGCGCTTCCGGGAGATGCGATCTATCTTGCCGACCGGCTCGATCAGGGAAGTGCGCTGACCTGGGTCAACGCCGAGCTCGCCGCTGCTCTTTCCGATCTCGGCGCGCCGGTCTTCGTGAGCGGAGAGCGGCCGCTGTCGAAGACGCTCTCCAGTGAGCTCGGCCACAGGCTCAAGCGAATGACACTCCGGGAAGCGCCCGTCGGCGGTGTCCAGGTCAAGTGGTCGCACTACTGGCCGCAGCATCTGAATCTGGACCTGGCCGGAGACGTGAACCTGGCACTTTTCGTCATCAACTACGTCTTCGGCCGTCCGGGCGCCGAGCCGTGGGACTACTGGCTCCAGACGCTGCGAGGAACCGACTCCAACATCGTGAGCTTGAGCGAGTTCTGCAGCCTGGTGGCAGGACAGGCCGGTGTGCGGCAGGAGCGCCGCCACGTCTGGCACCCGGGCTACTCTCCCGAGATCCGCGACGTCGCGCGGCCGGCCACCGCTCGCGACCGCTTTCGCTTCCTGACCGTCACCAATTCGCACGACCTCGAACGCTACAACACGCTCGCCCTCCTGAAGGCCTACGCTGGTGCGTTCACCCCGGCGGACGCCGTCACGCTGGTCGTCAAGGATTACGGAGCAACCTCCAGCGACCGACGGCTTCAGCAGGCGATCGCCCGCCATCCCGACGCCGCGGCGATCGAGTACGTCACGGCCTTCACGAGCAAGCGCGATCTCATCGCGCTTTACAGGTCTTGCGATGCTTTCGTCTCGGCACATCGCGGTGAAGGCTTCGGAATGAAGATCCTCGACGCGCTTGCCTGCGGCCTGCCGGTCATCACGCCTCTCTTCGGCGGACCGACCGCGTACTGCCGGACGGACAACTGCTTTGCGGTCGACTTCGCGAAGGTGCCTGTGGGTGACTGTCTCGACACCCGGTCACTGCACATTACGAATCAGCCGCTGTGGGCCGAGGTGGACGTCGCCAGCCTGCGCCTGCAGTTGCTGCGCGTGTACCGCGACGGCGCCCTGAGGGCCGCCGTCGCCCGTCGCGGCCACGACACGGTTGTCGATGCCTTCTCGTGGCCGAGCGCGGCGAAGCGTTTCATGGACATTGCGGCGTTGGTGCGCAAGCGGACGGGCGTCGTTTCGACACGCGCGGCGGAGCGGCCGGCCGCCGCCCCAACGGAACGGTCGCCGTATTGGCAAGGACTGCGCATGAGCGTGGTCGTGCCCACGCACAACCGCAAGGACAAACTCCTGGCCTGCCTCGACGCGCTCGGGCGCCAGTCAGTCCTGCCGCAGGAATACGAGGTCATCGTCGTCGACGACGGCTCGGTGGATGGAACCGGCGAGGCAATTCGCTCGCGGACGTTTCCATTCACGTTCCGCTACCTGCGCCAGGAACAGTCCGGGCCTGCCGCGGCGCGCAACCTGGGCGTTCAGACGGCGGAAGGCGAGCTCGTGCTCTTCATTGGCGACGACATCGTCGCTGACGAGACGCTGATCGAAGAGCATCTGATCGCCCATGCAGAGGAGAGCCGCGAGGCGGGCCTGGCCATTCTCGGCCACATCGACTGGCCGCCATGGATGTCGCCGAACGCGTTGATGCAGTACGTGTGCGGGGAGTCGACGCTGCAATTCGCCTTTCCGCTGATCAGCCAGCTGCGCTCGCTGGATCATCGGTTCTTCTATACGAGCAACATCTCCCTTCGACGGACGTTCCTGGTTGACGCGGCGGCCGCGGGCATCGTGTTCGATCGGGCCTTTCGCCATGCCGCGTTCGAAGACTCTGAGTTCGCTCTCCGCCTCACCCCACGCGGGCTGCGCATCCGATATGCCCCCCGGGCCCGCGTCTGGCACGATCACTGGATGGATCTCGAGAGCTTCGCGAACCGCGAGTTCCGCGCCGGCCAGATGGCGGTGGTGTTCTACCGGAAGCACCCGGGTCACGAGGAGCACGTACGGGTGCGGTGGATTGCGGATCTGGTCCGGGATGCGGCCGCGCTTCCGGCCGAGCCCGATCTGCTCGCGAGCCTGCGGAAGCTTGATGCCGAGACCGACGTGGTGCTGCACAGCCTCGCCGGAGCCTACGACGCGCTGCTCGCGATTGCGGCTGGCTCGGAGGCGGGCCCGATTCGCGGATTGTCCGCGGACCGGCTGCGGGCCGGATTGCATCGGATGTTCGGCGTCATCTTCGACGTGCAGCGGACTCGCGGAAAAGTGCTGGAGTGGTACTCGAACGTCGAGGATCAGCACGTGATTGAAGCGGCGCAGGTACTGGCCGCGGTACAACGGAAGGTCGAGTTCCTCGAGTCGTCAGGGGCGGGCATTGCGGAAGCGGGTCTCGGCACCGCCGACGCGGGACTCGTTGCCGGTCTGCGCGCGCGGTTGACGGAGCGTGCCTCGCGCACCGTCGTGGATGCCGGACGCCGCTTCCGCCCGGCCGATGCGGCGCGTCGGCTGATCGCCAGGCCGGCACTGCTCGAGAGCCTGATTCGCGCTGATCGTTTCGTGCAGGCGCGCCTGCAGCGGCCGGCGCGCTCCGGCTGGCTGAAGGCCTATCTCGACCTCCGTACTCGTATCCGGCGGCGCCTGGTCTAGAGGACCGTATCCGCGGTTTGTGCTTGGAGCTTGGGACTTAGCGGTCTGACCGAAACACCGGGCTGGGCAATTCTTGCGCAGATGGCCTCGTCACCTACCCGGATTTGCCGCGCCTGAGCCAGGACTGAACACTCGCTCGCTGCCGCTGCGGCCGAGAAGCCCGGCAATCGGCTAAATTTACCGGTATTTCGCTGAATGTTTGCTGCTGCGACATCGTGGCTCGGTTCGTGCACCGCCGGTCGCAATGCCTCGACCGTGTCTGTGGATCCGGTGGATCGCCCTCGCGATCCTGCTGCTGACCGGTTCGGTTGCCGATGTGGCCGCCCAGGTCAGCGTCCCAGGCACCTACGCCACGATCCAGTCGGCGATCAATAACGTCCCGAGCGGTACGACGATCACCGTGCAGCCCGGCGTGTACGCCGAGGCGCTGGTCGTGTCGATTCAGAACAAGTCGATCACCGTGCGCGGTGCGGGCGGGGCGGGCGCGACCGTCGTCGACGCCGGGGGCCGAAACACGACCGCGCTCCACGTGATCAACTCCACCGGCACCATCATTTTCGAAGGCCTGACTTTCAGGAACGGCGCACAGCAGGGCACCTTGCCCGGCGGCGCGTTCCTGATTCAGAACGCCTCGCCGTCGTTCGTCAATACCGTCTTCGAGGCCAGCAGCGCGTTCGACGGCGGCGGCGGCGCGCTGTTCAATTCGAACGCGACGTTCACCGGCGTCACCATCCGCAGCAACTCGGCGAGACGGTTCGGCGGCGGTCTCTACATCGTGTCGGGATCGCGGCCGGTGTTCATCGCGTGCGATATCGCCGGCAACGCTTCCGGGACCGGCGGCGCGGGCGTCGCCAACAACGGTGCGGGCGGGGGCGTGTGGTCGCACGATTCATCGCCCAGCTTCCGGGGCGGGCGCGTGCGCGGCAACGCCTCGAGGTTCGCGGCCGGCGGCATCTTCCACATGGGACTCTACGGCTCCTCGTTCGGGGTGGCCACGATGGTCATCCAGGATATGGAGATCACCGACAACGTGTCGACCCAGTTCAGCGCCGCCGAGAACCCGTCTGAGGGCGGCGGCGTGCACGTCGAGGACAATGCCGTGGCCTCGCTGACGCGCGTCCAGGTGCTGCGCAACCGCGCCAATACCGGCGCCGGGCTCAACGCATACCGCGGCCGCTACGACCTCGTCGATAGCGCAATCGAGGGCAACGTCGCGTCAGCCACCGCCACGGATCCCAATACCGGCGTCGGGGGCGGCATCGCCGCGTCCGCGAACAACGTGTCGGCGCCGCTGCAGCCCGCCACCATCCTGACCCTCACGCGCACGCTGGTCAGCAACAACACGGCGAACCGCGCCGGCGGCGGCCTCGCGATCTTCGGCGACGTCTTCAACCCGTCGATTCGCGCCAGCCTGACGGTCAGCGCATCGGTCATCACCGGCAACCGCAGTCAGAGCGAGGCGGGCGGGATCCTGGTCAGCCGCGGCAATGCGGTCATCTCGAATTCGCTCGTCACGCAGAACACAGTCGCTGGCGGCGTGGCTCCGAACGGCGGCGGCCTGGAGTTCACGAACGCGGACGTGCAGATTTCGGGGACGACGATCGCCGCGAACGCGGCGGCACAGTACGGTGGCGGCGTCTTCATCAACGAAGCCGTCAACCTGGCCATATCGACGTCGCGGCTTTACGACAATACGGCCGGTTCGTTCGGCGGGGGCGGGCTGTTTGTCGGCCCCACCGCCGCTTCCGCCTCGGTGCAGAGCAGCATCATTGCCGACAACACGCAGTATCAGGTTGTCGAGCACAAGTGCCAGGGCTCCTTCACGGCGTTTCAGGGGAACACGATTACTCCGCGGTCCGGTAGTACGGATTACTACGCGAACAGCTGCGGGCAAACGGCGACGTCGTTGACGCAGTTCGAGGGACTGCCCAACACGTCCGGCAACGACTCGAACGTGCCGCGGTTCGCGCATTTCCTGGCCGCGCCCGCGGCAGGCACCCGCGCGCGCCTGGCGTGGAGCGTAGGCCGCGCGACGTCAGTCAGCATCGGCGGCGTCGGTACCTTCACCGGCGCGACCGGCAGCACCGACGTGACCCTGTCGGCCTCGGGCGCCTATTCGCTCACCGCCACGGCGACGTCCGCCAACGGTGGGAACTACTCCGCGGTCAGCGTGCCTGTGACCTTCGTGCCGCCGCCGCTGCCACATCGGGCGGCCGAAGGGGATTTCGATGGTGATGGGCGATCGGATCAGACGGTGTACCGTCCGGGCAACGGCACCTGGTACATCCGCTACGCGGCGACGGGCGCGACCGCAGGCATCCAGTGGGGCAGCTCCGGCGACGTGCCCGTCGCCGGAGATTACGACGGCGACGGGCGCGCCGATGCTGCGGTGTTCCGTCCGGTCAACGGGACCTGGTACATCCGCTACACCGCGACCGGCGCCGCGACCGGAGTGCAGTGGGGCCAATCGGGCGATGTGCCGGTGCCGGGCGATTACGACGGCGATGGCAGGACCGACGTCGCAGTGTTCCGGCCGGCGAATGCGACGTGGTACATCCGCTATACCGCGACGGGCCGAACTCTCGGGGTGCAGTGGGGTGTGTCGAGCGACGTCCCCGTTGCCGCTGATTACGACGGCGACGAGAAGACCGATATCGCTGTGTTCCGCCGCAGTACCGGCACATGGTATCTGCGCTACTCCAGCACGGGCGGGACCGCCGGCTTCCAGTGGGGCGGGGGAGCCGACCTGGCGGTGGCCGTCGATTATGATGGTGACCGGCGCGCGGACCTCGCCGTGTTCCGACCGTCGAACGGGACGTGGTACATCTGGTACTCCAGTACCAACACTGGAACAGGCTACCAGTGGGGTGCCGGCTCCGACGTGCCGGTGCCTGGTGACTTCGATGGTGATGGCCGTCGGGACCTCGGGGTGTTCCGCCCAGCGAACGGCACCTGGTACCTGTGGCACACGAGCGGCTTCACTGCCGGCTTCCAGTGGGGGACGGGGAACGACATCCCGACCCTGAAGCGTCCCTGAACGACAGGCGGGCAGGCTGGGTTGGGGTGGAGGCCGGCGCCATCCGATGAGGTCGATGATGCAATCGCCGCTTTACACTGATCACGGCCGCAAAGCGGCACCGTAGCAGGGCAGCTGTCGATCTAAGCGGCCAGCTGTCGACCTGCGGTCGACGACGGGCTTCATGTCGCCGTTCCGAATCACCTGCGCGCGTTGACATCTCGACGACCCGCTGCGGTAGAATCGCTTCACCCGTAAATCCAGAATGTTCCCCAATGTTTCCTCAGTACTGGTGGAGGTCGAGCGTGTGGGGCCGGGTCTTCATCTCGCCGGCACATTCTCCACGGCCGGGCTCCGGGCGATCGTCCGTCATGCGACACGTTCCCCGATTCATCATTCGATGGAAACGGGATCGGGCGCGAGCACGCTGCTGCTCTCGCATCTCAGCGGCGACCACACCGTGTTTGCCGTGGACGCTGGAACCGGGAGCATCCGTTCGATCGAGCACTCGCCGCTGCTCCACCCCGGAACGGTGACCTTCATCGAAGGACCAACGCAGCTGACGCTCCCGCGATATCAGTTCGAGCATCGCCTGCAACTCGCGCTGATAGACGGTCCTCATGGCTATCCGTTCCCCGATCTGGAGTATTTCTACATTTATCCGCACCTCGACCAGGGCGCCCTGCTGATCGTCGACGACATCCATATCCCGAGCATCACCAATCTCTTCGATTTCATCAACGCCGACGAGATGTTCGAGCTGCAGGAGGTCGTCGACAACACGGGGTTCTTCCGCCGGACGGCCGCGCCGACCTTTCCGCCGACCGGCGACGGGTGGGAGACGCAGGAGTACAACCGCCGCGCCTTCGGGGTCGTGCCCGCCGAGCCGTTCGCAGGCGCGCCGCCGGAACGGACGGCACAGCCCGTGCCCTGGTATCTCGATCAACTCGGCCCCGTGACCGATCCGTTGAGCGCGCGGCGGGTGCGCGTGCCGCGCGGGCAGCCGTTGCTCGTCAGCGGGTGGGCGATCGATCCGGCGCAGAAGGAGCCGGCCGCGGGTGTCGAGCTCGTCCTCGACCGCATCGTCTACCGTACCTCCGTGCGCATCCCGCGCGGCGACGTCGCCAACGCGCACGGGCTCCGCAGCTACCTGAAGAGCGGGTTCAGCGCCGAGCTGCCAGCTGCCGCGATCTCGCCGGGCAGGCATACGCTGGAGGTGAGGATCGTGCTCGCGGGTGGACGCCAGAGCTACTCGGCGAACGAGTTCCGGTTCGAAGCGGAATAGGAACGTTCGGACTCGAATGAGCGCTGTCCGGCTGTTGACCATCATGCTGCGCCACGGAACGCAGGCCTATCCGCGTGCCGAAGCGCAACTGACGGAGCTGCTCGATCGGACCCTGTCAGGTGTCGAACGGGATCTCGTCATCGTCGACAACGCGTTGCCATCCGGCTTCCAGGAAGTTGCCGGCAGCCGCACCGTCATCGGCGGCGACAATCGTTTCCGCGAGTTCTCGGGGTTCGATCGGGCGCTCGGCCATGTGGGCAGACATCTGCGGCGCTATGACCTGATCCATTTCGTCACCGATGCCTTTTTCACGCTCTATGTCGACTATCTCGAGCGTTTCAACACGCCGCTCCTGAGGTTCATCGCCGCCCGGGCGGCCTGCGTCGGACACATCGACTGTTACAACGACCCAATCGAGATCTTCGGCGTGCGGTCGCAGCACTGGATCCGCACCTGTTTCTTCTTCATGTCGCCAGGGGATGTCGCGGCGCTCGGCAGTTTCGTCAGTATCAAAGATCCGGCCCGCTTCTTCAGTGGAGACCCGTCCGCGCCGTTCCGGACCGACGCGCCGCTCAGCCCGCGTTATCAGGAGTACCTGATCGACTGGATCACCGGGCAGCAGATCGGCCAGGGTGTCGAGTGGCATTCGGGCTTCGCCCTGTCCGCCGAGACGCTGGCTGCCTTCGAGCAGAAGGCCACCGCGATTCTGAACGAGCACGCGCTCGCCGTGCGGATGCGGGCGCTCGGCTGCCGCCTCGTCGACGTGACGTGGCTGTCGGCCTCGCTGCAGCGTGAACCTGCCGCGGCAATTAATCTGAACAGGAGCTGGCGGCACCAGCTTGCCAATCGTGATCAGGCCGCGCTCGTGGTGCCAGGCTGACGAGGGTCAGAGATCGTCGTACCGCGATCGACGAATGAGTCCCTGCCCGCGACGCGATCAGGTGCGGTACGACGTCATCTGCGCGATCGCGCGATCCCGTTCCCGCCAGCGGCCCGGGATGCGCTCGTCGATCACGCTCGACAGGAACTGATGCGTGTCCCTCGCCACATCCCGCCAGCCTCGCGGGCGCACCTGCCGAGGATCGGCGATCGGCAAGCTTTCCAGACGCTCGCCATCCGTCAATCGTCCGATCAGATCGATCAATTCTTCGCGGCGGTCGAAGGGGACCAGCGTGCCCTGGCCGTGGCAGTGCGGCGCCAGTTCGGTCACCAGCTCCGACCGGCGCACGAACACGGTCCGGCCGTGCGCGAGAGCGGTGAGGATTGGAAAGCCGAATCCTTCGTAGAAGGACGGGTACACCACGCAGGTGGCGTTCGCATAGAGCTGGCCGATCGCGGAGTCCGCGAGCGTCCCGCTCGGGTGTGCCGAGACCAGCGGTGAACCACCGTCAGCGGGTCCGAGCACCTCGATTCGCCGGTACGGAAAGCCGGTCGCCAGCGTTCGGGCCGTCTGGCGGACGTCCTTGTGATCCAGGTGGTTGCCGACCACGAGGATGTGGCCGTCCCGCGGAGCACCGGAGGCGGACGTTCCGTTCAGGTAGTCCGACGGATCGAAGGAAAAGTGCACGACCGCCCCAGGCACCGTCGCCCCCGCCGGAAAGCGCGTGGCGAACCTCCGCCGCGTGAACTCGGAGTCGTAGAGCAGCCCGTCGGCATGGCTCGCGAGAAACTGCCACACCGCTTCGAGACCGGGCGGGGCACAGTACGCCACGTCCCAGGCGATGGTGTCGAGCAGGAGACAGACCGTCAGCAGCGAAACCCGATGAAGGTCGACCAGCTCCCGAAGGTGCCAGGGCTGCGAGGGCCGGAACGCGACGGTGAACGAGCGTCGCGGCAGTGCCGTGTAAACCGGCCAGTCTCCGAATCGACCCGCAAGGGCGTGGAAGGCGGCGCCCTGCTCGGTGGCGAGCAGCGACACCGACCAGTCTCCGGTTGTTTCCCGGAGTGCACCGACCAGCCCCAGGATCGAGTGGGTCGTGCCGTTGTGGACCGGCGCGACGTTCCGAATGTCGATGAGAAGGGATCGGCCCTCCCGTCCGTCCCCGCGGGGCACGGCGGTGTACAGCTCCTCGAAATTGATGGCGGCACCGGCGCTGGACTGCTCCCAGCTTCGTGCAAGGTCCGGCACAGCACGCTGGATCCGCGTCGCATCATTCCCGGCAAGCCCGGCAAGCCCGGCAAGCCCGGCAAGGCCGGGCACAGGCTCGAGCGTACTGGCGCCGCAGGGCACGCCGATGGCGACGACGGCACGGTTGCAGGACACTGTTCGGAATCCGCAACGGCGCGCGGCAGCCATGCA
>Ga0209382_10010848_pt1 | contig 11330 bp, 8 predicted proteins | sample SoiMetdeltSBSDD5_FD_187599 | JGI IMG/M metagenome (GOLD analysis project Ga0209382, IMG submission 187599) | Bulk soil microbial communities from a Populus tree surrounding site in Tennessee, USA - Soil MetaG P. deltoides SBSDD5 (SPAdes) (version 2) | ecosystem: Environmental > Terrestrial >...
GGCGTAACCGTGATCGTTCCGATGTAACTGCCCGGCGTCAACCCTGTCGTGTTGATCCCGACAACCACATTTGTCGGGGTCGTCCCGCTCGTCGGCGTGACAGTCAACCAACCCTGCGGTCCCGAATTCACCTGGGCGGCAGCCGTAAAGGACACTGGGGCGCCCGACGTCGACACAAAGAGAGCCTGATTGGAAGGTGTGTTCAGATTGGTTTGATAGACGAACGAAAGAGCGCTCGGGCTCACCTGCAGCGCAGATCCCGGCGTGACAGTCAATGTGACCGGTACCGGCAGCGCCGTGGTTGCAGCATTTCCGGAGGTCGGAGAGATTATGTTGATCGTACCGCTATAGGTCCCGGCCGCGAGGCCTTGCGTATTCACGACCACGTTTAGATTACTGTTGGTTGTGCCCGATTGAGTAGGAACCTGTAGCCAGTTGCCACCACCGGGAGTGGTGACTACTGAGCTCACGGTAAACCCGAGAGCAGTGCTACTGCTGTTCAGAGCCAAAACTTGCGCCGATGGATTGGATCCCAACTGGGAAGTGAAGGACAGCGAGGCCGGAACCGAGCTGATGATCGGAAGATTGCTCACCAGGAAATTAACCGGGATGTTGATCGTCGCATTTGTAGCAGAGCCGCCAAAGATATCAACGCGTACGTTTCCGGTATAAGTAACACCTGCGGTGAGGCCGGTGGGATTGACGCTGACCGAGATCGTCCCCGGCGTCACAGTCGTTTGGCCCGAGGGACTGACTACCAGCCATTGCGTGCCTCCCGAGTTCACCGATGACGACACCGTGAAGCTGACCTGGCCGCCGCTGCTGGTGACCGCGATCGACTGGGGTAGCGGAGACGTCGTTCCCGCCTGGTGCGCGAAATTCAAAACTGTCGGATTCGCCGTCACCGTCGGCACGCCGCCAACATTGAGGGTTACCCCGAAACTGACGGGACCGTTCGCAGTCTGCGCCGTAACGGTCCCCGAGTAGGGTCCTGCCACGAGACCCGCGGCATTGATGCCAACATTCACGACACCCGACGTGCCGGGCTGAAAAGACGGCAGAAGCCAGCCCGCAGGCGTCGATGATCCCGACACGCTTTGGACTTGAATAGGAGCGCCGTTCAACGTGATATTTACGTTTTGCGAGGGAGCGGTTCCGCCTGTCGAAACTGAGAAAGTCAATGGATTCGGTGTTGCCGCAAGCCCTGTCCCCGTGGCCCCGATCGTCAGACTGACGGGTATCGTTATTTGACCGAAGGTCGCAGTCGAGAAGGTCAGATTTCCGGCGTAAGTCCCGTTTGCACTCGCAAAATTGTTAATCGTGAGCGTAACTGTGCCGTTCGAGTTCAGCTGCTGATTGAAAAAGCTAATCCCACCCTGCGTCGGCGTGAATGCGCCTGGGCCTGTCGCAGCAACCGGCGAGCCGCTGACAAAGAGCGAGACCGTTTGCGACGCTACCGGAGCCCCCGGAGCGCTCTGCGTGAAGGTCACCGGGTTAGGCGATGCCGTCAGCCCTGTCCCTGCTCCCGTGCCGCCGACTTGCAAAGTCACCGCCAGGTTTCCCGACGCCGTGAAATTGTTCGCGTTAATAAAAATACTTCCGGTGAAAGTAGAATTCGGAGCCAACCCCGTGGTAGCGCTGGTCACCACTGACACGGTGAAGGTGTTGCCAGAACCAACCGGCGCGGCCGTGAGCCAGTTCCCACCCGCGGAACTGATTTGACCGATCGTTATATTACTCACCGCTCCACCAGTGGACGTAACCGTGACGGTCTGGGCCGAGGCGGTCTGGCCGGGTCCCGCGATCGTGAACACGACCGGGTTGGGGCTGAACGTTAGCGTCTGGGCGCTCGCTGTGTCAGGATTACCCAGGAGGGCTAGGGTTGCAAGCGCGATAACTTCAGTCAAACGGTTGATTTTACGCAAGGTATTCTCCAATAAGGATCTAGGGACCGCCTAGTACTTAGCATTCGACGGTCCATTACCAGAAGGGGTTACCTTCTCAGCAAGTTGCCGGGCTCCACGAATGCAATCCGGGATGCCGACGCCATAATATGCGTTACCGGTCAAATATAGCCCCGAGATGTTGCTCAAACGGTCCTGAATGCGGGAAATTGTGGCGCCATGGCCTACAAGATACTGCGCCATCGATTGAGGCCATGGGTAGCTGCGGATAAACACTGGATCGCCTCTCAGTCCGGTGAGGTCGCGCAGTTCCTCCAGGACGCCGGAGTCATCACCGGTGTCCGAGACGAAACAGCGGACCAGAAACCTGTTTTCGGGCACGCGAAATGGAAATTTGGTTCCCATAAAAGTGCAGGCCACGATGCGGCGCCGTTCCTTTCGGGGAACCAGGAAGCCAAAGCCTTCGAGAGACTGGGGCTCAAAAGCCATCGCGATCACAGTGGAGGAAGTGTACGGAATCTTGGAGAGTTCTTGCGCCAGGACGGGATCGACGGCCCGCAGCAGCGCGGCGCTGGCGTGCGACTCGCAGGCGAGCGCGACGCGCTCCGCGTCTAGCCAGTCGCCGGACACACGGAGTCGATAGCCGCCGGGCGTGCGCTCGATCGTTTCCACTTCTCCGTGCACGACGTTCGCTTTCGTTTGAAGCGCTTCGACGAGGCTTCCGAGGCCGTTTTTCAGCGTGCGAAATGTTGGCTCTGTCGAAGGCTTGCGCTCGGCGAGGATTCCCTTCGACAAGCTACCGTATTTTGACTCGAGCTCCACGAATTTAGGCGCCACGCTGGCGACGCTCAGCGTCTCGGGAGTTCCTCCGTAAACGCCGGCGAGCAGCGGCTCGGCCACATAATCGACGACTTCCTGCCCGTAATGATCGGTGATAAACTCCGCCACGCTGCAATCCGGGCGCGGAGTTGTTGCAGGGCGGCGAAAATATTCGCGCGCTATTTTCGCTTTCGTCGTCCAGCTCAGCAAGGGTGTCGTAATAACCGAAGCGACTTCGACGGCGGGCAGCGGAATCATGCGGCCCTGTTTGCGGATGAATGTTTTCCGCAGATGGTCATTCGAGCCAATCACTTCGTGCTCGAGGCCAAGCTCGCGAATCAGAGCCATGGCCCAGGGTTTCGAAGAAAGAAAGCTATCGGGGCCGCCTTCAACGAGGCATGCGTCGATCCGCTCGGTCTGGATGACGCCGCCCAGCCGCGGACGTTTTTCGATTAGCATGCTCGATACGCCACGCTTGCCAAGATAGTAAGCGGCAGACAATCCGGAGATCCCGCCGCCGACAATCGCAATCGGAACCAATTTACTACGGCCGGAATTCGCGGACCATTTCGACCACGGCCTTCACATTCTCCACCGGAGTTTCCGGGAGAATTCCGTGGCCGAGATTAAAGATGTGTCCGGGACGGGTGCCCGTGCGCTTCAACAGGTCCGTCACGTGAAGCTTCAACTCCGGCATGGGCGCGAACAGAATCGTCGGATCGAGATTGCCCTGAATCGCCGAGCGATAGCTGATGTCCATCCAGGCCTGGTCGATATTGATGCGCCAATCGACTCCCAGGACATCGCCGCCGGCAGCGTGCAATTCGCGGAAGAATCCCGAAGCGCCGGTGCCGAAGTGGATCACAGGCACGCCGGTCGAGCGAATCCGCTCAATCATGGCGCGTGAATACGGCGCGGCGAACCGGACGTAATCATCCGGAGCCATTGCTCCAACCCAGCTATCGAACACCTGAATCGCCCTTGCGCCCGCGGCAACCTGCAGCGCCGCGTAAGGAGCAATCACGTCGACAATCTTGCCCATCAGCCGCCGCCACAGCGTCTCGTTGCCGTACATCATCTGCTTGGTCCGGATGAAGGTGCGCGACGAGCCGCCTTCAATCATGTAGCTGGCCATGGTGAACGGCGCTCCGACGAACCCGATCACCGGCACTCTTCCGGCCAGCGCTTTGACGACAGTCTGAATGGATTCGCCGACGTAGCCGAGATCGTCGGTATTGGCCGTGGAGAGCGTATCGACATCAGCCGCCTGCCGGATCGGATTGTCGATGACCGGCCCTTCTCCCGTCACGAATCGCAGCTTCAACCCCATCGGTTCGACGGGAAGCAGCAGGTCGGCGAAGATGATGGCTGCGTCGACGTCGAGAATCTCCACCGGTTGAAGCGTAACCGTGGCAGCCAGGTCCGGACGCTTGCACATCTCCAGCATCCCGTGCTTGGCCCGGATCTCGCGGTATTGTTTCAGATACCGGCCGGCCTGACGCATAAACCAGACCGGTCTCACATCCGTCGGCCGCCGGCGGCACGCGTCCAGGAATCGGCTGTTCATTGAAGCCACGCGCATGATTGTCCCGTCCCGACTCCGCCCGTACACATGTACACGCGAAATCCATTTGGTTTATGTTTGGCCGCCCACTCCCGGCCGTTGATGAAATAGGGCTTGGTCCACGCTTCACTGTCCAGCGTCAGCGGGGCGATCACCGAAGCCGACAGCGCAGCCTCCGCCGGAAAACCCGTGCGAGGGTCCATAATGTGGCTGTACAGCTTGCCTTCCGCCCGAAAGAATTTTTCATAACTTCCGGAAGTCGACATCGATTCATCCTTCAAGGTCACTTCCGCCACCGTGTTCGCATCGTCCTTTGGATCACGAATCTTAACCTTCCAGCCCGGCTCTCCGGGTGGCGCTCCCAGAGCGTACATGCTGCTGCCCGACGCCGATATCAGCGCGGCGGTGATTCCATCCTTCCGCAGAATGTCCACCATGCGATCGACAGCGTAACCCTTGCCGATCCCCCCGGGGTCCAGCTCCACGCCTTGCCGGGCAAAACGCACAGTCTGGTTCGCCGCTTCGAGCAAAATATTCCGATAACCTACCCGGGATAGCGCGCCCAAAACTTCCGCCTTGAGGGGCAAGTGGCCGGAGCCCTTGTAAAATCCCCAGACTTTCATGAGCGGGCCGACCGAAATATCGAAAGCGCCTTCACTCTGCCGGCTATACTCGACGCATGCCGAAAGCAACCGAAATAGCTCGGCCGATACCTTTACCGGACGTTCGGCAGCGTACCGGTTGACTTCGCTCCACTCGCTCCCGGGGCGGTAATTCGAAAGCATCCGGTCGAGCCGGCGGACTTCCTCAAAGGCCTCCTCGGATGCGCCCTCGAGCCTGTCGCGGTCCTCTCCGTAAAGAACCAGTGAATAGGTGGAACCCATCGCCTCAGCGCTCGCCTCCAGCCTCAGCTCTTCGGCCTGCGCTAAAAACGCCGACAGAAACAAAACTACCACAAAGTGTTTCATTTTGAGGACAGTTTTTCGTCCTGCCCGCGGCTTTTTCTGGCGCGTTGTAACAGAAGCTCGATCCGGTCCAGTGATTCTGCCCCCAGATCGGCTCCAAAATGCAGTTCCGGAACCCGCCGCAGGCTCAAGCGCCGAGCCAGTTCGTGACGCAAATAATGCTTGGCGTGCTCGAGCGCGTCAAAAGCGTCCTTCTGAGCCTTTTCGTCGCCTCTAACTCCTATTAATACATGAGCATGGCGGCCATCCGGGGACAGGCTGACATGATTGACCTCAACCGGAAGCAGACGCGGATCCGACATCTCGAAACCGATGAGCTCGATCAAATCCTCTCTTACTGCTTCCGATACTCGCCGGGTTCGACGCTCATCCATATAGGCACGAACAAGCTAAAGCTTGTTCCACTAGGCAATCCACTCGACTACCGCGCTTACCAGTTGGGGCCCCAATAGCTCGGCCGCCTCCCGTTCGACTGTCTGTAACACGAGCTCGCCATGGGCGTGATCGGAGGCCACGGTAACCGCCGCCACCAGCGACCGCTGCCAAAGATCCTGGTAGTCGATCTCAGCAACCGACACGTTGAACTTATGCCGAAGCCGGTCCTTGAGCCCTTTGACTACCTGCCGCTTGTCTTTTAACGAGTGGGAGTTCTCCACCCGTATCTCCAAAGTCAGTACGCCAATCGCAGCCACTTAGGCGAAGAGTTCTCCCGAGACCTTCTCGGTACTGAACGCTTCGAGGATATCGCCCGCCTTGACGTCGCCAAAGTTGTCGAGCGTGACACCGCACTCCATGCCGCTCTTGACTTCGCTGACGTCGTCTTTGAACCGCCGCAGGGAGCCAATCTTGCCGGTGTGGACAACAACGTTGTCGCGCAGCACGCGAACTTCGCTCGATCGCGTGAGCGTGCCATCCTGCACGATGCAGCCCGCCACCGTACCGACCTTGGTGACCCGGAAGGTATCGCGCACCTCCGCTTTGCCCCGGTAGGTTTCCTTGAACACCGGCGAGAGCAGGCCTGTCATGGCCTTCTTAATCTCATCGGTCAGGTTGTAAATGATGGTGTGCAGCCGGATGTCGACCTTTTCCTGCTCGGCGACACTGGCGGCGTTCCGCTCCGGCCGGACATTGAAGCCGATGATGATGGCGTTCGACGCCGAAGCGAGCAGTACGTCGGACTCGGTGATGGCGCCGACGCCGTTGTGCAAGACGCGAATCTTGACCTTCTCGTTCGATAGCTTCTGCAACGTCTCAGCTACTACTTCGGCCGAGCCGCTGACGTCCGCCTTAAGGATGATGGGCAGTTCCTTAACCTCACCGGCCTGCATCTGCAGATGCAATTGATCGAGGGTGAGCCGCTTGTTCTTGGCCATCGCGATCTCGCGCGCCTTGGCTTCGCGGTAGATGACAATCTGCTTTGCCTTAGCCGTATCGGTGACCACCTGGAAAGCGTCGCCGGCTTCCGGCATCGATTCCAGACCCAGGACTTCCACCGGCATGGAGGGCTCAACCTCGCGCACCGGCTGGCCGCGATCGTCGAGCATCGCGCGCACTTTACCGAAGACCAGACCGCAGATGAAGAAGTCGCCGACCCGGAGTGTGCCATTGCGCACAAGGACGGTCGCAACGGGTCCACGGCCGCGATCGAGCTTGGCTTCGAGTACCGTCCCCATAGCGGGCCGGTCGGGATTAGCTTTCAGGTCCTGCAAATCGGCGACCAGAAGGATCATCTCGAGCAACAGATCGAGATTGGTCTTCTGCTTCGCCGACACGTTCACCATGACGGTATCGCCGCCCCACTCTTCCGGCTGCAGGCCGCGGTCGGCAAGCTGCTGCTTGACGCGCTCGGGCTGGGCGTTGGGCTTATCGATCTTATTTACCGCGACGATAATGGGAACCCCGGCCGCTCGCGCGTGGTCGATCGCTTCCAGGGTCTGGGGCATGACGCCGTCGTCGGCCGCAACCACCAGGATCACGATGTCGGTCACCTTGGCGCCGCGCGACCGCATGCGCGTGAACGCTTCGTGACCCGGAGTATCAATAAACACAATCTTGCGATTGTTCTTCTCGACGTGATAGGCGCCGATGTGCTGTGTAATGCCGCCGGCTTCCTTCTCGGCGACATTGGCGAGTCGAATGGCGTCGAGCAGCGACGTCTTTCCGTGATCGACGTGCCCCATGATAGTAACCACGGGCGCGCGCTTGACACGGTCGGCTTCGACCTCGGCTTCTTGAACCTCCGACATCGCCTCCTGCTCGAAGCTGATGGTATTCACCGAGGCGCCGAAGTCGCGCGCCAGCTCATTCGCGAGCTTCGCATCCAGCGTCTGGTTGATAGTGGCGAAGATATTGCGATCGACGAGCTTCTTGATCACCATGCTCGACTTCACGTCCAGCTTCTCAGAAAGCTCCTTGACCGTGATGCCTTCAGAGATAGTGATTTCGCGCGTAATCGGCGGCGGCGCGGCGGGACTCTCCCGTCGCGTTGGACCGCGCAGCACTCTCTCTTCACGTTCCGGAGTGCGTTCACCGCGCTGCGGCCGCGCGCCACTGCGCTGCTGCGGACGCCGCTGTTCGATTCCGGTGGGCGGCGGCTCGATGCCGAGCGGCGAGCGGGACGTCGGATGCATCGGGCGCGGTCCCATAGGCCGGCCCGCAGGCGCTCCGGTGCGCATACCGGGGCGGCCAACCGCGGGGGCTCCCGTGCGAACGGGTCCTTTGTAAATCGGCTGTCCGGGAGTCGGAGCGCCCGGCTGTCGAATCGGAACACCAGGGCGCGGCGACGCGGGCTGTCCGGGCGCGGGAGCTTTGGGCTGCGACAGGCGCGCAACGAGGTCAGGGCGCGGCGGAACGACGGGCCGCTGGGCAGGCTGGCCGACCAGGCCGGGGCGTGTCGGCGGACGAAGTCCACCTTGCTGAGCCGACGAAGGACGCGGTGGTAGCGGCAGCCTGGGCGCGGCCGGAAGACCGGGAGCGCCACTCGAGGCGACAGGCCGGATCGGCTGCTGCCCGGGAGGGCCAGGAGGAGGCGGCGTAGTCCGCGGACCAACCGGCGGCCGGGGAATAATCGGCGTGCGAGACCCCTCAGGCAATCCGCCGGGGAACGGCTGCCGGGGTCCGGAGATACCCCCGCCTGGAGCGGGTGCAGCACCCGATCCGGAAGGTGGTGGACCAGCAGGTGGAAGGACCTGACCGGGACGCGGCGCCATCGGCAACGGCCTGGCCTGAACCGGCGCGGGGCGCAAGGGCGTCGAAGGTTGCTGCGGTTGACTCGAAATCGGCGGACGCAGCGGCGGCGCAAGCCGGGTCGCCGGTGGTTCGGCCGGCGGTTGTGCGGCGACCGTCTCCGATTGGGCGGGCGGCGGCGCCTCAGGCTTGGTCGGCTCCGGCTGCGGCGGCTCACGGCGTTCGGCCGCGGGCGGCGCCTCGGGGGGCTCTTCGACCGCTACTCCATGACTCTGCGGCTCGCTGTCGTCGGCGTGATCCGGCGAGTGGTCTCCATTGCCGCCGGGCGCGATTCCAAAGCGTACACGCAGCTTGTCGGCGACGTCGTCGTCGATGGAGCTTGAGTGCGTCAGTTTTTCTGACACCCCCAATTCGGGGAGAAGTTCCAAAATCAGATGGGACTTCACCTCCAGCTCCCGCGCAAGCACGTTGATACGGATCTTCTTCATAAACAAACTAAATGTAAGCGTGGAGATTCCTAACTTTCGTGTACTTCGCCCTTCTCATCGAGACTGTGCGCCGGGGATTTAATATCTTCCATCGTATCAGATTCGCCTGTCCGCGAATCACCGGAATCCACAGTCTGGTCCGCCGATATTTGCTCCTCGAGCCCTTTGTCCTCGGGCTGTTCAAGCAACTCCTCCGCCGCCGGCTCGGCCCCGGCTGCAACCTCGCCTTCGGCTTCGGTAGCAACACCCGCCTCACCCGTTTCGTCAAATTGGGCGTAATACGCATTCACAGCAAGCTGGATTTTCTCCACCATTTTGGGTCCGATGCCCTGAATTTCTTCCAGCTCTTCCGGCGTCATCGAACCCAGCTTTTCCACCGTGGCGATCCCGGACTCGACCAGCTTTTCTGCCAGCTTTTCACCCAGTCCGTAATCGATGAGCACCGACACCGGCGCGCCTGGGGCGACCAGAGCAGCCATGGCAGACTCCACTTCCTGCCGTTTCTCCTCTTCGCTCTTAATGTCGATGCGCCAGCCAAGCAGCTTCGCCGCCAGCCTTACGTTCTGACCCTTCTTGCCGATGGCCAGCGAAAGCTGGGAATCATCGACAATGACCTCCATATGTTTACCCAGCGCGTCAATAATCGAGACACGGCTGATCTTGGCCGGGCTCAGCGCGTGGGTCGCAAATGTCACGGAGTCTTCGGAATACTCGATAATGTCGATCTTTTCGCCGCGCAGCTCTCGAATAATGGACTGCACCCGCATGCCCTTCATGCCGACGCAGGCGCCGACGCTATCGACATCGCGGTCGCGGCTCTGTACAGCGATTTTCGTCCGCTCGCCGGCCTCCCGCGCGCACCCTTTGATGGCGATGGTGCCGTCGTAAATTTCGGGCACCTCCTGTTCAAACAGACGCATCACCAGCTCGGGAGCGGCTCGCGAAATGACCACGCCGGGACTCTTGCTCGATTTATCGACCGCCTTGATGACACAGCGCACGCGGTCGCTGACACTGTAATTTTCCAGCCGCGACTGCTCCTTCTTCGGCAGGCGGGCCTCGGTCTTGCCAAGATCGAGCACCAGGTCCGGACCTTCGATCCGCTTGACCGTACAATTCACGAGTTCCCCGACCCGCCCGGAGTATTCCTGATAAATCGTCTCGCGCTCCGCCTCGCGGACCTTCTGGAAAATTACCTGCTTCGCCGTCTGGGCGGAGATGCGGCCCAGCAGGTCGGTCGACTTCGGGATGCGGATTTCCGATTCGATTTCGGCGGCCGGATCGATGCGCCGGGCCTCCTGGAGAGTCATCTCGACAGCAGGATTTTCAACAGTTTCGACAACCTTCTTGACCGCAAACAAATCGATCGAGCCGGTCTTGTCGTTCAGCTCGGCGATATAGTTCTCATTGGTGCGATAGTGCTTCCGCGCCGCAACCAAGAGCGCGTCCTTCACGGCGTCGAGCACGATCTGCGTCTCGATGCCTTTTTCCTTGCTCAATAACTCGATGGATTGGTAGATAGACCCCATAACACGATTCCAATCGCGAGAACGTCAGTTCGCCCGCGCTCCCCACTCGAACTTCAGATTCGCCTTTTCAACCTGATCGAAGGGAAACTGAATCGTTTTCCCTTCCCCTACTTCCAAGGTGATGAGGCCATCGGCGCACGAAGACAGGGTACCTTCCCAACGCCGCGAATTTTCGACCGGCTCTCGCAAAATCGCTTTAATTTTCTTGCCTGTAAACCTCTCAAAATCTCGAAATTTGAGCAGCTTCCGTTCCACCCCGGGCGAGCTTACCTCGAGCGTATACTTGCCCGGCACTATGTCTTCGACGTCGAGAATGACGCCTACTTCGTGGGATACCATCTCGCAATCAGCGTGGGTGACCCCTTCTGGCTTGTCGATAGAGATTCGCAAGAACCGGTTCTGCCCGCCGCCTTTCAATTCAACTTCAACAATTTCGATCCCAGCAGGTTGAGCCACCCGCTCGGCGATCGCCTCAATTTTCGAGAGAATCGCGCTGCTCATTTCCTAAAACCTTCAGTCCAACAAAAAAGTGGGCTTTCGCCCACTTAAAGAGTCCGACACCTACAACCTCAATTGTATCGTGTCCTGAGGAAAACGCAACCCAAGGGAAAAGCCCAGGGTCTATCGTGGAGAGCGGCCCTGCTTATGCCCACGCCTCTGAAACGGGTTCTTCACGACAATGGCTTATCGATATGCCTCCTCTCGATTTTTCTCATCGCGCTGGTTGGCCAGGCGATGGCCGGACATCGCCAACACAACCAGACCCTGCAGGAGCATGGTTCGCCGCCCGTCTCCTTTCAGGATTACCTGGCGAGCGGGGAATTCATTGAATCTACGTTTGAAAACTGGGAAAGCGAATTCCTGCAAATGGCGCT
>Ga0209382_10010849_pt1 | contig 11330 bp, 18 predicted proteins | sample SoiMetdeltSBSDD5_FD_187599 | JGI IMG/M metagenome (GOLD analysis project Ga0209382, IMG submission 187599) | Bulk soil microbial communities from a Populus tree surrounding site in Tennessee, USA - Soil MetaG P. deltoides SBSDD5 (SPAdes) (version 2) | ecosystem: Environmental > Terrestrial >...
TGGACGCCCGCCTCGTCCGGCATGGCGATTTGCTCGAGCAGAGTTCCCGAGCACTCGGCGTTGGTACGAACGCCCTTGGCGCCGAGGGCCGCAAACCGTAGCCGCTGGCGCTCGCGCGCCGCCGTGACGCGGGCGCGCACCTCCTCGCTGCCCTCCGCGGGCGGCGGCAGGACGAGATCGGCGGCGGAGCAGGAACTCCGGCAGCTCGTCGAGGAAGAGGACGCCGAGGTGCGCGAGCGACACCTCGCCCGGGCGCGGCTTGGAGCCGCCGCCGACAAGGGCCGCCATGCTGGCCGAATGATGCGGAGCGCGGAACGGGCGACGGGTGGCAAGCTTGCCGCCCATCAGCTCGCCGGCCAGCGAGTGCACCATGGAGACCTCGAGCATCTCCTCAGGGGTCAGCGGCGGCAGGATCGAGGGCAATCGCGCCGCCAGCATGGACTTGCCCGATCCTGGGGCGCCGATCATCAGCAGGTTGTGTCCGCCGGCGGCGGCGACCTCCAGCACACGCTTGGCGCTTTCCTGACCTTTGACGTCCCGGAGGTCGGGCAGGGGCGAGGAGTCGGCCTCCACGTTGGGCTTGGGCCGGGCCAGGGTCTGCAGGCCGGCGAAATGATTGACGAGCGAGAGAAGGTGCGGGGCGGCCAGCACCGGCATGTCTTCGTCCGCCCATGCCGCTTCCGGCCCGCAGGCGGCAGGGCAGATCAGGCCTTTGCCCATGCTATTGGCACCGATCGCCGCGGGGAGAGCGCCCGGTACGCCGCGGATCGAAGCATCGAGGGCGAGCTCGCCGATGGCGGCATAGCCCTCGATGGCGTCGGGCGAGATGGCGCCCATGGCCACCATCATGGCGAGCGCAATCGGCAGGTCGAAGTGGCTGCCCTCCTTGGGCAGCTTTGCATCAATCATCCAGGTTCACTCGTGCTCCTCGAAGCACGTCAATAAGTTGAGAAACTTGTGGATTTCTGTTCGATAATGCTCATCGCGGTTCATTGACATTCGCTCCCTGCTGCTTACACGCTGCTTACATGCGAATCTCGGGGGGTGGCATGCCGAGCGTCAGCATCACGAAGCGTTGGCTCAATTCGCTCAAGACACCGGCGCGGGACACCGTGTGGTGGGACGACAAGTTGGAGGGCTTTGGCGTCAGGGCGACACCTGTCGGCAGCATCTCGTTCGTAGTCCAGTATCGGAACGCCCAGGGCCGCTCGCGGCGGCTGACCATCGGACCCTTCGGCGCCTACACGCCCGCCAAGGCTCGAGAAGAGGCCGAAGAACTCCTACGAGAAGCCCACGCCGCGCGGAAAGGCAAAGGCGTCGACCCAGCTGAACGCAAGCGTGAGGAGCGAAACGCCATCAGCTTCGAGCAACTCGCCAAGGAATACATCGAGAAGGCGAGTGCTGGCGTGATTCTTGGGCGCAAGGGCAAGCCCAAGAAGCCAGGAACAGTCACCACCGACAAGTACCGCATTGCGCATCTGGTAGGCTATTTCGGGCCGAGGCTCGTCAAGAACATCGATCGCGGCGACTGCCAGCGCTGCCTTGAAGCGCTGATCACCGGTAAGCATGGCGCAGCACGAACGTACGGGCTCCTTGGCGGCCTATTCACGTATGCGATCGAGCAAGGCTACATCGTCACCAATCCCGCTCACGGCATACGCAAACCCGCAGATGGACGCAGAGGGTTCCGCTTGGATGCCGAGGGATATAGCGTTCTAGGAAAGGATTTGGACGCTGCTGAAGCGCTCGCCGAGCCTTGGCAGGCGCTGGTGGCGATCCGGCTGTTCGCGCTGACTGGCTGCCGAAAAGGCGAGATTCGGAAATTGCGGATGTCGGAAGTGGACTTGGGCGGGCGTTGTCTTCGACTGGGCGACACGAAGACTGGCCAAAGCGTGCGGGCCCTGGGGGAAGCTGCCAATCGCGTGCTCAAGATGGCTATGAACCGGCCCGGGCGCCCCGAGAGCCCATATGTCCTACCCGGTCGTGACCCCAGGAAGCCCTTCAACGGGCTGGGGGGAGCGTGGGATCGCATCGTGAGCGGTGACTACACGCCCCACTCTCTGCGGCACGCCTTCGCCAGTGCTTGTGACGATCTCGGTCTTTCCGAGCTGACCATTGCTACGTTGCTTGGTCACGCCAGCGCAAAGGAAGGCTCTGTCACACGTGGCTACATCACCAAGCCGGATGCGGTCCTGCTCGCCGCCGCCGACAAGGTGAGCCGCTACATTTGGCAAGCCATGACTAGTGAGAGCGCTGCGGTTGTTGAGCTTCCTCGCGCTGCGAGCGCGGGAGAGTGAAGTCATGCCAACTCCGAATTCTGCTCCGAGAATCGGACGGGACTGGAGGTCGCTGCAGAGCGCCCTGGCGCGGATCATGGTTGCCGCGGACGACTTCGCCGACGAGGTTGCCAACTTGAAGGGACCTCTTTGGCTCGAATTTGAATTTCGCCTCGCGTTTCGAAGAATAGAAGGACAGCCACTTCAGTTGCGATACAAAAGCCCGAAGGATGCTTGGGCAATTCTTGCTGGGTTCATTGCAGATGGCAAAGTTCGAGCGCGCGCCACCGCTGTGGACAGATATCTCAGTGGGTCCGAAGGGCCAGTGCCACAAGTGCCGTCTGCTCTGCCTCCAGAAGTGGCCGATCATTTAGTGCTCTGGGATTTGCCCAATGGAGCAAATTGGCTGGCGCCGCGCGATCAGGCGTTCGAGGCGGGTGTAGGCCGGTTTTGGAAGGACGTCACAATTAACTGGCATGATCTCTTAAGGGCCCTTGGCGATACGGACAAGCCAAAGAGCGGTGGCCGACCAACCGATTACGACTGGCCAGCGATCGAAGATGCGGCCTACGCGCACTTTGACGTGCACGGTGGGCGCCGCGCCGGCCGAGGCCTGCAAACGGACATTGAGGAGTACATGAAGCATTTTGCCGAAAAGCGTCACGGGCGCTCGCCTACGGAGAGCCTCACAAGAGAGCACGCTAAAAACGTCATAAAGCGGTTGAAGGAACGGGCGGAAAACTAGGTTTCCGGCCTTTTTCGGCCTAACCGGCCGACGAAACAAACTGGCTATCGTAGTCTCGCATTCGTCATCACCAATGATGGATGGGCTACGATGGTTCCGACACCTGATGCCGCCGCGATGCACCTAATGATGGAGTGGCCGCTGTGGCTGACGCGGCGCGAAGCAGCAGACTACCTTCTACGTCAGCATGGCATGCGCTTCGGTGCCGCCGCCCTCGCAAACGCTGCCACCAATGGAACTGGGCCACCCTATACGAAACATGGCGGCAGGTTGGTTAGCTACTGGCGCCCGGACGTTGATGAATGGGCGCGCACGCGCATGTCGCGCAAGGTCCGCTCAACGTCGGAACTCCGCCTGCCGCCGGCGGCGTGATGGAGGGCGACCTGATGCGCCCGAAAATCAACGATCCAGACAAAAAGGCCGCCGGGGCTGCTACCCCCGCGACGGCCGGATGTAAATCTCTGATGGCGGTCCTTGTACCGCATTTTCCCGCTTTGTTCAAGCCGGAAGTCGCCATCCACACCTATGGAGTTGGCGATGCCCACCTTAGGCAAAACTTGCGCTCGTCTTGACGCTTCGCTTACCGCACGCGCCCTGGCCGATCATGCTGAGGAGGTCGCGGCCGCACTACTTGGCGTGCCATCAGAGCTTCGGCGCGATGAGCACCGATGGGGACGGCGGGGTTCGCTGTCACTATGTCGATCGGGGTCGAAGCGAGGGCTCTTCTACAACCACGAACGTGGCGAGGGCGGCGACCTTCTCACTCTGATCGCACGCGAACGCGGCGTGACGCTGGGCGAGGCAATACGCATTGCAAAGCATGAGTTTCTGGGCGGCGTAACAATCACCCGAGCCCGGAAGGGTCGGCAACATTCGCTCGGAGAGCGCAAAGGTGAGTGCGGGCGAACTGCGATTGCTCTTAGAACCTGGTCGGAGGCGGTGCCGATCGGCGGCACCTTGGCAGAGCGATACTTCCTAGAGCATCGCAAACTTGATCTACGACATCTGAGCGAGGTCCGCCACGCGTTGCGCTGGCACGGAGGCATTCGAGCCGTAGTCAGCTTGATGACAGATCCGGTTTCCGGCCAACCAACCGGCGTTCATCGCACATTTCTCGACGGTGACGGAGCGAAGATCGAACGCAAGATGTTGGGGAGGCAGGGGGTCATTCGCCTTTCCTTGGACGATGCCGTCACCACAAGCATCGGCATTGCCGAAGGCCTGGAAGATGCGCTGGCGATTCTCCTATCGGGTTGGTCACCGGTTTGGGCAGCGACCAGCGCGGGTGCGATCGCTCGCTTTCCGATCCTCGCTGGAATCGAGGCGCTCACGGTATTTGCTGATGGCGATCCGCCCGGTATCCGGGCCGCTGAAATCTGCTGCACGCGCTGGATCGCAGCTGACTGTGAAGTCCGCATCACCTCGCCGGGGGTGCGCCAATGACTGACAATCCCAAGGATTGGGCCGAGGCCTACGCCGATGGCCATCCAGTGCTCGAGGCCGCCGATGCGGTATGGGCAGCAACAAGTAGCAGCGCGTCGTCACCCAGACTGGTGTGGTCACGACCAAACGTCACGGAAAGACCAGCGGAGCCGGAGGATGAGATTGAGCGACTAGCTCTGCTTGACACATTCGAATACGAGCGCGTTCGCGACGATGAAGCCAAGCGACTTAAGGTGCGTGTCAGCGTGCTCGATGAGCACGTTTCTAAGCGTCGCAAAGCAGATCAAAGAGGTACGAAAAGGTCCGGCTTTTTGGCACCTCCGGTGCCGTGGCCTGATCCAGTCGAATGCGCCGAACTTCTAAGCGCGCTGGAGGGAGCGCTGCTGCGCTACGTCAAGCTACCGGCGCATGCGTGCTCGGCGATCGCACTTTGGGTTGTCCACGCCCATGCAATCGACTGCGCAGAGATCGCACCTGTCCTAGCAATTGAAAGTCCCGAGAAACGCTGCGGCAAAACGACTCTCCTTTGCGTCATAAAAGCTCTGGTGCCGAAGGCACTGACGGCAGCCAACATGTCATCCGCCGCCGTGTTCCGTGCTGTCCAAGAATTTTCCCCAACGTTGATCATTGACGAGGCTGACACCTTTCTGACGCCGGACAAACCGGAGCTCATTGGCATCCTCAATTCGAGTCACGTACGGGCCAGCGCATATGTCGTTCGGGTTGTGGGCGACAATCACGAAGTCACGATGTTCAGCACGTGGTGCGCCAAGGCGATTGCTTTGATTGGTGGGCTTCCCAGCACGCTGCAGGATCGCTCGATCGTCATTCAAATGCGCCGCAAGCAATCGGCGGAAGCCATCGAGCGCCTGCGGCTGGATCGCCTCGCTGGTCTACAGGAGCTTTGCTCAATGTGTGCGCGTTGGGTTGCTGACAACAGCGAGCAACTTGCGTTGGTCGATCCCGCAATGCCTGCTCAGCTCAATGACCGGGCTGCGGACAATTGGCGCCCCCTGATAGCCATCGCGGAGATGGCAGGTGGGCAATGGCCCGTGAAGGCTCGCTCCGCCGCCCTTGCGCTATCGGGGTTGAACCAGGATGAGGATGATCTATCCAAAGGCGTCATGCTTCTGCGGGATTGCCGCAGGGTTTTTGACAAGACTCGCGCAACCGAGCTTGGCGCTGAGGTGCTCGTAACCAATCTCTGCGCCCTGGATGAGACGCCTTGGGCAGAATGGCGACGCAGTGAGAAGCCGATCACCGCGCGTGGTGTAGCCCTACTGCTCAAGCCGTTTGGCATCGTTTCCAAGCACACGCGTGTCGTGCGCGAATATCACCGAAACGACTTCGAGGACGCGTGGAGACGATACCTTCCTTTGGCCACCCCGTTTCCAAGCGTCACAAGCGTCACACGCTTGGAAAGCAAGGAAAATCTCGGTTCTGCAACTGTCACACCCTCATCGGGATGTGACGCATGAATCAGACGAAGATCTCATTGAAATCAACGCCGTGACGCTTGTTACGGTTGAATCTGGTTTTCCGGCGTAGAAGGGACAAAGGGCGGAGCTGATGAATAGAAAGCATATCGCGCTCGCCGACGGCACAACGGCAAAGCTGCCCGATACCTCACACCTCTGCATCCAATGCCATGCGCGCCCACGCCTCGGTACGCTCAGCCGTTGCGGCGACTGCGTAAGAACCGCCGCGGAGGCCGACCGGCAGTCTCGTATCGCTGCTGAGACCCGCGTTGACGCTAGAATGCGCGCCCAAGAGGAGGCAGAGGCATGGGCCGACGCCATCCTCGCTCGCGACGCCCAGCTACTGCAGGACCTCGGGCAGCACGTTGAGGCTCTGCAGCACTGCTACCGAGAGCTGCTGCGCCCTCGGAATGATCCCCAGTACGTAGCCACGCTTGAGGACCACGAAAAGGATCGAACGCTCGTCGCCAACCAGACCGCAACGGTCCACCATATCGTCGATGGCGGCAGGTCGTGGCTATCGATCGGCCTGACGAACCCCCGCGACCACGCCCGAGCTTCCGAAGCAGCTCGAGTGCTGGGCCGACATCTCGAAGCGCCGGTTATCCGGCACGAAGATTCAAAGGATGCAACCCGCGTAGCTGACAGACCGCAGGCTCAGCCCGCCAGGCAGACGTTCGGTCGCGAGAAACGCAGCCTTGGGAACGCACCCAAGCGAAGGCGATCCTCATGAGCCGGCAGCCAGCGATCCTCCTACCGTACGATCCGGCTGAGGCTATCGGCATTGCAGAGGCCGCCCGGCGTGCTGGCAAGGGCGAGCGCACAATCCGGGAATGGTGCGTGCTCCATCGGATAGGCCGGCGCATCGGCGGACGTTGGGCAGTAAGCCAGCCAGCCCTCGACATGCTGCTGGAGGGCGATGCCCAGAGCTTGGAAGCCTATCTGGCGGGTGATCGAGAGTCCGATCGCGTCTGCTCCTACTACTTGCGCCGGTCGATCCCCGTTCCCGCCGGGGTCCCAATGCCGTCGGCCGAAACCGCCGCTTCCGCCGATTTTGCCGCTGTCAATGCAGGGCGTAGGTAGTTCGCTCGATCCACTTCGGAGTTTGAGCCGCCATGCAAGTGCCCACGGTTCACTTCCCCGCCAGTCTGCGTCTTCGCGTGCCGCAGGGCCTGCCTGAGGCTCTCCAAATCGCCGCGAGGCAACGACACACCACGGCGAGCGAATGGGCACGGCAGGCGCTGTTGCACGGTTTGGCGGCCCAGGGCCGTTCGACTAAGCGATGGGAGGATGGATGGCGAGCCGAGCTCAGATCGACCGCATTTCCAGGACCGTTGAGCGGATCGCGTCGGCCCTGAAGCCGCCCGCAATCTGCTATGTCCCGCACTACGACGGCGAGACAGAAGCCGAGGCCTTGGCAGCCTACCGCGAGGAGTTCGGCATCGAGCCAAATCCGGCCCACGTCATCTTCAACCGAGCTTGTCCAGGCGATACCAGAGCAGCCTGCAGGGCAAGCGGGGCGCACACTTTGTTTTGCCTAGGGCCGAATGACGTCCGCGAGCTGTTGGCGAGCATCGACGGCAAGTCTCGCGGAATTCCTCCTATAAAGAGCCCAGCACTTTGAAAGAAAAAGAAAAAACTAACGATCCCACCCCTGGCGAGGATACGGACGCCAAAGCGTCTCGCATCCGGCACGCCCTCGACACCTTACCAGGCGTGATCAAAGAGACCTGCAAGGTCTATCGGGAGATGCGCGCCGATCAGCTCGACCACATGAAAGGCCGATCCTTGGTCTGGGTTCTCAGCATGTTGCGGGCGGCGCTCGAAACGCAGGCTCTGGAGCGCCTGGAGCAGCGGCTAGAGGAGCTGGCTCCCTCAATCGAAGGCAAGGCACATGGTTTCACTCGCTCAAATCACCCCGTCCCGCTCATCGCATTGAGGCGCATGGTGGTAAGGGACGCATCTCATGGCAACTAGGCAGCAAATCGACCGGCTGGCGCAACGCATCGACCGTCTCGCAGAGGGTGTAACGCCAAGATGGCCGAAACGGTGGGTGACCATTCACCAGCAGAAGTATCAGGGCGAGACCGAGGATGAGGCGAGCGCCAAGTACTTTGCCCGCTTCCCCGAGCATCAGGGCGCCGGCATCATCCTCATGGTGATTGTTTGAAGGGGGAAATCGATGGCCACCAGGGCGCAAATTGCCCGGCTCGCCGCTCGCATTGCGGAACTCGTGCAGCGTGCCGACGACCGACCTGCCGTTGCCTACGTCTGGCGAAATTGCGGAGAGACAGCTGAACAGGCGCTCGAGCGCCACTACGCCGACCAACCGCAGGACCGTGCGGCCCGGTCTACTTATGTTTTTGGTTGGCGTGATCGTTAAGGTCGTAGCCAGTGGACTCGCTGAAGCGAAGCGCCGGATCAATGGGAGCGCTTGACGCCCTCGAAAAGGTTGCCCTCCCCGAGGGCAGCGCCGGGCCCTGGTCTGTGGAGCGGTTCATCGTCCCTACCGTGCGAAAGGGCAGGCCACCGTTTTGGCGTGAGCTTCCCGTCGGAACATACACGAGGCTGCGCCACCGCGGGCCGCGGCGTTCATCGCACAAGTTAGCCCGCCCGCGTGTTTGATGATCCGGTCTCCCTGAGACCGTGGCGAGTGGGGACGGGAGCAGCGGGTGGAGCCGAACTTGCTGCTCCCTCTAATGTCGTCGCCTGGACCCGCGCGCGACGGCGGCGCACTCCGAGCTTCGCAGTTTCTCAAGCGCGCCGCCTTGCAAGCAGACTAGATTAGCTCTCCCCCAAAAGGGGGATGGTCGCGAAGATAGAGCTCCACCAAGACATGCCGGCGCGCGGACACCCGAAGGTGGCGACCGTGCGTGCCACGCCCGGGTAACCCCGCGGCCCTGGGCGTGGCTCTGCATCTTCTGAACCTGGATGGTAAGGAACCTAACGCCCGCAGCCGGGGGGATGGGGTTGGGAGGGAAATTTAATTTTGCCATCCAAAGCGCTATCGCTCGTCTGTCGCAATTTGTTACGTTCGCTGTGTTGCATCGCCAGAAATCATACGATCCTGGGATTTCGCAAAAATGTCAGACGATAACCCGGGCACCGACTTTGTCCTTCTGATTGTGATTTTCGCCGGCCTGGCAATGATCGTCGTCAGCGTGATCGGTCTGCTCTACGTCGCGAGCAGCGTCACCACGCGCTAGACAGTCGGCTCCCGCGTTGCAGGATAGGTGAGTCTCCCATGCTTTGGCGTTGTTGCGATGCTTCCTGCCCAACCAACACGGGTTCCCAAAGCCGGCCATCAAGAGGGACTAACCGGCACTGTTCCAACTATCCGAAAGCCCAGAGCGGTGCGAGCTACCAGCGCCGCCATCCACGCCATCCCCAGCCACGCCATCCCCAGCCACGCCAGCCGTATATCCGCGGACGATAGAAGCCACCGTAGAAGAAGCGCGGGCGATAGTAGGAGCGGTAGTAGAAGGGGCGGTAGTAGGAGTAACCGTAGTAGCGCGGCGCGTAGTAACCGCAGCCGCCGCATCCATACCCAAAGGCCGAAGCCGGCACACTGCCAAGTGCAACGGTCATCGGCGCCGCGATCACCACGCTGGCAAGGATCAGTTTTCTCATGCGCGTAACTCCCTGGCACATCCTGGCTCCCGTAGAACGCCATCGCTGCGACAGGCGGTCACTCAGGTGAAACCCTTGAACGGCGTTGGCATTGACCGCGGCATTTGTAAGGCGCCCAAGCCGCAACGCTTTCAACCGTCGTTGCGGGAGTCCAAAATTCTCAGCGGGGAATTTCGGTAGTTCTCCGTATTGGTCACGAACACTTGTGGTGGTGATTATTTTGACAGATCTGCAACCAACCGCGGGTGTCTCATGCGCACGCGTCTCTGCCTCTGCTCGCTTTCATTGATCCTTGTTTGTGGCGCCGCCTATGCCGAACCTGAGGAGGAGCTGATAAGCCCATCGCCCCAGGCTGCCGCGCCCGAGGCTGATGCGGAGGCCCTCGCCAGGCTGCAGAAAATGAGGACCTCGGGATCAATGTTTGCTATCTCCAGAGCAGCCTTCGCACGCTTGAGCACTTGCAATGAGTTGGCGGCCCTGTCGGCAGCCGCAACGAAATTCGCGCGTGCTCGGACTTTCGCGAATGCGGCCCCCCGTCCCTGTGACTCCGCCAACGAGTGGACCTGAGATTCGAAGCTCTTCATTGCCGCCTCGAACTGCATGCTTGAGCAAATCTCCGCGCAGTGATGGTGCATCCATAGCCAGGGACCCGCTTCGGCATCCTTGGAGCGATAGAGCGGCTGCATCGTATCGGCCGGTCCCCACGCATGGCAGCGGCTGCAGAATTGCTGCGCCTCATGTGCGTCTGGTTTGGTCATGTGCTTTCCCCGTGCCTCAGGTTCGGCCCTAGATCGCGAAGTTCACATTGATCTCTTTGAGACCCGCGCTGCAACCGTTGACGGCATCCCCAAGCGGGCCGACCCGTCCCAGCGGCTCTCCGTTGGCTGCTTCCATCAACAGCGAAGGCGGATCACTGGCAGCCCGCATTTCCAGGGGAACGTAGTAGAGCGCCCAAAGCATTGCTGCCGCCAGCGTCAGGCACGAAAGCAAAACTCCAACGAGCGCACCCTTGATGAGGAGTGAGATCGAGCGGCGCAAGAGCGCGAAACGCCGAGAAACAGCAACATTCGGAGCCACCGCCATGAAATGCTGCTGCTTGGCGGCGCGTGTGGTTCGGAGTGCGTCACGTCCAGGTTTGGACAGCCGGTCCGGGTTTTGACGACCAAGCTTCTGGCTGCGACGAAACTTGTGCACTGTGTCTGGCATTTCGAGCCGCCTGAGAGCGGGATGCCGAAGCCAATGTCGCTGCCCCTTGGCGGCCTCGGCGGCGTGTTCACTGATGCCTGGACGACCCGGTACTTGGTCTGAGCGTGTTCAAGCCCTCCAGTTCATACAAAGGGTGGCCCATTACCTCGCAAACACGCGATCCAGCAATCAGGGTCTAGCCTGATGGAGAGTGGGAAAGGTCCTGGAAAGGTTGAACAGAACGCCGCGATAGCGCCAATCCGCGCAACTCATCGATCGGATTGGCGTGGCTTCGGCCTCTGGCAGCATCGTCAGAATGGTCGGCAGCACATGGCGGCACAGCGCCGGATCGCCTCGCTCGCGACAGCGACAGCCGGATGCCTCGAAGCTGTACGTTACGACTTCATCAGCTCGGCGCTCAACGCCAAGCTCCAGTTTGCAGACGGGGCAGATCATCGATGATCCCTCCGGGACAACGCGGTTTCCCGCTTTGTCTGCGTGTGACCCCCTTCCCCTGCAGCGATTGCGCAGGGGTAAACCTTGATCAGGGTCAAGCTTTGATTGCCGGACGCG
>Ga0209382_10010850_pt1 | contig 11330 bp, 8 predicted proteins | sample SoiMetdeltSBSDD5_FD_187599 | JGI IMG/M metagenome (GOLD analysis project Ga0209382, IMG submission 187599) | Bulk soil microbial communities from a Populus tree surrounding site in Tennessee, USA - Soil MetaG P. deltoides SBSDD5 (SPAdes) (version 2) | ecosystem: Environmental > Terrestrial >...
TGGCGACCGGTTTCGCGTAGTCCGGATAATCGTCGGCGGGATCGAGCTGCTTCGGCCCCACGTCAATGGGCTCATACCCGAGCTTCTTCAACTCCGCCACGAGCCGGTTCTTCAGGCCGAAGCCGACATGATCGGCGCCGACATAGATCTTCTCAGACAAAGTTCTGCCTCACCTTCGCGATCGCGGCGATGCGCTGCTCGGCAAGCCGGTCGGCCGCGCGATAACTGGGAATCCCTTCCTCCTCGGCAATCTCGAACACCCGCAGGATCGTGTCATAGATATCGCCGGCCTTGTTGCGCGCCCGCTCCATCGTCCACCCCTGCAGCTCGGCGTTGACGTTGATCAACCCACCACCGTTGATGACGTAGTCGGGTGCGTAGGTGATCTCCTTCTTCTCCAGCTCATCGCCGTGGCGCTCTTCGGCCAGCTGATTGTTCGCGCCCCCCGCCACGATCTCGACCTGCAGCTTGGGCAAGGTGTCGTCGTTGATGATCCCGCCCAACGCGCACGGCGCGAAGATATCGGCCTTCACCGCGAAGATTGCCTGGGCGTCCACCGCCGTCGCCTCGAAATCCTCGACAACCTTCTTCACCCTGGCAGCATCGATATCCGCCACGATCAACTTCGCGCCTTCGCGATGCAGCAGCTGTGCGAGGTAATACCCGACGTTGCCGCACCCCTGAATCGCCACGGTCTTGCCGGCGAGCGAATCGGACCCGTAGCGATGCTTGGCGCACGCCTTGATCCCGCGGTACACGCCGAACGACGTGACCGGCGACGGGTCGCCCGACTTGCCGATCAATCCGGTGACGTGATCGGTTTCGGCCTTGATGTACTCCATATCGCCCGTCGAGGTGCCGACGTCCTCGGCAGTGATATACCGCCCGCCCAGTGCCTGGACGTGGCGGCCGTGCGCACGGAAAACCGGTTCCCGATTCTTGGTCTTGTTGTCGCCGATGATGACGCTCTTCCCGCCCCCGAGGTTCAACCCGGCGACGGCCGCCTTGTACGTCATGCCGCGTGCCAGCCGCAGGCAATCGATCAACGCTTCGCGATCGGTCCGATAGCTCCAGAACCGCGTGCCGCCGAGGGCGGGGCCGAGCGTCGAGTCGTGGATCACGATGATACCGCGATAGCCCGACGACGGCTCGTAGCACAGGCTCACCTGCTCGTGCTGGTGCTCCTCGAGCAGGGCAAAGAGGGCGCTCGAATCTTCCTTAGCCGTGTTCGGGCTCGTGAGCGAGAGCGCGCGCGATGACGATACGTTGGATTTCACTCGTGCCTTCATAGATCTCGGTGACCTTTGCATCACGAAAGAGTTTCTCGACAGGGAAGTCCCGCATGTAGCCGTACCCGCCGAAGAGTTGAATCGCTTGGGTCGTGACCCACATCGCCGTCTCGGACGCGAACAGCTTCGCCATGCTGGCAAATGCCGTCACATCCTCCCCCGCATCCTTGCGGACCGCCGCCCGGTGGGCCAGGGCGCGGGCCGCCTCGATCCGCGTGGCCATGTCGGCCAACTTGAACTGGACCGCCTGGAAGTCGGCGATCGCCTGCCCGAACTGGTGGCGCTCAGCGCAGTACTTGATGCTGTGCTCCAAGGCGCGCCGCGCGATGCCCACCGCCTGGGCCCCGATGCCGAGGCGCCCGGCGTCGAGCCCCTCCATCGCGTACACGAAGCCCATGCCTTCTGCGCCCAGCAGGGCGTCCGCCGGGAGCCGGAGGTCGTCGAGCGCGATCGTCGCCGTATTCGACGCGCGCAGACCCATCTTGTCCTCGGGCTTCCCCGCGCGATAGCCCTTCGCGTCGGTGGGCACGATGAACGTCGAGATCCCCTTCGCGCCGCGCCGCGCGCCCGGCGCATCGGTGCGCACCATGATCATCATCAGGTCGGCGGTGCCGGCGTTCGACGCCCACGCCTTGGTGCCGTTCAGCACCCAGCTCTCGCCGTCGCGCACGGCCTGCGCCGCCAGCGACGCAGCGTCGGATCCCGCGTCCGCTTCGGACAGCGCGAACCCGGCCAGCATCTCGCCGCGCGCCATCGGCCTGAGCCAGCGCTCGCGTTGCGCCGGGGTGCCGTGCTTCACGAGCATCGTGGTCGGGATGGCGTTGTGGATGCCCATCGACACGGCGATCGACGCGTCGGCGGCGGCGATCTCCTCGAGCGCCATCAGGTAGGTGAGGGTGTCGAGTCCCATCCCGTCGTATTCCTCGGGGGTCGTCATGCCGAGGAATCCGAGCCGGCCCAGCTCGTCGATCACGTCGCGCGCGAAATGCTTGGTGCGATCCCATTCGGCCGCGTGGGGCTCGATCTTCTCGCGCGCGAACTCGCGCGCCAGCTCGACCACTTGTAGCTGTTCAGTCGCGGTAGGCATAGAACCCCTGCCCCGATTTCCGGCCCAGCTGTCCAGCGGCTACCATCTTTTCGAGGAGCGGTGCGGGACGGTACTTCTGTCTGTCGAGGCCTTCTTGTAGAACCCTCATGATCGCCAGACAGACATCGAGGCCGATCAGGTCTGCGAGTGCCAGCGGGCCGAGTGGGTGACTCATCCCCAGCTTCATTACCTGATCCACCGCGTCGGCCGTCGCGATGCCGTCCTGCACGCAAAAGATGGCCTCATTAATCATGGGCATGAGCACGCGGTTTGATACAAAACCTGGAGCGTCATTCACCTCGACCGCGATCTTCCCGAGCTGCTGCACGGTTTCTACGATTCTCTTCACGGTGTCGCTCGACGTCTCTTTTCCACGTATCACTTCTACGAGTTTCATGATCGGTACTGGATTCATGAAATGCATGCCAATCACGTTGCCCGGACGGTCGGTGTGCTTGGCAAGTTCGGTGATGGAAATCGAGGAAGTATTGCTGGCCAGTATCGTCGCAGGCGGGGAAAGGCGGGAAACGGCGGAGAAGATGTCGAACTTGACCTTCGGGTTCTCCGTCACGGCCTCAACCACGATCTCAGCGCCCTTCACCGCTTCGAGCGCCGTCGCGGTCGTGATGCGACCGATCAGACCGCGCCGTTCGTCCGCCGTCAGTCCGCCTTTCGTCACCTGCCGCTCCGTATTCTTTTCGATAGCCGCAAGGCCGCGCCGCACCGCATCCGCCGACACATCGATCAACGCCGCGTCCCACCCGGCTTGGGCAAAGACATGCGCGATGCCGTTCCCCATCGTGCCCGCACCCACCACGGCGACGCGACTCATCCGGCGACGACCGTTTCGGGCTCGGCCGATAGAACGCTGAAGGCTGTTTTCCGCGTCAGGAGATAGAGTGACCCGGCCATCAGGGCGATCGTTGCGACGACGCCGCCTTCCGGACCGAATGCGCCACCGTCCACCCAGGCGTAATTCCCCGGCGTGTACTCGACCACGGGCACCTGGAAGCGAAAGCCGCTCACCGGAGCGTCGAACAGCACGGCGAGTCCCGCGTTCCAGCCCAGATGCGCTCCCCAGGCGAGACCCATGCCCCCGCCCGAGAAGAAGGCGAGCGACAACCAGATGGCGGCGAGCGAGATGTTGATGATGGCGAACGGGGTGGCGTTGTCGTTGCCGGCGTGCGCGAGACCGAACAGCACCGCGACGACGAGCATCGCGGGGATCACGCCGATGGCGTCGGCGAGGCGCTGCAACGGATAGCCGCGAAACGCCAGCTCCTCCCCGAGCGCGGCGAACACGAGACCGATGACGAGGGGCAGCGCGATGCCGGCCCAGAGGTTCGCGTCCGCCGTGAGCGACACGCGCGCGCCCAGCACGACGGCCAACAGGATCGCGAGGGTCGCCATGGCGGCGCCGAGGGCCAGGCCGTGCGCGAATGAGGCGGCCGTGCGCGGCCGCCAACCCATCTCGTCCCAGGATCGCTTGTTCAGCAGGCGTCCCACGACAAGCGTCGCGACGCCGAATCCGATCAATCCGTAGCTGCCGTTGCGCGCGATATACCAGGTGCTGCCCCCCCAGCCGGGGACGACCGCGGCGACGGCGATGATGACCGCCACGCTGATGGCGGTGAACAACACCAGCCACGCGAGGGCAATGCCGAACTGCTTTACACCCGCAAACGAAACGCGCGCCATCAGAGGCGCGCGCGAACTGCAGGAGTGAGCTTCGTCAGGACGGCCGTGGCGACCGCCAGCTTGCCGAGGTCGCCCAGCAGGAAGGGCAATGTCGCGAGTCGTGCGGCCCCAGACAGGGCGCCGGTCAGGATGGCGAGTTGCGCAAGCCCGCCGAGGTGAATGAGCACCAAGCCTGCGAGAACACCAAGCCCAACTCGCAGCCAATTGGGTTTACTAACCCCGGGCGACAGCCCGGGGTTAATCGACATCGGAACCAGTTTTGGGTTTTCCCCGGGCTTGCGCCCGGGGTCAGTCAACCAACCCACCGCAAACGCCGCCACCGGGTACGCGAGTAAGTACCCGCCCGTCGGCCCCAGTAACCGAGCGATGCCGAAGAGCGGCACCGTCGGCGTGAACACCGGCAGGCCGGCGATGCCGAGCGCGAGGTACAGCACCATGCTCGTGGCGCCGAGTCGTGCCCCCAACAGACCACCCACGAGGAGCACCGCGAGCGGCTGCAGCGTCATCGGCACGGGCGTGCCGGGGAGCGGCACCGAGATCTGGGCCGCGAGGGCGACGAACGCGGCGCCAAGGATGACCGCCGTGACCCGAGGCAGTGCCAGGGACCGTTCAGAGACAGCGAGTGCGCGTTCCATTTACAGAGTCTCCACGCTGAGGGCGACCGCGTTGCCGCCGCCGAGGCACAAAGTGGCGAGGCCGGTGGACTTGCCGTACTGCTTCAAGGCGTACAGCAGAGTGGTGAGCACGCGCGCGCCCGACGCGCCGATCGGATGTCCCAGGGCAATGGCGCCGCCGTGTACGTTGACGCGGCTCCAGTCCCACCCCAGGGCTCGGCCGTCGGCGAGGGCTTGCACGGCGAAGGCTTCGTTCGCTTCGATCAGATCGTAGTCCGAGATCTTCGTATGCGCCTTGGCCATCAGATTCTTGACGGCTTCAATCGGCGCGAAGAAGAGATCCTTGGGCTCGCCGCCGCCCGTCGCGTAGGCCGTCACGCGGGCGAGGGGCTTCAAGCCGTGCGCCTTGGCGAACGCCAATGACGCGACGACGAGCGCGCTGGCGCCGTCATTGAGACCCGGCGCGTTCCCGGGCGTCACGCTGCCGTCTTTCTCGAACGACGGCTTGAGCGACGCCAACTTCTCGAGCGACGTGTCGGCGCGCGGCCCTTCGTCCTTCTCGACCTTCTCGACGGCCAGCGTCTCGGCCTTGAAGTGACACGCCTCCATCGCGGCCACCGCCTTCTTGTGGCTGGCGAGGGCGAATTCATCTTGATCCCGGCGCGACACGCCGGCTTTCTTCGCGGTGTACTCGGCCAGATTCCCCATGTGGGTATTCGAGAACGAATCCCACAACCCGTCGCGGATCATCCCGTCCACGAGCTTCTGATCGCCCGCCTTGATCCCGCCGCGCATCCCGTACACGTAGTGCGGCGCGTTCGACATCGACTCCATGCCGCCCGCCACGACGCACTGTGCGTCACCCGCCTTGATCGATTGCGCGGCGAGCATCACGGCCTTGAGACCGGAGCCGCACACTTTGTTCACCGTGAGCGCCGGGATCGTTCCGGGGAGACCTGAGTGGATCGCGGACTGGCGCGCCGGCGCCTGTCCCACGCCGCCCTGCAATACGTTCCCCATGATGACTTCTTCGACGGCGCTGTCCGCGACGCCGGCGCGGCGGACCGCCTCGCGAATCACGAGCGCGCCGAGTTTCGGGGCCGGAAACGCCGCTAGCCCACCGAGGTATCGCCCGATGGGTGTGCGGACCGCGGACAGGATTACGGGGGTGGTGGTGTCGTTGGCCATAGCTCTCTCAACCTAACCTCTTCCCTCAACTTCTCCACGAACTCTGCAACCGGCAGCACGACTTGCTTGTTCCCTGCCCCACGCGCGCGCACCGCGACACTATGAGTCTCGGCTTCCCGCTGCCCCACCACGGCCATGTACGGCACTTTATGCGTCTCGGCGTCGCGGATCTTGTAGTTCAGCGTCTCGCTGCGCTCGTCCAGGTGCGCGCGCAGACCCGCGACCTTGAGCGCTGTCGTCACGGCCCGCGCCGCCTCGTTCTGTCCGTCGGCGATGGGCAGCACCCGCACCTGCTCGGGTGAGAGCCACAGCGGGAAGGCCCCCGCGAAGTGCTCGATCAGGATGCCCATGAACCGCTCGAACGAGCCGCACACGGCGCGGTGGATCACCACCGGGCGGTGCTCGGTGTTGTCCTCGCCCACGTAAATGAGACTGAACCGCTCGGGCGCGGCGTAATCGAGCTGGATCGTCCCCAATTGCCAGGTGCGGCCGATGGAATCCGCGACGTGGAAGTCGATCTTCGGCCCGTAGAACGCGCCGTCCCCCGGGAACGTCTTGTACGGCAGGCCCGTCGCTTCGAGCGCCGCCTTGAGCCCGGCCTCTGCCCGGTCCCACATCGCGTCGTCGCCCACGCGGACCGGCGGGCGCGTGCAGAACTTTACCTCGGCCGTAAGACCGAACGTCTTGTAGAAGTTCAGGATGAAGTCGGCCAGACGCTTCACCTCGACGGCAATCTGGCTTTCCATCAGGAAGATGTGGCAGTCGTCCTGCTGGAACTGACGCACACGCGTGAGCCCCGCGAGCGCGCCCGAGATTTCGTTGCGGTGCAGCACGTCGAACGTGACCCAGCGCAGCGGCAGCTCGCGGTACGAATGCTTCCCCGCCAGGTACATCAGGTAGTGCGACGGGCAGTTCATCGGCTTGAGCGAGTAGTTGTGCTCGCCCGATTCCTTGTCGAGCACCAGGAACATGTTCTCCTGGTACTTGCCCCAATGACCCGACAACTCCCATAGCCCCTTGTTGTACATCAGGGGCGTCTTGACCTCCTGGTAGCCGTCGCGCTGCAGCTCGCGCAGGTATGCGTTCAGCTCGTTGATCATCGTGGTGCCGCGCGCGGTCCAGAACACCGCGCCCGGCGCCCACTGATGGAACATGAAGAGGTCGAGCTCGCGTCCGACTTTGCGGTGGTCGCGCTTCTTGGCCTCCTCGAGCCGATGCAGGTAGCCGTCGAGATCTTCCTTCTTGAACCACGCCGTCCCGTAGATGCGCTGCAGCATCTGGCGCCGCTCGTCGCCGCGCCAATAGGCGCCGGCGGCGTGCAGCAACTTGAAGTGCTGGATCTTCCCCGTGCTCGGGACGTGCGGGCCGCGGCACAGGTCCACGAAGGGACCGTCCGTGTACACCGAGATGACCTCACCCTCTTTCAGGTCATCGATTCTCTCGAGTTTGAGCGGATCATCCTTGAAGCGCCGCTTGGCTTCCTCTCTACTCACCTCTTCACGCGTGAAGGGATAATCAGCCTTCAGAACCTCCACCATCTTTTTTTCAATCTCCTCCAAATCCTCCGGCGCGAAGGGCCGGCCAATATCGAAGTCATAGTAGAACCCGTCCTCGATCGGCGGCCCGAAGCCGATTTGCGCCTTTGGGAAGAGCTGGCGCACCGCGGTCGCGAGCGCGTGCGCCGAGGAGTGGCGCAGCACCTCGAGCGCCTGCGGGTCCTTGTTCGTGAGGATCGAGACGGTGGCTCCGTCGGGGAGCGGGCGCTGCAGGTCGCGCACGTCGCCGTCCACGCGGATGGCGAGTGCGGCCTTGGCCAGGCCGGGGCCGACGGCCTTGGCCAGGTCGGCGCCGGTGGCGCCGGCTGGCAGGGCTCTCTCGCTCCCGTCGGGGAGTATGACGCGAATCTGGGCGGCGGCCATCGGCGTGGGGGTCAGCGGACCGGCGTTTCCGGCACGGCGGCGGCCGGGGGGGGGACACTCACCGGCGGGACCCGGGTTCCCCAACGGAAAAAGAGGCTCACGGCGAAGAGAATCACTCCGCCCAGAACCATCCAACGTACGAGTCGGCTTGGCGGCAATTCATCGGCCATTGGACGGAATTCTAGCGGCCGCTTCTATATTAAGGAATGGCTTACGATCCCCGGCCCGTAGAACCCGCCATCTACAAGCGGTGGCTCGAGGCGGGAGTGTTCCAGCCGCGGCCAGACGGGGAGCCGTACGTCATCGTCATCCCACCGCCCAACGTCACCGCCGTGCTCCACATGGGCCACGGGCTCGACATCACGACCCAGGATGTGCTGATCCGGTTCGAGCGGATGCGCGGCCGAGCCGCGCTCTGGCTGCCGGGGACCGACCATGCCGGCATCGCGACCCAGAACGTGGTCGAGAAGATCCTCGCCGACGAAGCGAAGACTCGCTTCGACGTGGGACGTGCGGCGTTCGTCGCGCGCGTGTGGGACTTCGTCAAGAAGACCGGCAAAACGATCCTCGAGCAGCTGAAGGTCATCGGCAGCTCGGCGGACTGGAACCGCACCCGCTTTACACTCGACGAGGCCTACTCTCGGGCCGTGCGCGAGGTGTTCGTGCGGCTGTGGGAGGAGCAGCTCATCTACCGCGGCCACCGCGTGATCCACTGGTGCCCGCGCTGCCTTACCGCGCTTTCAGATGAAGAGGCCGAGCACCACGAGACGAGCGGCAATCTGTACCACATCAACTATCCGCTCGCGGATGATTCGGGACACGTGACCGTCGCCACGACGCGGCCGGAGACGATGTTCGGCGACATTGGGCTGGTCTACAACCCCAAGGACAAGCGCTACAAGGGCTTCAAGGGCAAAGAGGCGAAGATCCCCCTCTCCGGTCTTGCCATCCCGATCGCCGTAGACGACGCGGTGGACGAGGCGTTCGGGACGGGGATGCTCAAGGTGACGCCCGCGCACGATGCGAACGATTTCGACATCGCCAGCCGGGTGTGGCCGAAGGCCGACAAGCCGCTCATCATGACCGAAGACGCGCGCATGGAGCGCTCGTCGCGGGTGCCGGAGGAACTGCGGGGGCTCGACCGCTTCGACGCGCGCAAGAAGATCGTCAAGCAGCTCGAGAAGGCAGGGCTGCTCGTGAAGACAGAACAACACCAGCACGCCGTGCGGCGTTGCTACCGCTGCGACTCGGTGGTCGAGCCGCGGCTCTCCGACCAGTGGTTTGTGAAGATGAAGCCGCTCGCCGAGCCCGTGATGAAGGGCTACGAAGAGGGCGAGTTCAAGATCGTGCCGGAGCGCTGGAACGCGACGTTCGAGAACTGGATGAACAACATCCGGGACTGGAACATCTCGCGGCAACTGTGGTGGGGCCACCGGATTCCGGTGTTTACCTGCACCAAGTGCGAATACCAATGGGCGAGCCGCACCGATCCCACGGCATGCCCCGAGTGTGACGGCGGAGGAGGTCCCATCGAGCAAGATCCCGACGTGCTCGACACTTGGTTCTCCTCCTGGCTCTGGCCGTTTGCGACGCTCGGCTGGCCCGAGCCCACGCCCGATCTGAAGCGCTTCTATCCCGGGCATACCCTCGTCACCGGTCCCGACATCCTGTTCTTCTGGGTCGCCCGGATGCTGATGTCCGGCTACCACTTCATGGGGAAGAAGCCGTTCAGCACGGTGTTCCTGCACGGCATTGTGCGGGATACCAAGCACCGCAAAATGTCGAAGTCGCTGGGCAACGGGATCGATCCGCTCGTGGTGGTCGAGCAGTTCGGCGCTGATGCCCTCCGGTGGACCTGCATTGCGAACACCGCGCTCGGCCAGGACCTGCTGCTCGACCCCGACGACCTCGAGACGACCTTCGCGCCGGGCCGCAACTTCGCGAACAAACTCTGGAACATCGGGCAGTTCGTGCTGGGGCAGCTGCCGACACCGGTGCCCGCCATCGAGGCCGTCGATCGCCGCTCACTGACGCTGGCCGACCGCTGGATCCTGTCGCGCGCGCAGGCGGTGATCCGCGACGCCACCCGCTCACTGGGAGACTTCCGCCTCGATGAAGCGGCAAAGCGTTGCTTTGAGTTTGTCTGGAATGAGCTTGCGGATTGGTACGTGGAGGCCGTGAAACCCAGGCTCGATGATCCGGCGGCTAAAGCGGTGCTTGCGTACTGCTTCGACGTCTCGTTGCGGCTGCTCCATCCCGTCGTGCCGTTCATCACGGAGGGGCTGTGGCAGAAGTTGCCGGGGCGAAAGGCGAATGAATTGCTCGCGGCGGCACAGTGGCCCGTGCCGAAACCGGAGCTCGAGGACCCGCGCGCCGACCAGGAATTCGCGCGCGTGAAGACGGCGATCGAGCAGATTCGCTCGATTCGGGCCGAATACCGCATCTCCCCCAAGGTGAAGCTCAAGGCGACGATCGTGCCCCGCGGCAACGACCTCGCCGCCACATTCGAAGGCGAGCGCGACACGATCGTGCGGCTGGGTCAGCTCGAAAGCCTGGCGCTCAAGGGCGCGACGACCAAGGGAGGCGCGCACGCCGTGTTCGGCGATGGCAGCGAGGTGGTTGTCGCCCTGGAAGGGTCGATCGACCTGCAGCAGGAGTGCCGCCGCCTGTCCGAGGAGCTCGGCAGGCTCGATCAACAGCTCACAGGGCTGGCCGCCCGGCTGACCAACGAGAGCTTCGTCTCGCGCGCGCCGCAGGACGTCGTGGCGCGCGAGCGCGAAAAGGAAAAGACATGGCGCGAGCAGCGCGACGTCCTGGCCGGCAAGCTCAGGTCCCTGGGCTGCGCCTGATCCCGGCCGCGGCCGCCGCGTTGGCCCTCGCCTGCGCCAATACGGGCGCCCCGCCGGGCGGGCCGCCCGATACCGCGCCGCCCGCCGTCGTCACGGTCCGCCCGGAATCGGGAACCGTCGTCCCCGACTGGAAGGACGACGCCGTCATCCAGTTCGATGAGGTGATCGACGAAATGGCGAGTGGAGGCGGCTCGCGTGGGGCCGGTGTCGCGGGCCTCGCGCGCCAGGTGGTGCTCTCCCCGGTCGTGGGCGACGTGCGCGTGGACTGGGGCCGCACGCGCATCCGTGTGAAACCGAAGGAAGGCTGGAAAGCCGGCCGCGTGTATCACCTGGAGCTGCTCCCAGGGATCGTCGATCTGCGCCGCAACAAGCTCACCCAGGGCCGGCTCATCGTGTTTTCCACGGGACCCGCGATCGGCCAGGCCTCGCTCAGCGGGACGGCGCTGGGGTGGGTGGAGCAGCGCGCCCTGGTCGGCGCGCTGATCGAGGCGGTCCCCCTCCCCGACAGCGTCGGTTACCTCACGGTGGCCGATTCCACGGGCACGTTCCACGTGGACGCCCTGTCCGCTGGGCGCTACGTCGTGTACGCCACGGCGGACCAGAACAACAACCGGCGTCGCGAACCCCGCGAGGCCTACGATTCCGCGCTCGTGACGCTCGACTCCGCCGCGAGCGTCGCGCTCTTC
>Ga0209382_10010851_pt1 | contig 11330 bp, 8 predicted proteins | sample SoiMetdeltSBSDD5_FD_187599 | JGI IMG/M metagenome (GOLD analysis project Ga0209382, IMG submission 187599) | Bulk soil microbial communities from a Populus tree surrounding site in Tennessee, USA - Soil MetaG P. deltoides SBSDD5 (SPAdes) (version 2) | ecosystem: Environmental > Terrestrial >...
GCCGCCGTCGGCTCCCGAGAGGCGGACGGCGTGCGTCAGGACTGTCGTCAGGACTTCCTGGAGGTCGAGCGACGACGACACGACCTCACCCACCTCGGCAAGGGCCCGCTGCTCTTCGACCGACCGCGAAAGCTGGGCCGTGCGCTCCTGCAACTCCTGGAACAACCGGGCGTTCGCGATGGCGATGGCGGCCTGGCTCGCGAACGTCTCTAGTAGCCGGACCTGATCGTCCGGGAACGGTCCGGGCTCTGGGCCGTAGAGCGATAAGGCGCCGATGGCTTCGCTGCCGTGGAGCAGCGGTGCGGCGGCCACGGCTCGCCAGCCATTCGCGCGCGCTCGGGTGAGCGCCTCAGGATACTCGTCGGCTGTTGCTTCGATGTCCGGCACGTGGATCGTCCGACGGTCAAGGATCACTCGCCCCGGCGTCGAGGCCCGATCGAGCGGCGCATCCGGGCTCCGGTGCGGGTTCGTGGAGGAATGCCCAAGTGCAACAATGCGATCGCCCACCCGGCCATTGATTGCCACTGCCGACCCACCGCAGAGCCGACTGGCTGTCTCGGCAATCTCATGGAGAACCTGATCGAGATCGGCGGGTGACGAGGCAATGACCCGGAGCACCTCGGCAAGCGCAGTCTGCCGCTCCAACGACAGTGTGAGCGCCGTGGTCCGGTCCTGAAGCTCCTGGAACAGCCGGGCGTTCTCGATGGCAATCACGGCCTGGTCCGCGAACGCCCCAAGCAGATCGAGTTGCCGGGTGGTGAACGGGACCGGCGTGGATCGGCCGACGACGAGCGCACCGATCGCGGTTCCATCCCGGATGAGGGGCGTACCCACCATCGCGCGGAGAACTTCGCCACTCGCCTTTCTGTATGACCGCATAGCCGGGTAGGCAGGCGGGTCCCGAGCCAGGTCGTCGATGTGCACGACCTCGCCTTCGACGATCGCGGACCCGGCCACCGAGTCATGATTCAAGGGAAGCCGGATGCCGGCCGTCCCGCCCCGAAGGACGCCCGTGCTCGCGACGATCTCGATCCACTCGCCGTCGCGACGCCAGAACGTGGCTCCGTTACCGTCACAGAGACGCTCTGCACTGGTCAGAATGCCCTCTAGCACCGTCGGGAGATCGGCGGGCGACGAGGCGATCAGCCGCAGCACGTCGGCCGTCGCCGTCTGCTGCTCCAGCGCCTCGGTGACCTGGCGGTTGCTCGCCTGAAGCTCGGCGTTGCGCTGCTCCAATTCCTCGAACAGCCGGGCGTTCTCGATGGCGATCACGGCCTGGTCCGCGAAGGTCTCGACCAGCGCGATCTCGCGCGGGCTGTAGCCGTCTGCGCGATCCCGTATGACGTGGAGGAACCCGATCGCCTCGTCCTCACGCAACAGGGGCACGGTGAGCGTCGTCACGGGCTTTACCGAGGGGTCCAGATCTGGGAAGTCGGCCTGTACCGCCGGGGCAGAGAGGTCTGGGATGTGGATCGTTCGTCGCTGGAGCATGGCCCTGCCGCCTGTGCGCGACATGGTGACCGGATTGACCTCTCCGACGTGGGGCGTCGGCACGCGAGCGTGCTCCCCGGCCAGGGCCACGATCCGAGCCATGTCCCCCTCGCGGAGGCACAGCGTGCTCGCAGCGCTGTGGCTGTGGCGCACCGCACTCTGAGCCACTTCGTTCAACACCCGCTGAAGGTCGGCCGGCGAACTGGCGATCACCCGGAGTACCTCGGCGGTCGCAGTCTGCTGCTCCAGCGCTTCATCGCGATCAGCAGTCAGCGCAGCTTCCGCCGTCGCATGTGCCTGCCGAAGCGTAGCGTTCTCCGCCTCCAACTGCGCGATCCTCGCGTCGCGGTCGTCAGCCATGCCCGCCTCCCGACCGCGCCGTCCCTCACCATGCTGCGCGATGGCGCCAGGATAGCACGCGGGGGAGCAGGCGGCCTGTGATGTCGGTCACACGCCGGTGCCGCCCACACGAGAGAGGGTCGTCGTGCGTCAGCCGAGCCGGACGGTCAGGCGGCCAGCGGCAGGGCGGGCACGGCTGCAGCGTGGGCGGCGTCGTGACCAGGAATGAGCGCGGCGACGGCACCCCGTGTGGTCGTGTGGGTTGACACCTTCGGCTCGGTCCAGTTGCCGGGCGTGTAGATGTACAGACGGTCGCCGCCGTCCGGAACGTTGGCCTGGTCGATGACCCAGACCTCGTACGTGTTGGCCTGAGTGACCGGCGCCCAGAGCCCGGCCACGGCGACGACGAGCAGCAGTACTGCCAGACGAACGAGCATCAGAACCCCCTCCAGATAGTGAAGAGTGACTTACCGGCGCCGCCCGCGATCCCCGAGCATCCGGTCCACCTCCGCCGAGACGTCCACGCGATCGGCCCGATTGAACGGGAGCCGCATCAACAGCATCGCCATCCCGCAGAAGTCCGTCAGCCCCGCGAACAGCAGCCCGCCGCCCACAAACCCCGAAAGCCACAGCAGCTTCCGATTGACGAACACGCTCCCCAGCACCCCGGTCAGCACCAGCCCGCCGGCGATGGCCCGCACCTGGCGCTCGATGCTCCAGGTGCCCCGCCCCCGGTCGAGCGGCAGACCGGCCTGCTCCCAGCCCTCGACTCCACCGGCCAGCACCCTCGCTGAATCGACCCCGGCGCCCCGCAAGATCGTCTCGGCCTGCCCCGCGCGCACACTCGTTCGGCAGACCAGCGCAACGGTTTCGTCGCGGAGCGTGCTCAGCCGCGAGGCCACCTCCGGCAGCGCGTCGAGCGGAACGTTGTAGCTCCCGCGGATGTGCGCCGCCGCGAACTCGCCCGGCGACCGCACATCCACGACGACCAGCCCGGATGCGCCGCGCTGCACCGCCTCGCGCAGGCCGTCGCCGGCTGCGCCCTGTCCACTCCCGACGACTCTGGCCATCCGCACTCCTCCCTCTCCACACACGGGCCTGCCCACGCATCGAACTTTTGGGCAAAGCTCACTGGTCAGTGGGCCAAGTCTAGCATGTGTATCGAGAAAGTCGAGAACCTGGCGCCACGGGCAGCCCCCCGAGAAGATGAGGATTTGATGAAAAAATCGTCTTCGCCTGGCCGGGCGTCAGGCGCCCTTCGGCTATCTCCTTCCGCCCCAGTTGTCGTGAACGATGTGCACGAGTTGGGGCCGGTCGACCCCCATCGCCGATCCGCTGCGCGACGTGACGCCGAACACGAATCGTCTGACCTCGGCAGCCAGCACTGCCACACGATCCATTGTCACGCTCCGCCACTCGTAGCGATCGGCCAGCCAGTCGTTCAACCGCTTCAGCTCAGAGTCGCACACCTCTGGTGTGAGGGAATCGATGACCGAGCCGAGCGTTTCGGGCCATGTCGCGGTCTCCGCCCGCTCGAAGATCCGGCTGCCGAGATTCGGAAGCCCCTCCGCGATCGCCAGCAGGCATGCCGCGACATGCTCGTCGGACGGCGATTCGGCCACGTCGGCCGCCCGCCCGCGCAGCACGATCTTGATGAGCTGGTAGACGTTGACGAATCGCTTCACAGCGCGCGGCGTGTCGCCCATCAGCGGGCCGAGGCTGTCCAGGAACGCCAGCTCCTTCGGCGAGATGGTGAGTGCTGCAGCGTCGAGCTGCGGCGGGCCGATCCTGGGCTCGATCATCTCGCGGAGCGTCTGCGCCTCTCGCTCCTCGACGAAACGGGCCTCCGGCCCCGCGTCGACGCGATCCACCGGCACGCGGCGCACATGCCGGCCGAGCAGCCCGCGCACGATCCGACCGCGACTGTCGTCGTCAAGCGGGCGGACCCAGAACGGCACCTGGAAGATCTTTTCGAGGTAGTCGTCCGGCCGCGCGACGGCGTCGCCGTTCGCCAGAACGGAGTCCACCAGCGCCGGAAACCGGCTCTGCAGCGCGTGCGCCAGCCAGCGTGAGTCGACCGCCACCACCACGACGAACAGCGGGAACGCCAGGAGCATGTGTACCGCCTGGAGCACCTCGATGACCTTGCCGTCCGGGCACCGGTCCAGGTCGTCGATGTACAGGATGATCCGGTTGATGATCCGGTCGTCGTGAGGTTCCAGCAGATTGAGATTCTCGCCCTCGGCCTGCTTCTTGATCTCTTCGCGCTGCTCCGGGGGCGCCACGAGGTACGCGTTCTGGTGGTGAATCAGCTCGGCAAGTCCCCGGAAGTCACGGCGAACGATCGCCGGCACGCCGAGCCGCTGGCGATAGTAGTCGTTCGTGAAGCGCTCCTTCAGGAACTCGTACAGGATCTCTGTCGGCTGCTTGCCGAGCTGCTCGTCGATGACGTGCACCTGCGCCTGCAGCTCAGCTTCACGCTGCCTGATCTCTTCCAGCTTTCTGCTGGATGCTTCGACCTCCGCCCTGGCCGCACGCAGTCGATCGCTCCACCGAGCCTCCTCGTCGGCGATCTCGCGGTTGACCGCGAGCCGGGCCTTCTCGACCGTGTCGAGCTGCCCCCGCACCCATCTCGAGGCGGCCCCGAGGGCAACCAGTGCGGTCACGACGAACGACGCCAGCCCGCCGAACGCCGCGCCCGCCGCCGAGCCGGATAGCCAGTCGATCGCCAGCGGGACCACCACCAGCGCGACGATCCCCAGCAGGAGATACCACTGCCACCGTTTGTCCTGGAGGAACGGCGTCAGCAGCGCCCGCCCTCGACTCAGCTCCGCACGCGCCGCCCCGAGCTGGTCCGACGCCTCACGCAGTCTGATCGTATTCCCGGCGCCGCCGTCGAGCTGGATCGCCCCGACCGCGTCAATCAGCTTCTTCGTACTATCCGACACGACGTTCTCGACGACTCGCTGGTTCTCGGCGGCCCGGAGCGCCGCCACAGCGTCGTCGCGCTCCGTCTGAAGCCGGTCCAGCTCCTCCCTGCGTGCGATCTCCTCATCCTCTGCGCTCTTTTTCTGCCCTTGAAGTGCTTTCAGCGCTGTCGACGTCGTCTCCAACTGGGTCAGGTAGTATTCCTGGCGCCTGGTCAAGAGCGAATCGTCGAGACCATCTGACGCCAGGCTGAGCTGGGTGATGATGTGGTCCACGAGACTCGACCACAGATCACCTTCCACGTAGTGCCAGGCGTTGAACTCGACGTGCACGATCCGTTTCCAGAACGGCGTGTCGCGTTGCGCCTTCGCCGTGACCGCGTCAGACGTCGTCAACTGGTCGATCCGCCGGCGGATGCCATCCAGAAAGTAGCTCTTCCCAGATCCCCAGTCCCCAAATAGACCGACGGCGAGCGGCGGGTTCAGGCTGCGCGATGCGAGCAAGTAGGCGAAGGCGTCCACCTCAGCGCTGATCCCGATGAAGTCGTCCGGGGCTGCCGTCGGCCTGGACGGATCGGGGCTGAACGTCTGGTCCGCCATATAGTTGATCACGTCCACCGGCAGACGGGTCGTGTCGGGAGCCGCGCGAAGCAAGAACCGCTCGAACGACTCGGGGGCCTCCTTCGTCGCCTGCGCCTCCTTCGAATCGCCTGCCGACGACTCGGACTCACCGGCGTTGCTCGCAAGCCACTGCTCCATCGTGCTCGCGAACGTTGAAACGTCGCGGATCCCGTTTTCCTGAAGAAGCCGCTGGACACGATTCGACTCCGGCGTGCCAGCCGTCAGGAACGCCCACCAGAGCCATGCCAGCTCGGTGACCGTGGAGGGTGGATCGGGCCTCCGACGCTCGACCGCCCGAGTGACGATCGCATCTGCTTCGTCGTTCAGAGGCGGATCGACGGTGACTGGCGTCTCGGCGAGGTGCTCGTTCAACGCCTCCTGCGTCAGTTGCGGATAGTCGGAGGGCAACGCCTGCCCGACGACCAGTCCACAGTGCCGAAAGGTCAGCTCCGCCTCTGACGTTCCAGGATGTGCCAGCACCAGCCCGACCAGCAGGTCCCACGGGCTCACCTCGGCCGAAGTGGCAGGCCGATCCTCCCGTTCCTGGGCAGCCGCCCAGGCGAATCGGAGCGCCGCTTGCGACGACACAGAGAGCTGATTCATGCCTGCGACCATCGGTCCCCTCCTCGTCTTCCCGGTGTAGCTCCGCGCGAACCAGCATCGGCTCCGGTCCGGAGCTCCCGAACCCCTTCACCGGGCCGCCGGATCCTGGCGACGGAGCCCCTGCTCCCCCCGCTCTCCGGGGTACTCCATCGACGCGCCACATCCCAGCGGGAAAACCCGTACTCCGGCCCGTACCTCGCAGCACAGTCGGGTGCGAGACGTCCTGCCGTTGTCTCCACGTCCACGCCTACGGTCGCCGGCGCGGCGGCAAGACCTGGGCGCAGCCCGTCGATCTCCGAAGGCGCCCGGCCAGTTCGGCTTCGCCCCGCTCTCCGAATCCGACCGCTCCCGCCTCGCCGCCGCCCTCTCGTCACCAACCACCGACGATACGTTGGCGTAGGCAGAACCTTCCTCATCGCGAGTCCCTCCTGCGTCGGGATAAACTCCGCGAGCCGGACCCCGAGTTGAAGTCCCGGCTCCCGACGCCGTGGTGCCGTTCATCACGACGGACTAGCTCAGCCCCGGCTCTAGACTCGGGCGAACTTCTGGAGTCGGTTGATGAACCCTGCCTCGGCCATGTACAGCGACCCCTGATCGTCGATCCAGCCGCCGTGCACCGTCGCGATGAACTGCCCAGGCCCATCGCCCTTCTCGCCCCAGCGCCCCACAAACGTGCCGTCCGGCCTGCGCACCTCGACGCCGCCCGCGCCCACCAGGTTGAAGTTCCCGGCGGCGTCCAGGACGATCTTGTTCGGGTGGTCGAGGCCGTCCAGGATGCTCTCGACCTCGCCGTCCTCGCTGAACACCTGCCAGCGATTGTTCTCGCGGTCCAGCACGTAGACCCGCGAGTCCCGGTCCACGGACACGTCGTGCGGGACGTTGAACTCGCCCGGCCCGGTTCCCTGAACGCCGCCTTCGGGCCCGGTCCCGAACCGACGGTACAAGAACACGCTGTCGCCGCCCCCGAACGAGACGATGTGCTCCCCCTTCGCCGAGAACCGGTGGATCCGGTTCTGGCCGTACCCGTCCGAGACGAAGATGTCGCCGTTCGGCCCCTCGACGGCATGCGTCGGCATGTTGAACGCTGCGCCGGGCGCGCCCGCCTGCCCTCGCGTGCCGAGCGTCAACAGCACCTCGCCGGACGGCGCGTGCTTCGTGACCACGTGATCGCCCGTGTCTGACAGGAAAATCTCACCAGCCTCGTTGATCCAGATCCCGTGCGGCGACGAGCAGATGTTGCCCCAGTTCGCCACCAGATTCCCGTCACGATCGAGCACCAGCACGTGCCCGCCGCCGCCGAAGATGTTGCCCGGCTTGCCCGTCTCCTGCCGGTTGCGCACGCCCGCGTAGACCCGCCCCTGCGCGTCGCACGTCACGTCCGCGATTCCGCCCTCGATCTCGACCTTCGGCCACCCCTCGACCAGCTCGAACTGATACTCGCCGAACCCGACGCGCTTGCCCACGGCCATCCTCCCACTCGCTACTGAAACGCCGGCAGAACCTCCCGGCTGAACCGCTCCAACTGCGCTCGCTGATCGTCGCCGCTGAACCGAATGCAGAGGTCGGTCACCCCGACCTCCTCGTACTGCTTCAGCGCCGCGATGACGGCGTCAGCCGATCCGAGGCCCATGATGCCTCGGTCCTGGAGCGGGCGGCTGCCCCCGTAGTACGTCGCCAGGAACTCATGGTTCACGCGCCTGGCGGACTCCACGTCATCGTCCAGCCGGACCGTCGTGTACACCGAGAGCGGGAACTCCGGGTTCGATCGCCCGTGCCGCTCCAACGCCGCCGCGCCAAGCTCACGCAGCGTGACGCACTCCTCCGGCTCCACGTACGTCGTCATGATCCCGTCGCCCAGCCTGCCGAACCGTTCGATCTGGGCCGGGTAGATCTCGCCGCGGTTGCCGGCCGTGATCCAGACCGGCGGTCCCTCCGGGTTCCAGGGGAGCGGCCCGATCGTGTGCTCGGACAGCACATACCCCGCGCCGTCCTGGGAGATCGGCTCGCCGCTCCAGAGCGCCCGCCAGAGTGCTATTTGCTCCTCCAGCCGCCGCACCCGCCGCTTATGGTCCATCCCGCAGGCGGCCCACTCCGCCTCCGCCGACGGCAGGTTCCAGCCGACCCCGACCCCAACGATCAGCCGCCCGCGCGAGATCTGATCGACGTTGGCGATCAGCTGCGCCATGATCACCGGCTGGCGCAGCGACGGCAGCAGCACCGCCGTGCCCAGGCGCACCCTGCTCGTGATCGCCGCCAGGTACGCCAGCGTCGTCATCGCCTCCAGGCGCGGCTTCGCCACCACGCTGTCGCCGACCCACACCGCGTCGAATCCCGCCTCGTCGGCCTCGCGCGCCATCGCCCAGCACTCGTCGACCGGCGGCCTGCGCGCCGACTGCATCACGGCGCCACGCGTCGGGATCAGGATTCCCAGTCGCATCGTCCACCCTCCCCACGCCGCCATCATAGCCTTGATTTGACTCCCGCCGCGCCGGACGCCACACTGTCTCGTACAGACGACCTGGCGCCTCGCGCGCCGTGAGGAGCGATCGGCTATGCGCCTCGGCTACTTCATGATGCCGCTTCACCCGCCAGGTTCGGACCTGGGCAAGACCCTCCAGCACGACCTCCGCCAGGTCGAGCGCCTCGATCAGCTCGGCTTCGACGAGGTCTGGGTCGGCGAACACTTCACCGCCGAGTGGGAGAACATCCCGGCCCCGGACCTCTTCATCGCCGCCGCCCTCCAGCACACCAGGCGGATCACGTTCGGCACCGGCGTCTCCTGCATGCCGAACCACAGCCCGTTCGTCCTCGCTCACCGCATCGCCCAGCTCGACCAGATGGCGCAGGGCCGCTTCATGTGGGGCGTCGGGGCGGGCAGCTTCGTCGGCGACATGGAGATGGTCGGCATCGACCGCCGCAGCGGCTACCAGCGCCAGCTCACCGGCGACGCCATCGACCTCGTCCTCAAGATGTGGGACGATCCCGAGCCCGGCCACTACGAACAGCACAACTGGAACTTCAACGTCCCCACGCCGGACCTCTCGATCGGCAAGCACGTTCACGTCAAGCCGTTCCAGAAGCCGCACCCTCCCATCGCCGTCGCCGGCTCCTCCGAGCGCTCCGAGACGCTCGGCATCGCTGGCGCCCGAGGCTGGATCCCGATGAGCAGCAGCCTGGCCGCCCCAAGATTGCTCCGCTCGCACTGGGGTGTCGTCGAAGAGGGCGCCCGCGCGGCCGGCCGGACCGCCGACCGGGCCACCTGGCGCATCTCGCGTGACGTCCACGTCGCCGAGACCGACGAGCAGGCCCGCGACGAGGCGCTGAACGGCGCCATCGGCCGCGACTTCCGCGGCTACTTCCTGCGCAGCATCGCCTCATCCGGCCGCTTCGGGATGATGAAGCAAGACCTCTCGATGCCGGACGAGGCGATCACGCCCGAATACCTGCTGGACAACCACTGGATCGTCGGCGGTCCTGAGACCGTCGCCCAGAAGATCCGCGCCCTCTCCGAGCTGGTCGGCGGGTTCGGCAAGCTGCTGGTGATCGCCCACGAGTGGCCGGATCCGGCCGTCTGGGACCGCTCAATGACCCTGCTAACCAACGAGGTCATGCCGCGCGTCGCGGACCTCGGCGCCCCGGCCCTCGCGACAGCCTGACGCGTTGTCCCCCTGGTGCTGATCCAGGAGACGTTCTCGGGAACGAACCCGCGACATCGAGGCCCCCTGGGAGCGCGGCCATCCTGGCCGCCCCGGTTCGGCCGCGCTCCCAGGGGCGATCCGTCGCAGCATTCCCGAATCGGTCACCTGGTCCTGCACTGGGGGCGCGGCATCCCAGCAAAGACGGGAGTCACCACACCATGGATGAGCAGGCACAGGAGCGCCTGGCCCGCCTCTTCGCCGACGTGCGGGCCGCTCTCAGGGAGCACGGTGTAAACGACACGGGATTGGAGGCAGCGGGCCGGTTGCTGGCCGAGGTCGCCACCGAGCCCTGGGTCAAAGAGGTTGAGCTCGCGCCCAAACACGGCGGCGCCTCAGAGTCACGCGTCTTGCGCTCCGACGGCCCAGACGACCTCACCTTGACGCTTGCCCGCTTCAAAGAAGAGCGGGCCACCGGCGTGCACGACCACGGTAGTTGGGGCGTGGCGGCCGTCGTCGATGGGCACGACCGCTACCAGCGCTGGGAGCGTCTGGACGCCGGCGACGAAGAAGGACATGCGCGCCTTCGACTCACCGAGGAGGTCGTCGCCGGCCCCGGGCATGTCACCTGGTGGTTCGACCGACCCCACGACATCCACAATCAGCAGGGCGTCGGCGGCCCGGTCCGCGAGCTGGTGCTCTTCGGTCGCGACACCTCGCGCATCCCACGCCGCTACTTCGACCCCGAGGCCGGCACCGTCCGCGAGTCCCTCCCCATCTGACCGCCGTGCCGCACCGACCTCCTGCGCGATTCGAGGCTGTAGCTCGGGCACGAGCCGACGCCAAAGAGTCTCCCTCCGTCAACTCCCTACTGTCCGTCAACTCCTTACTGTCATCCCGAGGCGCAGTCAACTGACCCTCCCGGACCTTCCCGCGCCGAGGGATCTCATGCAACCCCACCCGTCAATTTTCCAGAAGCTCGGCCGATGGAAGCGCCGTGTCACGGGCTGATCCGGTGCCTCATCCATCAGACAGGGAGCACTCCCACGTGACGCCATCCGTACCGCATATCCGCCCGTTCGAGCCCGACGATCTGCCTGCCATGCAGCGCGTACGGAACGCCGCCTTTGAGCCGGTGTTCCGCTCGTTCCGCGACATCGTCGGCGAGGAGATCGCTGCACTTGCCCTCGCCCATGCCGATGCCGAGCAGGCGAAGCTTCTCAAAGACATCTGCGTAGCCGACTCCGCTCACCATGTGCTGGTCGTTACGATTGAGGACGAGATCGTCGGGTTCGTGTCGTTCACGATCGACGCCGCTACGCGTATCGGCGAGATCGGACTGAACGCCGTGTACCCGGAGCACGCGGGCCGAGGTATCGGCACCGAGATGTACGAGCACGTTCTGGCGCGCATGAAGGAGCTCGGGATGGCGGTCGCGACCGTCGGCACGGGCGGCGATCCGAGCCACGCCTCCGCCCGACGCGCCTACGAGAAGGCCGGCTTCGGCCCAGCAATCCCGTCACTCTACATGTACAGGCTGCTGTGAACGGTCATCTCGGAGCCCGAGCTCACACGAGTTTCCAGTGAGCCCGGCCAGGGAGAGTCCGGCTCACGGAAACCGGAGCATGAGGCTTCGCGGCGCAGTCCGGTGCGTGGACTCGTCAGTCGCCCAGCGCCCCTGCGCCACTCGCCTCCCCTCCTCCGTTGTGCGGAT
>Ga0209382_10010853_pt1 | contig 11329 bp, 12 predicted proteins | sample SoiMetdeltSBSDD5_FD_187599 | JGI IMG/M metagenome (GOLD analysis project Ga0209382, IMG submission 187599) | Bulk soil microbial communities from a Populus tree surrounding site in Tennessee, USA - Soil MetaG P. deltoides SBSDD5 (SPAdes) (version 2) | ecosystem: Environmental > Terrestrial >...
GCGCGGGCACGAAGGCGGGCAACAAGGGCGCCGACGCCGCGGTGACGGCAATCGAGTTGGCGAATCTGTTGCGCAGGATCGAAAGCTGAGCGCGTCAGTCCACATGAGTTCATCCGGCAAGTCCGTGGGTAAGCAGGCGCGGGGCACGCGAGCGCGCTCCATTGCGCGCAAGCTCGCAATGCAGGCGCTGTATCAGTGGCAGCTGACGCAGCAGACGGCGAGCGAGATCAAGAAGCAGTTTCTCGAGAGCGAGGAGTCGACAGGGGTCGATCGCGAGCATTTCGAGGAGCTGGTCGGCGGCGGGATCGCGAAGCACGAGGAGTTGGCCGCGGCGCTGAAGCCGTTCATCGATCGCCCGCTCGAGCAGCTCGACCCGGTCGAGACGGCGATCCTCATGATCGGCATGTACGAGCTGCAGCAGCGCGTCGACATTCCCTATCGCGTGGTCATCAACGAAGCTGTCGACCTGTGCAAGCGCTTCGGTGCGACCGACGCGCACAAGTACGTCAACGCGGTGCTGGATCGGGCCGCGCGTGAGTTGCGCGCGGCAGAGCGCGACTAGTCACCAACGGCGAATCGCCATGAGCCTCGGCGAATTCGACATCATCGCCCGTTACTTCGCGAACCACGACCATCGCGCCGATGTGCTGCTCGGCGTCGGCGATGACGCGGCGGTGCTCGACGTGAACGGCGAGGGCCGTCGGCTCGTCGTGGCGATCGACACGATCGTCGAAGGCGTGCACTTTCCGCGCAGCATCGATGCGAGCGCGATCGGCTATCGCGCGCTGGCAGTCAATCTCAGCGACATCGCCGCCATGGGTGCCGAGCCTGCGTGGATGACGCTCTCGCTGTCGTTGCCGGAAGCGTCGGAGCCGTGGATCGAGGGTTTCGCGTCCGGATTGCTGGAGCTTGCTGAGCAGTACGACGTTGCGCTCGTCGGCGGCGACACGGTGCGTGGGCCGCTGGTCGTGACGGTGCAGCTCGCCGGGTGGGTCGAGGAGGATAAGTGGCTCACGCGTTCCGGGGCCCAACCGGGTGACCTGCTGATGATCTCCGGGATTCCCGGTGAGGCTGCGGCTGGTCTGCACGTCATCCAGCAGCACATGCCGTTGACCGAGGCGACCGCGCAGCTGCAGTGGCGGTTCCTGCGTCCGCGGCCACATGTCGCGCTGGGGCGTCAGCTCCGCACCGTCGCTACCGCGGCGATGGATGTCTCCGATGGCCTGCTGACCGATCTGCAAAAGCTCTGCGCCGCCAGTCGTTGCGGTGCGCGGCTCGACCTCGATGCCCTGCCGCCGTCTGCGGCGATGCGGGAGCTCTTTGACGCGGATACTGCAATCGACTACGCGCTTGCCGGCGGCGACGACTACGAGCTGATCTTCACGTTACCCGCGGATCGCTTGCCCGAGCTCATGGCGCAGCGAGATCAGGCGCTGCCGCTGACGAAGATCGGCGTCATCACCGCGGGCAGCGGCGTGCAGTGCGTGCGTCACGGCACTGCGTTCACGCCGCGACGCACCGGTTACGATCACTTCGCCGTCGGCGACTCGTCGTGAGCGCGAAGTCGCAGCTCAAGTGGAGCGCCGATCCCTCGATCCTGCGCAATCCGATCCATCTGCTCGCGTTCGGGTTCGGCTCGGGCCTCGCGCCGCGCGCGCCCGGCACTTTCGGTACGCTGGTCGCAGTGCCGATCGTGCTGGGCGTGATGCAATTCGGCTTCGCGGTGCACTTGGCGTTCGCGATCGTCGCGGCCGTAGGCGGCATCTGGCTGTGCGGGGAGAGCGCGCGGCGGCTCGGAGTGCACGATCACCCGGGGATCGTCTGGGACGAGATCACGGGATATACCGTGACGATGTTGGCAGCTCCGCCCGATTGGTATTGGCTGGCCGGCGGTTTTGTGCTGTTCCGCTTCTTCGACATCGTCAAGCCCTGGCCGATCCGCGAGGCCGATCACAGTCTCTCCGGCGGGCTGGGAATTATGCTGGACGACATTATCGCGGGCATTTTCGCGGCAGCGATCCTGCTCGGGGTAAAGCTCCTCATCCACTGACTCACCGGCGCCCAACGACAACGGAAAGCCTCGAGCGGACTGATGGAACAGCGCAGCGCGAAGCGCGACCCCCGCAATCCCGAAAAAGTCGGCAAGTACGTCATCGTCAAGGAAGTCGGGCGCGGCAGCACCGGCGTCGTCTACTTGTCGAACGACCCGTACTACCGCCGCGACGTCGCGATCAAGGTCTACAACATCGAGTCGCACGACGAGGACCGCGCGCGGGTCACGCGCAAGATGTTCCTGTCGGAAGCGCACATGGTCGGCATGCTGCAGCATCCGAACATCCTGCCGATCTTCGATGCCGGCGAAGAGGACGGCCGCTACTACATCGTCACCGAGCACGTGCACGGCGCGCGCACGCTGTCCGCGTACTGCAAGCCCGACAATCTGCTGCCGGTCGACGACGTCGTCGAGATCATCTACAAGTGCGCCAAGGCGCTGCACTACGCGCACAGCCGCGGCGTCATCCATCGCGACATCAAGCCGTCGAACATCATGCTCACGCAGGCGAACGACGTGCGCATCATCGACTTCGGCATCGCGCTGGTCGCCGACTCGGATATTTCGCGCATCGAGGGCATTGCCGGGAGCCCCTCGTACATGTCGCCCGAGCAGGTGCAGTCGCTGGAGATCACGAATCGCTCCGACCTGTATTCGCTCGGCGCGGTGATGTACGAGATGCTGACCGGCTTCCGGCCGTTCCGCGGCGGTAACCTTTCGAAGCTGTTGCACCAGATAGTCTACGCAACGGCGCAGCCGATCCTGGCGCTGCGCAAGGACATCCCGGAGGTCCTGGAAAACGCGGTCGCGAAGGCGCTGCAGAAGGAGCCTGCGAAGCGTTACCGCAACGGCCTGGAGCTGGCGGGTGACCTGACGCGCGTGCACCAGACGCTGCGCGAGGGCCTGTCGAAGCTCGATAGCCAGGAGCGCTTCTCGATCCTGCGCACGCTGAAGTTCTTTCACGACTTCTCGCAGTCGGAAATCCTCGAGGTGCTGCGCGCCAGTACCTGGCAGGACTACGAGAAGGAAGAGGAGATCGTCAAGGAAGGCGAGATGGACGATCGTTTCTACGTGATCGTCTCCGGCAGCGTCGCGGTGATGCGCAACGGCCGGGCGGTCGGGCAGCTGGACGCGGGCGATTGCTTCGGCGAGACCAGCTACGTGCGCGGCGCGAAGCGTCTCGCGACGATCAAGGCGCTGGCCCCGGTCACGCTGATGAAGGTGAGCTCGACGCTGCTCGAGCAGTCCTCCGCGGCCTGCCAGCTGCGATTTAACAAAGTGTTCCTCCGCAGCCTCATCGGTCGTCTGCAGAGTCCGAGCTGACGACTTGCACCAGCTGGCTGCCGGCTAGCACCGTGATTTCTCCCCCCGCTACGGCCGCTGTCGTCATCGCGGCCAGCTCCGGCAGGTTCGATTCGATCACGGTGACGTGTTTCACCTGGCCAGCGAGAGGGCTCAAGGCGATGCGCAGCACGCGATGGGGTCGCACGCCGTTCTGGATCGCCACCAGCCCGCCGTCGACGGCATAGAGTCCGTCGACCCCGCCGACGAAGGTCAGCTGCTCCGTAATGCCTACGAGTCGCAGCTCCTTGAGGTCGATCGTCCACATCCCGCGCACGTCGGCGACCACGAGCTGCTGCGGTCCGGCGAGATAAGTGAGGCCGTTGGGGTACCCGAAAGATCCTGCCTTCGCCAGAGCCTGCCACTGTCCGCGTTGTGTGAGCTGCCAGACGGCCCCGCGCTCCGAGTCCGAAATCGCCACTGCGCCATCCGGCAGGAGCGCAATGTCGTTGCACAAGGCGCGAGCATCCGGCACGGCAAAGCGCGTGACCGCCAGCGGCTCCAGCGCAATTCGCAGCAACTGCGGCTTCGCCTGGCGATCGTCGGGGCCATTCGAGCACGCCCAGACCAGCTTGCGCTGCGGATCGTGACGCACGCCGAACAGGCGGCGTTTCGCCTCGGTTTCCTGCCACAGCAGCGTGGTGACACCCGCGCGGTCGACGCGATACAGACTGCCGTTCGCCATCGAGCCGACGATCCAGTCCTGGCCGAGCGCATCGATACCCTCCGGATCGAGATCGTTGCGATCGAGCTGCACGATGCGTGAGATTTTCCCGGCCGGCTCGCCGTTCTTCGCGATCGCTGCTCGCAGCGCGGCGGTGTCGCCGGCCGGCAAGCTCGCGAAGGAGTCGCGTTCCCAGAACGCGTAGTGATAGCCGTCTCTCGCGAGCGCACGCAGCTCGGCGAGTGCCGGCCCCGGTCGTCCGGACATGGCGAGCGCTTCCGCCTTCAGGAAGCGCAGCGGCGGACTCCTCGGCGCGTACTCGATCAACTGCCAGGTCAGCTCAGTGAAGCGCTGCGCGTCGCGATTCTTGCGGGCGTCCAGGGCCTGGTCGTAGATCGCCATCGGGTCGGCAAGGACCGTGGCTGCGCCGAGGACGAGAAGCTGCAGGAGCATCGCGCCAGGCCTCAGCCTGACTCTTTGTTCTTCTCGATCAGCGCGTATGCGGAGTGGTTGTGGATGGACTCGAAGTTCTCCGCTTCCACGACATAGGCACGCACGCGCTCTTCGTTGTTCAATCGCACGGCGACGTCGCGCACGATGTCTTCGACGAACTTCGGATTGTCGTAGGCGCGCTCGGTCACGTACTTCTCGTCGGCGCGCTTCAAGATGCCGTACACCTCGCACGAGGCTTCCGACTCGGCGATGTCGATCAGCTCTTCGAGCCACATGTGGCCTTCGACGCGCGCCTTGATCGTGATGTGCGAGCGCTGATTGTGCGCGCCGTAGTTCGAGATGCTCTTCGAGCACGGGCACAGGCTGGTCGCGGCGACGACCACTTTCAACCACAGCTCCGGCTTGCCGTCGTGCAGCTCGCCGATCAGCGACGCCTTGTAGTCCATCAGGCTCTCGACGCCCGACGCCGGCGCCCGCTTCATGACGAAGTACGGGAAGTCCATCTCGATGTGGCCGCTTTCGGCATCGAGCTTCTCGGTCATCTCCACCAGGATGTCGCGGAACGACTCGACCGAGATCTCGCGCTCGTTCCGATGCAGCACTTCGACGAAGCGCGACATGTGCGTGCCCTTGAAGTTGTGCGGCAGGGCGACGTACATGTTGAAGTTCGCGATCGTGTGCTGCTCGCCGCTCGAGCGGTCCTTGACGCGCACCGGGTGGTACACGTCCTTGATGCCGACCTTGTTGATCGGCAGCTGGCGAGAGTCGGCCCGCGCTTGCACGTCCTCGATCGAGGTCGTGGCCGGGGGCACTGCGCTGGAGGGGAGAGTGGCCATGGGTTCAATGTGCAGAATCGACGTGCAGAACGCGGCTTATTGGGCCGGGGCCAGTATAAAGCAAGGTCCCTTCCGAGCTAACCGCCGACCGCCAACCGCTTGCTCCCCTGCCACCAGCGCGTGATCGCCGCTTCGACTGCCGGCCGATCCAGGCCCGCGAGCGTCAGACAATCCTCGCGCGAGCCGTGCTCGATGAAGCGGTCCGGAATGCCGAGATTCAGCGTCGGTATCGCGTGACCGTTCGCTGCCAGGCATTCGACGATTGCGCTGCCGGCGCCGCCCGCGACGACGTTCTCCTCGACCGTGATCAGCGCGCGGTGCGTGCCTGCGATGCGCAGAATCAGCTCCTCATCGAGCGGCTTCACGAAGCGCAGGTTTACGAGCGTCGCATCGTGTTGCTCGGCGACGCGCTCGCAAGTGGGCACCATCGCGCCGACTGCGATGATTGCGAGCCCGCTGCGACCTTCGCGTCGCACCTGCGCCTTGCCGACTGGCAACGCTCGCATCGCGGATTCGATCGCGACACCCGGTCCCTGGCCGCGCGGATAACGCACGGCGGCAGGTTGATCGAGCTGCGAGGCGGTGAAGAGCATTTGCCGGCATTCGTTCTCGTCCGCCGGTGCCATCACGACGAGGTTCGGAATGCAGCGCAGATACGATAGATCGTAGCTGCCTTGGTGAGTCGCACCGTCGCCGCCGACCAGACCCGCGCGATCGATCGCGAAGGTCACGGGAAGTTTCTGCAAGGCGACGTCGTGGATCAGCTGATCGTACGCACGCTGCAAGAACGTCGAGTAGATCGCGACGACTGGCCGCAAGCCTTCGCATGCCATGCCGGCCGCGAGCGTGACGGCGTGCTGCTCGGCGATCGCGACATCGAAGTAGCGATCGGCAAACCGCTTGGAGAATTCCACGAGCCCCGAGCCTTCGCGCATCGCCGGCGTGATGCCGACCACGCGCGGGTCCTGCTCTGCCATGTCGCAGAGCCATTGTCCGAAGATCTGCGAATAGGACGGGCCGCTCGCCTTCTCCTTGAAGATGACGCCGCTCTTCGGATCGAACGGACCCGGGCCGTGCCACTTGATCGGATCCGCCTCGGCAGGCGCGTAGCCTTTGCCTTTGCGCGTGATCACGTGCAGGAATTGTGGGCCCTTCTGGTCGCGCAGATTCGTGAGCGTCGCCACGAGCGCGCGCAAGTCGTGGCCGTCGATGGGCCCGATGTAGTTGAAGCCCATCTCTTCGAAGATCGTGCCGGGCAGCACCATGCCTTTCATGTGCTCTTCGGAGCGGCGCGCCAGCTCCCACACGGTGGGCATGCGGCTCAACACCTTCTTGCCGCCTTTGCGCAGCGTTGCGTACACCTTGCCGGACAGCACGCGCGCGAAGTAATTCGAAAACGCGCCGACGTTCTCCGAGATCGACATGTCGTTGTCGTTGAGGATGACGAGCATGTCGACGTCCATGCTGCCCGCATGATTCAACGCCTCGAATGCCATGCCGGCGCTGAGCGCACCGTCGCCGATCACCGCGACGACGCGACGCTGCTGGCCGCTGCGCGCGGCCGCGATCGCCATGCCGAGTGCCGCGCTGATCGACGTGCTCGAATGACCCACGCCGAACGTGTCGTATTCGCTCTCGCCGCGCGTCGGAAACGGCGCCAGGCCGTTCTTGAGCTTGATCGTCCGCAGCTGGTCGCGCCGCCCGGTCAGCACCTTGTGCGGGTACGCCTGATGGCCGACGTCCCACACGATGCGGTCGTGCGGTGTATCGAATACATAATGCAGGGCGACCGTGAGCTCGACGGTGCCGAGCCCCGCTGCGAAGTGGCCGCCCATTTGCGCGACCGTGTCGATGAGGTACTGCCGCAGCTCCGTCGCAAGTTTCTTTAATTTCGCTGGCGTCAGTGCACGCAGATCGGCGGGCGAGGCGATCGAGGTGAGCAGCGGGTACGGCGTTGCGGAGCCCATGGAGCGTGAGTCTACCGTAAGCGCTCAGTATTTTCGGAGCACCAGCCAGTCCGAGACACTCGCGAGCGGCGCGGCGCGCGCGCCGAAAACCGCAAGCGATGCCAGCGCGCGCGCGTGCAACTCGTGCATGCGCCGACGTGCCGCGTCGACGCCGACACTCGACGGATACGTCGGCTTGTCGTGGGCGCGGTCAGCTCCAGTTGCCTTGCCGAGCAACGCTACGTCGCCTTCGATGTCGAGCAAATCGTCCTGAATCTGAAATGCCAGGCCGATGGCGCGCGCGAATTCGTCGAGCGCGCGCGTGATCGCCTCGGAGCCGCGCTCGCCGCAGGCTGCGGCCATCATCACCGAAGCGTGGATCAGTGCGCCGGTCTTGCGCGCGTGCATCTCTTCGACTTCGGCGAGCGAGAGCTGTCGACCGACGGCTGCAAGATCGAGCGCCTGTCCGCCCGCCATTCCGCCGGTGCCGCTTGCCAGGGCAAGCAATCTGACGAGCTCGAGGCGGACAGCGGCGTCGGCAGGCAATCCAGGGCCGCTCGCGAGCGTCTCGAACGCGAGCACCTGCAAGGCGTCGCCGACGAGAATCGCCGTCGCTTCGTCGAAGGCCTTGTGGCACGTCGGACGCCCGCGGCGCAGATCGTCGTCGTCCATTGCCGGCAGATCGTCGTGCACGAGCGAATAGGCGTGGATGAGTTCCACCGCGCAGGCGACGCCGTCGACGTTCGTTTCGGCGATGCCGAGCGCGGTTGCTGTTGCGTAGACGAGCACCGGGCGGACGCGCTTGCCGCTGCCGAGCGCGCTGTAACGCAGAGCTTCGTGCAGGCGGGTGGGGCGTGCCGTCGCGGGCGGAAGTCGCGCGGCCAGCTCGCGCTCGATCCGGCTTTGCCAGCGTTCGAGCAGCGTCGGGAACTGCGGATCGCGGGAGATCTCGACGGACTCAGCTGTCGCGCTCATTGGCTTCCGCATCGAACGGCGCGGCCTCGAATTGGTCCGGCGCGCCGCTCTTGCGCATCAGGATCTCTACTTTCTGCTCGGCCTGTTTCAGTGCACTCTGACAGACGCGGGTCAGCTGCACGCCACGCTCGAAGTGGCGCAACGACTCGTCGAGCGACAGGTCGCCTTGCTCCAGTTTCTCGACGATCGCTTCCAGCTCGGCGAGCGAGCGCTCGAAATCGGAGGCCGCAGTCTGCTCTGGGCTGGCCGGGGGCGGTTTGCTGTTCACTGGAAGTGGTTGGGCGGGAAATGCGCGGCAAGCTTGCATGGGCGCCCACGCGTGGTCAATCGGCCGGCGCCCCCGCGCCGTCCGCGTCATGCCGCTGGCGTTGACTTGGCTGACACGTGAGACTAGATTTTCACCCCCATTAGACTTGGTCTAACGTTGGATTCGTTCACCGAGGATTGCCGAAATGAAAAATCTGAAGGGCTCGAAGACGGAGAAAAATCTGAAGGACGCGTTCGCCGGCGAATCGCAGGCAAATCGCCGCTATCTGTATTTCGCAGCGAAGGCGGATGTCGAAGGGTTCAACGACGTCGCCGCGGTGTTCCGCTCGACGGCGGAAGGCGAGACCGGCCACGCGCACGGTCACCTGGAATACCTGGAGACCGTGGGCGATCCGGCCACCGGACTGCCGATCGGTCCGACCGGCTCGAACCTCAAGGCGGCGATCGCCGGCGAGACGCACGAGTACACCGACATGTACCCGGGCATGGCGAAGCAGGCGCGCGACGAAGGCTACGAGGAAATCGCGGACTGGTTCGAGACGCTCGCGAAGGCGGAGCGCTCGCACGCGAACCGCTTCCAGAAGGCGCTGGACACGTTGTGATTCGAGCGAGTCACGATGTCGCGGGGTCACGTAGCGTGACCCCGTGAGCGCCCCATGAGTGCTTCCGACTCCCGCGAAGGCAGTCTCGAAGCGCCGACGCGCCATCCGATCGACTGGCGCAGCCCCGAGTACCGCGACGAAACGCTGCTCTTCAAAGAGCTGGAGCGGATCTTCGACATTTGTCACGGCTGCCGCCGTTGCTTCAGCCTCTGCAACGCGTTCCCGACGTTGTTCGACGCCGTCGATACTTCGCCGAGCGGCGAGGTCGAAGGCGTCGACAAGAAGGTGTACTGGGACGTCGTCGACCACTGTTACCTGTGCGACATGTGCTACATGACGAAGTGTCCGTACGTGCCGCCGCACCCGTGGAACGTCGACTTCCCGCACCTGATGCTGCGCGCGAAGGCGTTCAAGTTTCACACTCAGCCGGTCAAGACGCGCGACAGGATTCTCAGCGCGACGGACACTGTTGGAACGCTGGCAGGAATCCCCGTCGTCGCCGAGATCGTCAACGCAGTGAACAAGACTGCAGCCGGCCGCAAGCTGCTCGACAAGGCGCTCGGTGTGCATCCGGAAGCGCCGGTGCCGCAATATCACAGCAAGTCGTATCGCAAACAGCACGCAGCAGCAGCGCATCCTGCGATCGACGTGAAGCCGGCGGGGGATACGAAGGGACGCGTCGTCCTGTTCGCGACCTGCTACGGCAATCGTAACGAGCCGGATCTGGGCAAGGATCTGACTGCGATCTTCGAGCACAACGGGATCGCGGTGACGATCGCGCGTTCCGAGCACTGCTGCGGCATGCCGAAGCTGGAGCTCGGCGACCTGGAAGGCGTCGCGCGTCTGAAGGAGCAGAACATTCCCGAGCTGGCGCGGCTCGTCGATGAAGGTTGGGACATCGTCACGCCAGTGCCGTCCTGCACGCTGATGTTCAAGCAGGAGTTGCCGCTGATGTTCCCGGACGACGCGCAGGTGCTCAAAGTGCGCGACGCGATGTTCGATCCCTTCGAGTACCTGTGGGCGCGCTACAGGGGCGGGCTGCTGCGGACCGACTTCGCGCGCAAGCTCGGCAAGATCAGCTATCACGTGCCGTGTCACCTGCGCGTGCAGAACCTGGGACTCAAGACCCGCGACGTGTTGATGCTAGTGCCGGAAACACAGGTCGAGGCGATCGAGCGCTGCTCCGGCCACAACGGAACCTACGGCGTGAAGCGCGAATATCGAGATGTATCGATGAAGATCGGCCGCCCGGTCGTGCGCCGCGTCGTCGACAGCGGCGCGGATTTCTATTCGAGCGATTGCCCGATGGCGGGGCACCAGATCGAGTCGGGCATGGAGCAACCGTTGGAACCGACGCATCCGCTGAAGCTGCTACGGATGGCCTACGGCATATGAATCTCACCCGCCAGGATCTGATGAGCCTCGAGCAGTACTCGACTGCCCGCAAGGACTTCCGCGCCAAGGTGATCGAGCACAAGCGTAATCGCAGCGTCGCGCTCGGGCCGAACGCCACATGGTCGTTCGAGGACCAGCTGACGATGCAATACCAGGTGCAGGAGATGCTGCGCGTCGAGCGCATCTTCGAGGCCGAGGCGATTCAGGAAGAGCTCGACACCTACAACCCGCTGATCCCGGACGGCCGCAACTGGAAAGTGACGTTCCTGCTGGAGTTCCCGGATGTCGACGAGCGCCGCGAGCGCCTGGCGCAGTTGAAGGGTGTCGAGGATCGCTGCTGGGTGCAGGTCGCGGGATTCGAGCGCGTGTGGGCGATCGCGGACGAAGACCTGGAGCGCGAGAACGACGACAAGACTTCGTCGGTGCACTTCCTGCGCTTCGAGCTGAGCCCGCCGATGTGCGCGCAAGTGAAGGCGGGTGCGGCGATCGGCGCAGGCATCGATCACGACAACTATCGCCACGCGGTAGCACACCTGCCGCAGAACGTGCGCGAATCGCTGGCCAAAGATCTCGCTTGATCGATCCGGCGGAGTGCTAGAATCCGCGGCGCAAAACCTTCTGGCTCGCGCTGTAGATGGCACAAAGCTATACCGCCTCCGACATCGAAGTGCTCAGCGGGCTCGATCCCGTACGCCGGCGTCCCGGCATGTACACGGATACCAGCCGCCCGAATCATCTCGCTCACGAAGTCATCGACAACTCGGTCGACGAGGCGCTCTCCGGTCACGCCAAGGAGA
>Ga0209382_10010855_pt1 | contig 11328 bp, 9 predicted proteins | sample SoiMetdeltSBSDD5_FD_187599 | JGI IMG/M metagenome (GOLD analysis project Ga0209382, IMG submission 187599) | Bulk soil microbial communities from a Populus tree surrounding site in Tennessee, USA - Soil MetaG P. deltoides SBSDD5 (SPAdes) (version 2) | ecosystem: Environmental > Terrestrial >...
CAAAACGGTCTTGTCGCGCAGACTTTCGATAAGCGTCTCCAACACCGGGCGCTCGCCGCCGCGTACACCTACTACGGCGGCAACCGTTTGGGGCACTAGAGAGGGGTCGGCGAGAGGCGCTAACTCGATAAGCCACACCCCATCGGGGAAGAGCGGTAATACCTCAGACGCTGCTTGCAGCGAGAGGCGGGTCTTGCCCGTGCCGCCCGATCCAGTCAGGGCCAGAAGTCGTGTCTGCGAGAGCAGATGCGTGACCTTGCCGATTTCTTTTTCACGGCCAACAAAGCTGGTCAACTGGAACGGCAGGTTGTTCGGATGGACGGGTAGGGAAGGACGATCATCTGCCGGGGGCAGAGCCGTGTCGAGCCGGGTCTCAGCCGCCAGTTGCAGCAAACGGGCCGTCCACTCCGGCTGATCGTCAATATCAAGTGCCGGGACGAATAGGGCGGCCAGAGTCGCCGCATCGGGCACACGCTGATTTTGCTCCAGACGGCTAATCTGCGTATCGCTGTAACCGACCGCGATGGAAAGCTCACGCTGAGTCAGCCCCGCTCGGCGGCGCAGATATTTGAGCAAGTCGCCAAAGGTGGCGAACTGATCCGGGGTAATGGCAGTTCGGCTCAACGCAGATTTTCCCCTCAGGTTACAGGATGAGCGGCGAAGTAGGCTGATATACTTTGGAATCAGTCCTCTGCCAAAGCATAAGCGACGGCTTGATCCATAGGCATCGCACGGCCTTCGGCATAAGCTGCCTCAAAAGTCGCAGCATCAAGCTGCAAATGAATGGTGGCTAGGATTGGCTCCTCGACATAATGCATCCAGAAAGGAGGGGATAACCCGCCGATAGATTCGAACAGTTGAGTACAAGCACCAATCATCCGAGCCGCTGGCGATGGTTGAGCATGCGCGCTCGCTACACCTGCCAAGCCAATCAGGCATCCTCCAATGAACCATTTGTGCTCCATACGACGAAACAAGGCGAGGCTTTCCCGGAGCAAATGAGCAGCTTCACTCGCCTCGCCTGAGAGGAGTCGCGATGTGCCCAGAGAAAATAATGTAAAAGCTATACCATGTGCGTTCTCTAATTCCCGCTGTAGCGCCAGGCTTTCCTCCAACATTGGAATACCGCCTTCGGGATCGCCAAGAAGCGCCTTATTCCAACCGATGTCAGCCAGTGCTTCGGCAATGCCCTGCTTATCCCCCAGCTTCCTGCACAGCGCCAAATTTTCAGCATTGTAAGGTTCGGATCGCTCCAAATCGGCCTGCTCGCCAATGGTTGCAGCCAAGGCTCGGATGGCTTGGGCAAGGTTAGCCGTATCCCCCATTGCTCGGAACAAGGCCACGCTCTCCGCACCATAGACCTCCGCTGTGCCGTAGTTGCCCTGCCGAGCGGCTAAGCGCCCTGCCGCGCGCAGTAGCCATGCCAACAGGGGCTTTGGTAGATGGCTCTGCTTGTCTACTCCAACCTCTATAAAGTCACGTCCTTCTTGAAAATAACCCCGCTGCATCCAAAACCACCATAGAGCGACTGCCAACTCCATTCCAGCTTCAACCCGCTCGGCCTCCAGTGACCAATGGAGTGCGGCGCGAAGGTTGTCGTGTTCAATTTCCAAACTGTCAAGCCAGCCCTCCTGATCGCGTCCCCGCCATAATTCGGGCTCGGCGCGCTTGGCTAAGGCCAGGAACCAATCGTAATGTCGTTGGCGCAGCGTTTCAGCCTCGCCTGCCTCGGACAACTTATTGAACGCATACTCACGAATCGTTTCGAGCAGACGATAACGGCCTGCCTCACCCAAATGGCGTTCCACGACGACCAACGATTTGTTGACCAGACGGGTCAAGACATCCAGTATCATGCTTTCTGCGAGACCATTCCATCCGCAGATCGCTTCTGCTCCCTCCAGACTCCACCCCCCCGCGAACACCGACAGCCGCATGAGCAAAGTCTGCTCGTCGTTCTGAAGCAGGTCGTAACTCCAATCCATCGCTGTTTTCAATGTTTGCAGATGAGGAAGGGCCGTCCGGCTACCACTGGAAAGTAAATGAAACCGGTCGCTCAAGCGGGCGGCGATCTGCTCTACTCGCAGTAGATTCACGCGAGCCGCCGCCAGCTCAATCGCGAGGGGAATACCATCCAGCCGCCTGCACACTTCAGCAATTGCAGGAGCATTGCGGTCGGTGAATTCAAAAGCGGGCAGAGCGGTAGTCGCCCGCTCCACAAATAATCTCAACGACTCGTAGCCATTTAGAGCTTCATGGAAAGCTGGCTGATCAGCAGCGGGCAGGGAAAGAGGCGGCACTTGGAAGGTGCTCTCACCGGGGATGCCTAAGGCTTCTCGGCTGCTGGCGAGGATGCGTAAGTTGGGGCATGTGCCCAGCAGCGCTCCGGCGAGGCTGGCACAGGCATCGATAAGATGCTCGCAGTTATCCAGGATCAGCAGCATTGTTTTGTCGCGAAGACTTTCGACAAGCGCCTCCAACACAGGGCGCTCGCCGCCGCGCACACCTAATACAGCGGCAACCGTTTGCGGCACTAGAGAGGGGTCGGCGAGAGGCGCTAACTCGACAAACCACACCCCATCAGGGAAGAACGGGAGCATCTCAGCGGCTGCGTGCAGCGAGAGGCGCGTCTTGCCCGTCCCACCCGACCCGGTGAGCGTCAGAAGTCGTGTCTGCGAGAGCAGATGTTTGACTTTACCGATTTCTTTTTCACGCCCCACGAAGCTGGTCAACTGCAAGGGCAGGTTGTTCGGATGGGCAGTTAGGGAAGAACCATCATCTGCTGAGGGCTGAATTGTGTCGAGCCGGGCTTCAGCCGCTAGTTGCAGTAAACGCGCTGTCCACTCTGGCTGATCCTCGACATCAAGTGCTGGGACAAACAAGGCAGCGAGGGTCGCTGCGTCGGGCACACGCTGATTTTGTTCCAGACGGCTGATCTGAGTGTCGCTGTACCCCACAGCGATGGAAAGCTCGCGCTGAGTCAGCCCCGCTCGGCGGCGCAGATATTTAAGCAAATCGCCAAAGGTGGCGAACTGATCGGGGGTAATGGCAGCGCGGCCCAATGCCAATTTTTCCTGAGAGATAGAGGTGCGAGAACCTACCTGCCTACCAGTATAGTCGAAACGGCATGAACGTGGGGAATTATTGGGGAATTATGGCAAGTTTCGCAGGAAGGTGCGTGATAAGGTGTCAGTCACGTACATAAATCGTCACGAGTCAAATCTGGAGGGCACGATGTTTCACAACGATCCTTATGGTCTGATTGCACCTGCGATGCTGGCGGAACTTCACAAGGCTTTTATGAATTTGAAAAGGAAGCCAAGGGCGAGCGAGCAAGCGGAGCCACAGTTGGTGAAAGCGCGCTCGCTGCGGCGCAGCATGGTGGATGCTCTCACACGACGCAGAGATGCTTCGCCGGAAGCGAAATTCAGTGAAGGCTGGCAGGAATCTGCGTGATACGGTGTAACCGAGACACTCTAAAGGAGATACACATGAACCATCCAACTATTCTGCTCGACCTCGCCCGTATCCGCCAACGCGAGATGCTAAAAGACGCTGCTGATTGGGCAAAGGGTTCACAGGTCACCCGCACCCGACATTCGCTCGGATGGCTGACAGTCGCTTCGTCGTCTGGTTTCCGGTCTATCGTGGCACAGGTGATCGGAGAGACGGCGGTTAAAAGAATTCTGGCGGTAGTTGCTGCCACGCAGCCGTGAAAGGGTGAGATATGAACAGCCAGGATTCACTTGTCACATTGGAAATGGCAGAACCAGAACCGAAGGAGCGGCGTCGTACATGGCTGTGGATTCTGCTGGCGTTGCTGCTTCTGTGCATCTTGGGTGGAATGGGTGTAGCAATCGGCCTGACTGCTAACGCCGCAACGCCGACCATCACACCCGCTGCGCCTACAGAGATTCAAAGTTTTGTCACTCTGCCACCCACTGATCCGCCGACTCAATCAACCTGTGGTGCTGATCTAGCGGATGGCATTTGCTGTGCGGAAGTCGGGGAAACCTACCTCAACAGCCCTGGGGAGTGCGCATGCATTGCCAACCCGACAGATGGTGTATGCTGCACCATGCAGGGCGAGAGCTATCCCACTGACCCTGGCTGCCCGCCTCCTCCAACAGAAGGCTGCACGGCTGATGCAGGTGATGGGCTATGCTGCACTATGGCGGGCGAGACTTACCCCGGCGAGCCAGCCTGCGAGCCGTCCTGCATAGCCAACCCTGCCGATGGAATATGCTGTGCCGAAGCTGGAGAAACTTACCTGACTAGCCCCAGCGAGTGCGCGTGTATTGCGAATCCTACGGATGGCATGTGCTGCACTCTTGCAGGCGAAACGCATGACATCGATCCGAATGAGTGTCGCGGTTCAAATGATCCTTGTGCTGGTCACGGTGGGCTTCAGTGGCAGGGGCAGTTATGCGGCTGCGACGGGAAAGTAGATGTCGTCATCGTCTGCATGGATGGATCGAAGAGTGATACGATCACCGTCGAGCTCTGCACGCCTGACCCTGCTCAGTGCAGGCCCCCTGATCCATCGACGGGAGGTGGAACGAATGGTGGCGGCAGCTGCTCCGATCCTGGGCCTTACTGTTCCTGCAATTGGATCACCGGTGAACGGTCTTGCTATGATGGCTGTGGCAGTATAATCAGCCAAACACCGGGTGTGTGTATCGTCCCCTAATGGCAGGATAAGCAACGGGCCGGAGGGAATTCCCTCCGGCCCGATTTTGTTCAAGTGGGGTTGCTCGCTACGTATAGTAGATATGCATGCTCAATTTGCCGAGACGAATCTCGTCACCGTCGCGCAGGACGCGCGGCGTGTTCGTGGCAAGACGGACACCGTTCAGATATGTGCCATTTGCGCTGCCGAGATCAATAATCGAGAGCACGTTGTTGGCACGCTCGATGATGGCGTGTTTGCGGGAAACCCCTTTATCATTGCCTCCATAGAGCGACAGATCGAGATCAGGGAGAATGCCTGCTCCGGCATCCTTCCGCCCGATCAGCGTACTTGCTTGTGGCGTCAGCAGGACAGGCTCATCCAGGCCCTGAATATGCATCACCACCTGCCCAAGCTCATCGAAGGTGGCGGTTCCCCAGCCGGATTTCACAATGAAATCGCCGGGGCCATCAGCCAATTGATCCGTAGGGTCTGTGGTATCATCCCAGAGGGCAGCCCCGCAGTTCTCGCAGTATAAGCTGCCTTCGACCATCTTGGTGTGGCACAACGAACATTCAATCATCCCTCAACCCTCATTCCAAATTTGACGATGCGCACGATATTTCCCCCATGTACGCACTCAACTGTAATAAACGTGTAGCGCCAACTTGCCCAGACGGACCTCATCGCCATCCCGCAGAATGCGAGGCTCGTTCGGCGAGAGGCGCGTCCCATTGAGGAACGTGCCATTGCCGCTACCCAGGTCAATAACAGACAAGAGATCATCTTCGCGCCGGATCAGTGCGTGTCTGCGCGATACCCCCATATCGCTGCCGCCATAATTCGACAAATCGAGATCCGGCAGGATGTTGGCGGCTGGATCCAGCCGCCCAAGCAAAAGCGGATGCTCCGGCTCTAGCTCAACAGGGTCTAAGACTCCTTGAACATAGATGATTACCTTCCGGTGCTTATCAAAGGTGGCGGTCCCCCATTTTGACCGCTGTTTGAGAGCATCAGGCGGCTTCTCTAACATGCTGGTAGCATCCGGGCTTGGAATTTCCCACATGGAGTTACCGCAGTTATCACAAACCAAACTGCCCTCAATCATCTGAGTGTGGCAACGTGAACACTCGATCATTGTCTATCCCCTCATCCCGGCTACTGACAACCGATCCCAAAGTTGGGATCGCTCGCTTTCGTAGGCGCATCCATAGCCGGAAACCAGCATCTGAACGCCCTACCGATTCAAAACTTACGGATCGATACTTATATCTCCCCAAGCGACAAGCATCTATAACACGTTACGCGGGAATCTACCAGCAAAAGTTCGTTATAAACTTTCAAGCACCATCACCATACTCCCGGATAATGTGGCCCATCTTACTCCTATCTGTGCAACTTCTACAAACGGGCTGCGTATAGATTGACATAAGCTGGCATTTTCCGGGAGTTATCAGGTATTTTAGGGGGCGAGGAGAAACAAACTATGGCTGAGTTTGAACCCGGCAAGCGGGCAAATGTGTTGATCGGCGCGGCCTTGATCGCAGTGGGCGCGCTGTTCATCATTGGGCGGCTGTTTCATATTAACGTCGGCGAATTTGTGTGGCCGTTCTTCATTATTATCCCCGGCGCGATGTTCTTCGTGGGGATGGTTTACGGCGGCAAGGCTGCGGGGCCACTGGCGATCCCCGGCAGCATTGTTACCATGACGGGACTCATCCTGCTGTACCAGTCGATGTTTGATACGTGGGCAACGTGGGCCTACGTGTGGACGCTGATCTTCCCGACTTCGGTTGGCATCGGTTTGATGATTAACGGGATGTGGAGCGATACGCCGTCGCTGGTCAAGACTGGATCGCGTTGGACGATGGCGGGGCTGATCATGTTCTTGGTCGTCGGCGCGTTCTTCGAACTCATTCTGAACCTGACCCGCAACTCGGTCAACGATGTGCTGTGGCCCCTCCTGCTGATCGGGATTGGCGTCTGGCTGCTTCAGCGCCGCCGCATCGAGGAGGCGCTGCCCCGGCTGGCAGAACGGGTGACCGCGCGGGCGAACGGGCATGATCCGGCGAAGGTCGAAAAGCCACCCGTCGTACCCAGCAATCCGATCCCGCCGAATGAGCGCCCCAAGCAAGCGCCAACGGAGTTCGAGCCGCTTGACCCGACTCGCGGGAAGCGGAAGAAAAAATCGGAAGAGTAAAGACAGCAGTTAGCTCGACGGCAAGTAAGATAATTCATTGAGGCCCGCGACTTGGTAAGTCCGGGCCTTTTCTTGTGCTGAATTGCGCCGCCCTCTAAATCATGCTACAAGATTAACGCTACCCGCGTGATTGTGAGCATGAGAGTAGGAGGTTACCGCTATGGTTGAGAAAGAGTACAAGGTAAAAGCAGCCAGCCGCGTTGTCGGGATCGCGGTCGGACTGACGTTTATTTTAGTAGGACTCATCATCCTTGTCATCCTCAGGAATTTGGCGGGGCTGCTGGTCATGCTGATCGGTGCAGTGGCACTCCTGGCAGGGCTTCGACCCAATAAGCTGCTGATTACCTCGGATGCTATCGAAACGCACCAGCTTGGCGTGAAGCGCTACCCCTATTCGCAAATCCGACGAGTGCGGATGGTCGCGCGGCGGTTTTATTCGGGACAATCAAAGCAGTTCGTACAAGCACGAGGCGGTGGCTCGACCACGAGAGTCTCGTTAGGGGGCAGCCGCTACCGGCTCTATCCTCAGATTCAAATCGAAGGCGATTTCCAATATCCACTCAGCCTTGAGATGGAATATGTTGGACAGCTAATCGATGAAGATGGTCAGCCGATGCCCGGCCTGAAATACCGGATCAAGAAATCGTCTCGCTACGACGTTTCCGCAATCATGCGGGATGTGCTGGCAAAGCTGCCCTCCGGCGTCGAGGTCGATGACAGTGTGAGCGAGTATGCTGCGACAGGCTCCATCCCGGATGTGCTGACGCTGCCAGTCGAAAATCCCAAAGTTTCCATCGGATCGCGCAGCACGGCGGGGTAATCAGAGAAGGTTATTAGAAAAATAAGACCGTCTCAATTCAGGTGAATCGAGACGGTACTTTTGTACAGGTTACAATGTTGTAATGTCAGCGGCCACGCACAAAACAGCCGTTATTTGGTAAAGAATTCATAGAAGCGGCCCTCATTATTCAACCATCCACGTTCATTGCGTCGCCCAACGACCTATAGAGACTTATGTCCAATAGGTTCAACCATTCAAATTAATTTGACAATATTCTAATACAATGTTATTAAAATTGATTAACAACTAATTGTGCGCGTGAACCTTGCGACCGCTTCGTGGGTAGTGGGTCGCAATCCTAATTTGATAACAACCGAATAGCGTAAAGAGAGCGCAAGGCCATCGTGATACTCTCTCGCTCTACTTGCTCCTCAGCCGATGATTCGCCAATCATCGATCTCACACGGGATCGAGATTAATTCGATTCCCAGAATGGGCCATGTTCGCTGACTTCGGTCGGTGAAGGCTCAGGGAGGTGCTCGCCGCCGATATTCATCAAAGTAGCCAAATAGTTGACCACTATCACTAATCCACAGGGGGATTGAGATTGATGAAAAAGAAACTGACCATAGGGCTGGTAGGGATATTAATTGCCCTTATCATGACCCTGCCAGCAGCAGCACAGGAAGACCCTCAACAACTTGACCCCGATACGCCTGCTCCATCTTCCGAAACTGGCGAGATGACCCAGGACGTAACGGGATTATGGTTTGTAGAGCTTCGCCACGCACCTACAGCCGATGGCGGTAAGGTCGCTGACATGAAAGCCGACCGTGCGGCCTTCGCCAAAGAAGCGAAGAGCGCAGGGCTTGGCTACACCGTCCGGTACACCTATCAGACTTTATGGAATGGCCATTCGATCCAACTCACCAAAGGTGATGCCGCCAAGCTGACTCAGCTTACTAGCGTCAAAGCGGTTTACCCGGTGGTGAGCTTTGCGATCCCACAGGAAACCTTCACCGAAGACCCCGAACTGGCAACCGCGCTAGCAATGACCGGCGCAGACATCGCACAAAACGAGCTTGGTTACACAGGCGAAGGCGTGCGGGTTGCCATCATGGATACGGGTGTTGACTACAATCATCCTGATCTGGGCGGGTGCTTCGGCGCAGGCTGCCGTGTCGCTACAGGTTATGACTTCGTAGGCGATGCCTACAACTCCGATCCGACCTCAGCAGCCTATGATCCTGTTCCGCACCCCGACGCCGATCCCGATGACTGCAACGGTCACGGTACACACGTCGCAGGCATCGTCGGCGCAAGCGGCGATCCGAGCACTGGCGGCGCGCGCGGTGTTGCACCGGGCGTGACCTACGGGGCATATCGCGTCTTCGGCTGCGAAGGCTCGACCGAAGCCGACATTATGCTCGCGGCAATGGAGCGTGCCTTAGCCGATAATATGCAGGTGCTCAACATGAGCATTGGCTCCGCGTTCCAGTGGCCGCAATACCCGACCGGCGCAGCCTCGACCCGGCTGGTCAACAAGGGCGTGGTGGTTGTTGCATCAATTGGCAACAGTGGCGCCGACGGCTTGTATTCGGCAGGGTCCCCCGGACTCGGCAGCAAGGTAATCGGCGTGGCATCCTACGATAACAGCCATGTCCAACTGACTACCTTCACTATCTCGCCAGACAACACTGCGATTGGCTACGGCGTAGCGGCGGCTGCACCGCTTCCGCCTACCTCCGGCACGTACCCGATGGCTCGCACAGGCACAACCAGCACGCCCAACGATGCCTGCAACGCAGTCGCTCCCCCTCCGGGAAGCCTGACGGGGAAAGTTGTGCTGATCCGTCGTGGAACCTGCACCTTCTTCGAGAAGGCTTTCAATGCGCAGAACGCCGGTGCGGCAGCCGTTGTACTTTATAACAACGTAGCGGGCCGTTTCAGCCCGACGGTAGCAGGCCCCTCGCCGATCACGATCCCGGTTGTCGCCATCTCGAACACTGAGGGCGCGCTAATCAACAGCCGTCTGGCGGTAGGTCCGGTTGACATGACATGGACCGATCAGACGGGCACGTTTATCAACCCGACTGGTGGGCTGATCTCGTCATTTAGCTCTTACGGCCTCTCGCCTGATCTGGCTTTCAAGCCCGATATTGGCGCGCCGGGTGGCCTGATCCGCTCTACCTATCCGTTAGAGAAGGGCGGCTACGCGACCATCAGCGGCACGTCGATGTCCTCGCCGCACGTGGCGGGTGGCGCTGCGCTGTTCCTGCAAGCACATCCGAACACCTCGCCGCAGGCTATCGACGAGTACCTCCAGAACAGCGCCGATCCGCATGTCTGGTCGCTCAACCCTGCTACCGGACTCCTGGATCATGTCCATCGCCAGGGCGCGGGCATGCTCGACATGGACGATGCGATTCTGGCGACGACTCACATCTCGCCGTCGGAACTGGCAGTCGGTGAAGGCGAGGCTGGGCCGCAGACTTACACGCTGAATCTGACGAACACCAGTGCTGCGGACGTAACCTATGACCTCAGCTATGTCAACGCGCTTACGACAGGCGGCGTGATCACACCCAGCTTCTTCCTGGGGAATGCATCGGTCGGCTTCAGCGCCCCCAGCGTCACGGTTCCGGCTGGCGGCAGCGCATCGGTCGATGCGACGGTGAACCCCGCGACAGGTCCAGTGAATGGGCAGTACGGCGGATACATCGTGTTCACGCCTCAAGGCGGCGGGCAGTTGTACCGCGTCCCGTATGCGGGCTTCGTGGGCAACTATCAGGGTATCGTTGCCATGACACACCCGTTTGGTCTGCCCTGGCTGTCGCGGCTGGTAAGCTGCACCAAGCTCCTGGGGCTTGACTGCGTTGTCGGTGGAAGCTTCTCGCAGGCAACCACAGGCGCTGTCTACACGATGCAGAGTACAGATGTTCCCTACGTACTGATCCACTTCGACCATCAGGTGCGCACGCTGCGCTTCGAGGTATTGGACAGCACAGGCAAGGCGTGGCATCGTGCTTTGAATCAGGATTACATGGGCCGCAACCAAACGACCACATCGTTCTTCGCCTTCCCGTGGGATGGCACGACGGTTGCGGGCAACAAGAACTATGTCGTGCCGGATGGCGATTACTACATCGTGGTATCGGCCCTGAAGGCGCTGGGCGATTCCAACAACCCGGCTGATTGGGAGACGTGGACATCACCGACATTCACGGTTGATCGCCCATAGTTCGGTAAGCAGGTCAATGTTCAACGGCGGGTCGGGGCGCATTCTCTGACCCGCCGTTTTTATCTCACAGATTGATATGTCCTAGTACGATTTGTCACAATGTTGCCGACGCTCCAGCATACATGGTACAAAACATACTAACGCACAGAGGTGAGAGTTGTACAGTCGGGAGCAGAAGTTGCTGCACAGGTGTAATTCACTGGAATGGCAAGGGAATTTCCAGTAGTGACTCAGGAGAGAGTCGTCGTTCCACGTTTTTCACGTCCGCTCTGTTTATCATGTAAGTCCACGATAGAGGGAATAATAGGATGATGAAACGCAGACCAATTTATTTTATTGCCGTACTTTTGCTGGCGCTCATCCCGACCGCCGCAGCGCTGGCAGGTGCAGGCCCATTCAAGAATGAAACTTCTACTGCCGCCGGGTATTCGACATGG
>Ga0209382_10010858_pt1 | contig 11328 bp, 25 predicted proteins | sample SoiMetdeltSBSDD5_FD_187599 | JGI IMG/M metagenome (GOLD analysis project Ga0209382, IMG submission 187599) | Bulk soil microbial communities from a Populus tree surrounding site in Tennessee, USA - Soil MetaG P. deltoides SBSDD5 (SPAdes) (version 2) | ecosystem: Environmental > Terrestrial >...
GCGTCGTGCAACGCCGCTTCGCAGCCGACCCGATCGTCGCGAAGGTTCTACCGCTTCTCGCCGCCGAGAATTTCTTCGATTGAGGACGCGACATGAGCCGGGGCAAGTCGCGCGCGCAGGAAGCAGTGAAAGAACATAGAACAGTGCGGCTTCCTATATCCGTAAGATCGTCAACGTGCGCGCGAAGAACAACCGACGAAGTTTGAGCTAGTGATCAACCTCAAGACCGCCAAGGCCTCGGCCTCACGATCCCGCCCTCGCTGCTGCTGCGCGCGGATCAGGTGATCGAGTAAATGTGGCGCCGAGTGTTGCTCGTTGGGATCGGTGCGACGCTACGCGGCGCTCAGTGGCCTGTCGCCAGTCCGGCCGCGGCGCCTTACGGCGATCGCAGAAAACCTCACTCCGTAACGACCGGTAAAACCGATCGTTGTCGGTTTCGACGATGAATAGCTTGCGCGGCAAACGCACGTCTCTAGCGGCCCTTGAATGCGGCCCGGGCGCGGGTGCACGCTGTTGCCGCTCGTCGATGCCACCTGAGCATGTACTTACTTGCCGACTACCCGGATCTGGCCGCGTATCTCCCCGCCCGGCGAGAGCGTCGTGTGGACGTTCGCATAGGCGGCGCCAGCGCGGATGGCGGTGACCACTGCGGAAAGATCGCCGGCCTTGAGCTGCTGGCTGGCCGTCGCTCCGGCTATGACGTTTGCCGCCGTGATCGTCCCACTCACGGTCCCCTCTGACGGGCACGGCGGCGCAAGACCCGTCGGATCGGGATTCGCCGGCGTCTGGCACAGAAAGATGACGATGCTGCCGTTCACGCCCGGCTGGCCGACATGGATGTGAGACTGCGTCACGGGCGCCTGCAGCGCATCATATGTCTCTGTATAGCGGATGGTGGCACCGGCTGGGTCGATCGTGGCGGTGAAGTCACCTCTGCCGGCCGTGGACACCGAGGGTGACTCCTCGTAGCCAGTCAACACCGCGGCGATCTGATCGGCTTGAACGACACTCGCTGTCACCAAAAGGCCTCCGACAACCGCAATCAAAACTTTGAATCGCATATGGAAACCTCCATTGGCATGTAGTTGAAGGATCGGCGCGGCCGGGGAGAGAGCACGCTTCTGACGTCTGCGTGTGTCCGATCTGAGAAACTATGTTCTCAGAGTCGGTGGTCATCGTCGCCTTCTCCCACGTAGTTGTCAGGATTTACGTGCATCGGCCGTGGTGGTCCGCGGGGACTACAAGATTCGGGCCACAGCGAGGCCACGGATACATTGCCGATCCGTTCGCAATCAAGAGTCCCACGCTGCCAATCGCGGCTAGGCGGAAGAACGCTTCGACTAGCGTCGTCCTGGGCGGAGCTGGCGCCGCGCCTCTCGGCGGCTGAGTGCTGCCGCCGCCCACCCGGATGGCACCTCCCGACCTTCGTGGTGGATTGACACGCATCATAGGTGGCGCTACAGTCGCCGTCGACCTACCCATCGCGTCGGGTTCCGGTTCGGATTTCGGAGGCAAACCGGACCATGAGTGAACGCGCGGCGAAGCATGTTCGGAAGTTCCTGGGGCAGCGGCTGCGGGCCCTCCGCAAGCAACGCGCCCTCAGCCAGGGGCGGCTGGGTGATCGTTCCGGCCTCTCCGGCAAGTTCATCGGCGAGGTCGAGCGCGGCGAGAAGTCGATCTCGATCGACAGCCTCTATCGGGTGTCGGTCGCGCTCGAGATCCCGCTGCGCGAGCTCACGGACGTGCGGGCGGACAAGCCGTCGGCCGTGCCGAGCGAGGACGCCGAAAAGATCTTCGCGCTCGTCTCCGGCCGGCGGCGGTCCGGGGACATCGGGAAGGCGTACCGAGTCCTCCGGGCGATCTTCGATGAGGCGTCCTGAGCGCCCTCGCCGCCCGAGGCAAGCTCGTCGGAGCCGAGCTTCAACTCCTGCACCGCTACTTCGACACCTGGCGCGGCTCGCTGGATGTCCTCAAGCGTCTGGCCCGGGCCCTCGGCGTGCCGGTGGGGAAGCTACTGGAATGAGGGAAATATCTACGCGGCAGCCTTCCGCTTCGATCGGCGATCGTAGAAACGGCGTCCGCAGAGACGGCAAAGGATAGAGTCGCCAGCCGACCAAGCGCGCGATGCGATCTCGGACGCGGGGTGGAATCCGCGAGATAGGTTCGACATCATGAGACGTACAAGTCGGGCAGGCGTGATCGCGAGTTACGTCTGACATCCCGAAACCGCTCTTCTTTCTGTTACATCGGCCCCCGCGCGCGCTTGCCGCGCCGCGGCCCAGGCCCATCACCATCAACTGTCGGAGGCAGCGATGGCGCGAAGCAGCCCCAACCTAACACCACTCGACCCCACCAACGAGGAGATCCTCGCGCTGCTCACCTGCGGGCTGATCGAAGCCCTTCAGGGGCACACGGTGATCTTCGAGCAGCTGGACAAGCGGCTGAAGAGGATCGAAGAGGAGCTTTGGCCTGAGCCCCACAAGCCCAAGGCCCGTGAGCGCTCGCATCTTCGTGTAGTCAACAACGGCAAGACGCGATGAAGGAGGGCGCGTGATGGCGCCACAACAGTTTCAGCAAGTCGCTGAGGAGACCGCGAGCGCGATCCGGTCGCTGCGTGAGGCGGCCGAGGGCCTCGCCGCGAAGTTGACCGCGATCGAGGCCGATCTCCAGCCGGACTCAGAGATGGTCGTTATGGTCGCGCCCGCGCACGGTCGGTGAGGCGAGCTCGGTGACGCTCGATCCGCAGATTCTGGCGTTCGCCGTAGTCGCGATTATCGTGACGGTCCTTCCGGGCGCCGATATGGCCCTCATTGCGCGGACGGTCCTGGCGCACGGTCGACGTTCCGGATATGTCATGAGCGTCGGGATATGCATGGGGCTGTGGGTGCACGCTGTGGCGTCGGCGCTTGGCGTCTCTGCAATTTTGATGGCATCCGCGACGTTGTTTTCAGGTGTGAAGATCGCGGGCGGCCTGTATCTCGCCGGGCTCGGGATACTGTCGCTTCGCCGCGCGTTCAGCCCGGCGGCCAAAACACCAACGGGCGCGTCAGTGTCGAACATCCCCCACGCGGGGCATGCGTTTGTGCAGGGCCTGCTGTCCAACTTGCTCAACCCGAAAGTCGCGGTCTTTTATCTGACACTTCTGCCACAGTTCATACGCCCTGGTGATCCGGTGCTTGCGCGATCGCTTCTGCTCGCGGGGATCCACGTGGTAATCGGACTGATCTGGCTCGTCGCGTATACGCATTTTCTCGGACGACTGACTGCGATTCTGAGGCGTCAGCACGTTCGCCAGACCATCGAGGGTGTGACGGGCGCCGTGCTGATCGGATTAGGAGCACGCCTGGCGTGGGGTCGCTCTTAGGACCACAAAAGATGCGATTCTACGTTGCCGCTCCACTCTTCACCGAAGCCGAGCGCGGATTTAACCTTGTCCTGGCCCAGGCGCTCGAGGCTGAGGGCCATCAAGTCTACCTGCCGCAACGCGACACGCCGTCAAGGCAGACGCCAGATCGTGCGACGAGTATGTTCTACGCCAACCTCGCGGCTCTACGGAAGGCCGATGCCGTCGTGGCCGTCTGCGACGGCTCGCAGGTCGACGATGACACCGCCTGGGAGATCGGCTACGCCTACGGCAAGAACATTCAAATCTTTGGGCTGCGGACGGACGCGAGGATAGTGCAGCGAGCGGACGAGCCGATCCTCGGAACTGCTCCTGCAGCGCCCTTTACCTCCACGTGAAGCTCTTTCGGCACACTGCCACGCGTCGCCAGGAGATCGAATCCGCAGATGTGACGCTGACGGCTTTGAACCTGGTAAGACGGTTTCATGTTTTCGAGTGTCTTGCGCACGAATCGAATGGCGGTGGGCACCATGTAGCGGCTCGAGACGCCGATGCCGTGCACGAAGACGACCGTCGGCGCGTTAGGCGGGACCATAGCCGTTCATCGGTTCCCGACCGACAACTTGAGAGACCGTCTGCAGGCCGCGTGCGGGTGTCTTCCCGAACCTCGGGGACGCATCTCGGAGCACATCACGCTGCAGCGTCTTGTCAGCGCGAACATGCACACGGTGACGCGGGCCGAGATGGCCATCGTGCTCGCCGAGGAAGGCGGCATCGGGATTCTGGACCGCGGGTTCCGCCCGGGGGCAGATCGAGGTCTTCGCGAGATGGACTGCGCTATACAGTCGTCTCTTTGGGAGGCAGCCTTCGCCCGTCGACCTCTACGCCCGTCACTTTCCAGTTGGCAAATGCGACCTTTAACCGGTGGCGGCGCATAGGATCGAGCCTCGTATATCCCATCACGGATCTATGATGTTGATCGGTGCCTCGTCGCACTAGATCGATCGTGATACTGCGCGTAGATGTCGAAATAGTGAGCGATATATCTAAGCCCGAAGCAGTAATAACGGTCTTGGCGTCACCGGTTCTTAGCGCACCCGGGGCGATCTCCACGTCAAGCGTACCCGTTCCCTCGTCATCGCCATCTGGAAAATGTAAGTCCCGTACTGGGAATACAGGATCAGGCCGTCCTGGAACTGTGCGGCTCGTGCCCGCATTCACGCCGCCGACGCTGAAAAAGCAGAGCGCGATGAGAAGCGCGAATAGCACTCGTCGCCATCGGAGCATGTGTGATGCCTCTCATGCCAGTGCGCGCGACGTGGCCGGAAACGTGCCCGCGGCGACCCGGATTCTACCCAAAACGAGCCAACGCCAACCAGCTGGGAAAAAGAATACGCCTGAGACGTCGAATGTGTGTACTGCAGCTGTGGGAATAAGGTCGAAGACTGTTGATTGACCGGCGCACCGCTTTCAGATATGGGGATTCGAACCTCAGGACCATAATGGGCGGGACCCGAAGGACGCGGTATGGGGAGCAGATGCGCCGACCCAAAGAAAAGGATTCTCGTCGAATTGGAAGCCGATGCTGTGCTGGCGCTTCTGAACGATTCGTATCGAAACCTCAAACAGTGGGAGACCTGGGAACCACGCCACAACGCGCTTGCGCCGCTGCGCCTGAGAGCCCTCAGGGCCGTCGAGACATCCAGGTCCGGGCCTCCGATGTATCGCATCGAGCTGCGTTGCGAACAGGCCGAGGCGCTTCGCGAACGCTGCGATGAGCTGGCTGGAATCCTTCAAGACATGGAGGAGCAAGACGATCGCGACATCGGAGAGGCGCTTGAGCGGACGGCTCGCGTCCTGGATGACGCGATTCGCGGCCCCTTGCGATAGACCCGTTACGCCGCCGGTTCGTTGAAAGATCGGCCGCTGCTGCGCCTCGAACGGCACCTCGTGAAGCGGAGGCACGAGCAAGCAAGTTCCCCTTGCGGCCCTTTACCACCTTGCCGACCGCGGCGTTGATCAGCGCGCTCCGGTAGTCCCGCACCAGGCCAGCGAGAGCACAACGGCGATCCGATGCTAGCCAGCTTGGAGAGCTTCGTCAGCTCGGTCGCCCGGACGGTCTTTCGCTGCTTCTCCTCATTCAATCGGGCGATGATCTCGTCCTTCGGCGCGGTGCCCTCGGCCAAAGCGTCCATGGGCGGTCCATCTTGGTAGCGAGCAGCAATAGCTCGCGCGTCTCGCTCATAGCGCGGCTCAGGAATTTACCAGAGCCAGAAGCCTTGCCGATTCGTCCCCCGTTACGACGTCGCCGACGCCGCGCCAGCAGTCCAGCCAGCGGTGCAGCAGGCGCAGCTCGGGCTCGCTGAGTGGCACGAGGCAGAGGCCGAGGGCAGCGCGGAGGAGGCGGGCGCGCTGGTCGCGCATAGCCCGAGTAGCACGCAGCGACGAGCGGCAGGGGCGCGCCGCATGATCGGAAGCCGGCCGGCCGTAGGTCCACGCCGATGACGTTCGGTGAGCGGCGACCACTCGCACGCCCACGACCGTCGCCTGTGATATTGTTACTGAGCCTGCACCCTGGCCTTTCGGGTTGGCGCGCGCTGCGCGCCAAGACCCTGGTGAGTCTGGCTTGGCCGTAGCGCCGCACCACCGGAAGGTCGCCATATAGACCCGCAGCCCCTTCGACGTCTCATTCGAAATAAGCTCGCTGACGGACGCTTGCCGCACCGCAGCATTCCGGGCGTCTCGGGCCGCGCCGGAAGCAACCAAATATGCGTCGCCTGCGGTGACGAGATCACGCATGACGAATTCGTCATGGACGCATTGGCACAGGCATGACGGCGGTTCAGTTCCATCCCCGCCGTTTCTACTATTGGGATGCCGAACGCACGCCGCCTGGGCACTAAAGCACAACGGAGGTCACCATGCTTAAAGCTTTGCTCTCTCGGGTCCCGTTTCTCCGCCGGCGCGCGGCAACTCACCGCAACGATCAGCTCAAATCAGATTCTGATGAGCGGCGGGCGCGATGGAATCAAGTGATCGCCGAGCACCAGAACCCGATGGTTCCGCACAAGGTAACGGCGGCGGCGACCGAAACGGTCACCGGCTCGCCGCCCGAGTGAAAGTCTTCTACGGCGCGCTGCTGATTGTGCTGGTCGCTGTGCCGATGGCGCTCGGAGTCCTGACCGCGCGTGCCGGCGGCCGTTCTGAGATCGTCGACCGGTCTTGACCTAGTAGCCTCTCAATGGTCTGAGAGGTCGAGAGATGATTGGGCTGGCGGTGTTCGTGACGGTGGACTCGCCGCACTCGTTTGTCTCGGCATCGGTTGGCGTGGAATGCCGCCTGAGCAGCCCGAACAGGAACGCGACAAGAACCAGCGCTTCCTCCGAGACGAGCCCCCGCCCTGGTAACTGAGACACGACCTAGGGACCAGCCTGAGCGATATGCGTGTCGCGACCGACACACTTCTCGAACACACCGACCTCGCTGCGAGCGGAGAGGTTGGCGACTGCTACCGCGATGTCATTGAAGCGCCTCGTGTGGTCGACGCCGTTACGGCTGCAACGCATCGATTCTCAAGAGCATCGGGGGGCTGCTCGGTGACCTCGAACAGACAGGTCAGGTCGAGCGGATCCTTGATGGGCGGTATCGGACCGTTCGCGGGCGCTAACGCGCCCGGCCCCGTCATCGGGCAGCAACGTGGTCGGAACGACGCGCACGGTAACTGCGAAGTGCGAGACCTGGCGGCTCCGCCGGAGGAGTTAGCCAAGTGAGGCGGTGCCCGTTTGACGCACGAGGTGATGCGGCCGACGCCCGCTAGAGGAGGAGGACTTTAATTGATGGCCTTTCCGTCGCTGGAGCGATCGCTGGACAAGGTGTCGAACCGCTACATGCTCGTAGTGCTCGCCTGCAAGCGCGCGCGTCAGATCAACCGTGGCGCCGCCGCCTATGTGGTGAGTAGGCATACTAAGCCGACGAGCATGGCCCTCGAGGAGATCGCTGCCGCCAAGGTGGAGTACCGCGTGAAGGAAGAACGCGAAACGGCGAAAGCCTGAGCGCTATGAGCCGGACCGTCCCTGCCACAAAGATCATTGTTGTCGACAATCAGATTGAGCCGGCCTTGAAGGCCTTAAAGAAACAGATGCTTAAGGACGGTCTATTCCAAGAGATGAAGCGTCGTGTCGCCTACGATAAGCCGTCCGTTAAGCGGAAGCGGAAACAGGCCGCTGCCCGGAAGAAGCGGCGCAAGGCGATGCAACGAATGCAACGCGATAGCGAATAGTGCGATGAAAATCATTCGGATGCGCGACTACGGACCTCGGGTGCGTGCAGGTGTTCACGCGCAGCAGTTCCACGACCAGATCGCCCGAGCGTTGAAAACCTCCAGTCGCGTCCGTCTCGACTTCACCGATGTTGAATCTGTCGGCCAGACCTTCTCGATCGAAGCCTTGGCGTCCTCGTCGCGCGGCACGGTGCGACGATCTTTCGGTCGCCTGTGTTCATGCACTGCAGTCCGACTGTCGCGGCGAGCATCGGCAAGGCGTTCCGCCAACCAGGAATGATCGAGTTTTCCTGACCACCCACGAGAATCACCGGCTAGAGACGGTCGCTCTTTTTTGCGCTCCGCGAAATCTTCCAAAGGCGCTGCCGCTCGTGCCGCGAGCTGTCAGGATCGTAGACGGGTTGACGACTGGCTTGGGCGGATTGTGGCTGGCGTGGGCAATCTGGCGGAAGGCGGCTCGAACGAATATTTGAGTCTCGTTCCGTGACGCGGATGTTTAAAACGGTCCCGTTCGGCAGGATGTTTCAGTCGCGGCCAGTTTTTCGAGGCGACCTTGGTCGTATAACCCTCTGCTTTGCTGGCGAAAACGTGGCGCGACCATGACACGGGTTCGAATCCCGTCGGGGATCAAGAAGTCGCAACGAGACCATCGCTGGCATTGCCGTTGCTGCCCTCTTCGACACGAAGGGGGTGGTGCGATCATGAAGATCAAGCACGTCATGACGAAAGACCCGACGTGTTGCGTACCGTCGGACACCGCGCAGCGCGCCGCGAAGATCATGCGCGACGAGGACAGCGGCGTGGTTCCGATCATCGAGAACGAGCAGAGTCGCAAGGTGGTCGGCATCGTCACCGATCGCGATCTGTGCATGAACGTCGTGGCGGAGGGGCGTGATCCGCGCACGACGCAGGTTCACGAGTCCATGACGACGACAGTGGTCAGCTGCTCGTCGCAAGATTCGGTTGACAAGGCCACCGAGCTGATGCGCGAGAACCAGATCCGACGCATCCCCGTCGTCGACGAGCAGCACCGACTGGCGGGCATCGTGGCGATGGCCGACATCGTCGGCCGCGCGAACGTGCGGACGACCGAGACGCACGAGACGCTGAAGACCGTCTCCGCGCCGACGAGCGAGCCCAGCAAGCCACGCGCGAGGTCCCGCAACGCCTGAGGGTCAAAAGATTTTCGAGGGACTCGTCAGGCCCGGCTCGATTGGCAAAGTCCCAGAGCTTCACGACACGGAGGGAGCGATGACAGAGACGATCGTTACTTCGCGCAAGGAAGAGGAGCCTGTCGAGCCGGCACATTCACCGGGGACCGAGGAGGAACGCGAGGAGCCGGGCCTGCCTGACGACGACGTCGACGACAATGAAGAAGAGGCTGTCCCCGCTGCCTGACACCGCGACATCGTCTGTGCGGTGGGACGAGGAGGTAACCAGATGTTGAACGTAACGGAACGCGCAAGAGCCAAGTTGAAGAAGCTCCTGACGACTGAGAGCGTCGACCGGTCGGTCGCCCTCCGACTCGGGGAAACGATGTCGGGGAAACTCGGCGTCTTTGCTGACCGCGAACGTCCCGACGACCAAGTCGTTGAGCACGAGGGCACGGCCGTGTTGCTGATAGGACGCGAAATCGCCGAGAACGTAGAGGGTACAACGATCGACTACGAGGAAGGCGATCCCGGTCCGGGACTCGTGATCAAGAAAGACTGAGCCGGGCACCGAACACAATCTCGGCCCGTTTCGGTCCCGTTTCAGCCCTGCGGACGAAGGAGCGGCCCGCGATCTTTACGGGCCGCTCCGCCTGCGAGCGATATACCCAGGCGGCTCCTGTTTCTTTCGGCGTCCTGGCCGTGGCGTCGGCCGCGCCATCCAGCAGCAGGCCGGCGCCGGCTCGACCTGCGACGCACCCGACTGCAAAACCCCGGCGGGGCGTTCACGTCGGAGCGAGGCGGGCGGATCTACGAGTTTTGCTCCGAGGAATGCAGGGCGAAGTTCGAGAGCGCACCCGAGTAGGCATCGAGTCCGGCCTCGCGACTGACGCCCTTGCTTCACCGTTCGCTCGTGTGAGAGCTTCACCGCGTGGCAACGTACGTCGACAAAGACAGGGTCCGGCGCGCGCACGTCCAGCTGCGGGCGATGCTGGCCAGCCTCCCGCAGTGGCACTCGTTCCCTCATAGCTACGTCCGCGATTACGGGCGACTGGTGATCGAGTTACGCAATGCTGGCCTCGATGTGATGAGCTTCGAGGTCGGGTCCGAGCACCTGAAGCCGAAGATCACGAGCTACGACCCGAGGAGCAACCAGGCGAACTACGCCGACGAGCTGCACATTGACCGCGCCACGTTCCTCACGCGCGCGAAGGGGCTCTTGACCTACCTGGACGACCGCGCGGCACCTGCGCCGACACCAGCGAAGGTCGACGGCCGGGCGTTCGCCAACGTCACCATCAGCGGTGGCAACGTGAACTTCGGCGACGGTTCCAGCATCAACGTGACCAACATCACGGTGGTGGACGTGCTAAACGCGCTGGAGCGGCACATCGAGAGCACGGTGATGGAGCCCGCCGTGAGGAAGTCCGTACTCGCGAAGGTCGGCGACCTGCTCAGGCACCCGGCCGCGACGACGGCGGTGCAGGTCGGCCTGCCCGAGTTGCTGAAGAAGATCCACCAGAGCGCCGGTGGCGGCGGGTTGTAGGCCGCTCGCGAACTATCAGAACTTCGCGGGGATGAAGGTGAAGACGATTCAGTTCACCACGAAGGTCAGTTGCCCCGCCGGCCGCGCGTGGGCGCCGCGCACTACGCCGGACAGCTACGTGACGGTGGACTGCGACGGCTGCGGCAAGGTGACCGAGACCGGCGAGTATGCCTTCACCGTCGTACTGCTCGGCTCACTGACTTGTCACTTCCATGACGAGTGCTTCGAGTACAAGCGGGCCCTGTTTGAAACGATGTAGTGTCGACCGCATGCCGCTTGCGGAGTGACGTTGAGCGTGAAGCTCGTGGCGGTCCTCCGCAAGGCGTTTCTCCGCTCGCGGTTAGAGCGCGACGCGGCGAAGACTGCCGCCAGGCTTACTCAGCAGCCACCCGGCGCTGACCGGATGCTCGTAGGGCGGCTCAAGCGCGTCCATCTGGCGTTGCTGCGGATCCCTCAGCGCGACTACGGCACATGCGCGTCGTGCGGCCGACCCATCAGTGATGCTCGGTTGTCGCTGCTGCCCGCGACGGCGACGTGCGCCGCTTGTCAAAAGCTGATCGACGCGCAAGCGCAGGCGACCAGCAAGACATAACGCACGTTTCGTCGGCGATTCGCGGCGACCCTGACGACTACTTGGCTGCAACCTCTCGAACGTGGACGCCGGCACGTGGCGCGCGACGTTCTCGCGGGACGCCATGATCGCGGCCGACGGGTTCGGTGCGGACACGACTCCGTGGCGAGCGGTGCAGCGGGCGGCGTGGGAGGCGCTGAAGAAGCTGGAGGAAGCAGATGATGCGAGTGCTGTTGGTCGCGCTGTCATTGCTTCTGTCCGCAGCGACCGCGTCGGCCGAGTGCGCGTGGGTGCTGTGGTCGGCAACTGCTGGCCCACCATCGCTCGATCCCTACCGCGCCATCGTGTTTTTCCCGCGCTCCGCCTATGACGCACGCGAACAGTGTGAAGAAGCTCGCGCGCGACATGAGCAGATGCAGGAACAGATGAAGCCGGACC
>Ga0209382_10010859_pt1 | contig 11328 bp, 9 predicted proteins | sample SoiMetdeltSBSDD5_FD_187599 | JGI IMG/M metagenome (GOLD analysis project Ga0209382, IMG submission 187599) | Bulk soil microbial communities from a Populus tree surrounding site in Tennessee, USA - Soil MetaG P. deltoides SBSDD5 (SPAdes) (version 2) | ecosystem: Environmental > Terrestrial >...
CCCGCCCAGGACCACCGCGCCCAGCCCGCGCCCGCCCAGGACCACGGCGCCCGAGACCTGGGCGTCCCAGCTCTCACAGAGCGAGCACTGGGACGCCCAGGCGTCGAGCGGGACCGTCTCGAGGCGGCGCTGCTCGACGAGCTGGCCAGGGTGCGGGCGGCCGAGCTGGAGCGCGGGGTGTGCCTGGTCGGGCCGCACCGTGACGACCTCGACCTGCTGCTCGGCGGCGAGGTGGCCCGCGGCTACGCCAGCCACGGCGAGTCCTGGTCCTTCGCGCTTGCGCTGCGGCTGGCGAGCTTCGAGCTGCTCAGGTCCGTCGGCGACGGCAGCGACCCGGTGCTGATCCTGGACGATGTGTTCGCCGAGCTGGATCGCCGCCGGCGGTCCCGGCTGGCGAAGCTGGCCGGCACCGCCGAGCAGGTGCTGGTCACCGCGGCGGTCGCCGAGGACGTCCCGGAGGAGCTGGCCGGCGACCGGTTCGACGTCCACGAGGGGCTGGTGCGCCGTGTCCGATGACCGTCAACAGGCACCCACACCTGGGGACAACCCTGTGGATGGTGTGGACAACCCGATCCGACAATCCGCCGAGCGGCGTAAAACTGGCGACGGCGGTGGCCACTTGTCCGAACCGGCCGGTGTGGACAGGCTCACCGGCACCGGCACCGGCACCGGCACCGGCGCGGCGGGGCAGTCCGGCGCGGATCTGGCGAGGGCCGCACTGGAGGCGGCCAAACAGGCGGCCAGGGCACGGGGGCGGTTGCCGGCCAGGCGCCGCGCCGGCGCGGCGCGCGGGCAGCCGCGCCGCCGGGGCTGGTCCGGCGCGCGCCCGGACGACCGCGACCCCCAGCCGCTCGGCCGGCTCGCGTCCCGGATCGCGGCCGAGCGTGGATGGTCGGAGCAGCTGCGCTCGGCCGCCGTGTTCGGCCGGTGGGCCGAGCTGGTCGGCGCCGAGATCGCCGAGCACGCCACCCCGGTGTCTCTGCGCGACCGCGAGCTGACCGTGCAGGCGGTGTCCACCGCCTGGGCAACCCAGCTGCGGCTGCTGCAGCGCGACCTGCTGGCCAGGATCGCCGCCGGCACCGGCCGCGGCGTGGTGACCAGGCTGCGCATCCACGGCCCGTCGGCCCCCAGCTGGCGGTACGGCAGCCGGCACGTGCCCGGCCGCGGCCCGCGCGACACGTACGGTTGAGGTGTCTTCAAGTACCACCGACCCCCCTAGTGGTGGTACTTGAAGACACACCACTGCGGCGGGCGCTGAGCGCGAGGAGACGCCCGCCACGCGTAGTCGCCGCCTACCCGACCTGTCCGAGCGTGATTTGGTGCGGCAGTGAGGGCGTCAGGGGTGTCCTAGGCGGCATCCTGTCCGGCTGGACCGGTAGAATGACAACGACTGCGCTACGCGCTCCACCGACGACCCGGCACCCGACCGCCGTCGTCGAGATCATCTGCGAGGAGAGTCCGAGGCCCTGTGGCTGCGAAGAAGAACGACTACAGCGCATCGTCCATCACCGTCCTGGAGGGCCTCGAGGCGGTACGCAAGCGCCCCGGCATGTACATCGGCTCCACCGGCGAGCGCGGCCTGCACCACCTGGTCTGGGAGGTCGTCGACAACGCCGTCGACGAGGCGATGGCCGGCTTCGCGACCAGGGTCGAGGTCACGCTGCTCGCCGACGGCGGGGTGCGTTGCGACGACGACGGCCGTGGCATCCCGGTGGACATGCACCCGATCGAGAAGCGCCCGGCGCTGGAGGTCGTGCTCACCACCCTGCACTCCGGCGGCAAGTTCGACGGCGAGTCCTACGCGGTGTCCGGCGGCCTGCACGGCGTCGGTGTCTCGGTGGTCAACGCGCTGTCCACCGCGCTGGAGATGGAGGTGCACAAGAACGGCTACGTGTACCGGCAGCGCTACGACAACTCCAAGCCCGGGCGGCTGCGCAAGGGCGAGCGCACCAACCGGACCGGCACCATCGTCACGTTCTGGGCCGACGGCTCGGTCTTCGAGACGCTGGAGTACAACGCCGAGACGGTGGCCAGGCGGTTGCAGGAGATGGCGTTCCTGAACAAGGGCCTGACGATCGTGATGCGCGACGAGCGCAACGGCAACGGGCGCACCGAGGAGGAGACCGGCCGGATCAAGGAGCGGATCTTCTGCTACCCCGGCGGCCTGGAGGACTTCGTCCGGCACATCAACGCGTCCAAGGAGGCGATCCACAAGAAGCTCGTTTCCTTCGAGGCGAAGGGCGACGGCCTCGAGGTGGAGGTCGCCATGCAGTGGAACTCCACCTACGCCGAGTCGGTGTACACGTTCGCCAACACCATCAACACCCACGAGGGCGGCACCCACGAGGAGGGCTTCCGCGCCGCGCTGACCAGGGTCGTCAACGACTACGCGCGGGAGAAGAAGATCCTCAAGGAGAAGGACACCAACCTCACCGGCGAGGACGTCCGCGAGGGCCTGGCCGCGATCGTCTCGGTCAAGCTCAAGGAGCCCCAGTTCGAGGGCCAGACCAAGACCAAGCTCGGCAACACCGAGGCGAAATCGTTCGTCCAGAAGACCTGCAACGAGTGGCTGGCCGACTGGTTCGAGCGCAACCCGACAGAGACCAAGACGATCGTCAACAAGGCGGTGTCCTCGGCGCAGGCGCGGATGGCCGCCCGCAAGGCCAAGGAACTGGTGCGGCGCAAGAGCGCATTGGAGATCGGCGGCCTGCCCGGCAAGCTCAAGGACTGCCGCTCGACCAACCCGGAGGAGTGCGAGCTCTACATCGTGGAGGGCGACTCGGCCGGCGGCAGCGCCAAGGAGGGCCGCGAGTCGGAGTTCCAGGCCATCCTGCCGATCCGAGGCAAGATCATCAACGTCGAGAAGGCGCGGATCGACAGGGTGCTTCGCAACACCGAGGTGCAGAGCCTGATCACCGCGCTGGGCACCGGCATCCACGACGAGTTCGACGTCAGCAAGCTGCGCTACCACAAGGTCGTGCTGATGGCCGACGCCGACGTGGATGGCCAGCACATCCGCACGCTGCTGCTCACGCTGCTGTTCCGGTTCATGCGCCCGCTCATCGAGTACGGCTACGTCTTCCTCGCCCAGCCGCCGCTGTACAAGCTCAAGTGGCAGCGCAGCGAGCCCGAGTACGCCTACTCCGACCGGGAGAAGGACGGGCTGATCGAGGCCGGCGTCGCGGCCGGCCGCAAGCTGCCCAAGGACGACGGCATCCAGCGCTACAAGGGCCTCGGCGAGATGAACGCCGACGAGCTGTGGGAGACCACCATGGACCCGGCGCACCGGCTGCTGCTGCAGGTCACCATGGACGACGCCGCAACGGCCGACCAGCTGTTCTCGGTGCTCATGGGCGAGGACGTCGAGGCGCGGCGGTCGTTCATCACGCGCAACGCCAAGGACGTTCGCTTTCTCGACGTGTGACCGGCGACGACGACACCCGAGCTGGCGCGCCCTCCGTAGGTGATCATGACCTGAGTGCGGTCCGCAGCGCGGCGTCCAGCTCCGTGTGCGCCTGCGGGTGGGCTTCCCACCAGCGGCGGTAGTACGGGTTGGCGTCGAGCAGTTCGAGGTAGCCCAGCGCCGCGCAGTGGAACGCCCGCTCGGCCACCGCGGCGCGTGGCCCGTCCCGCCGCCACGCCACGCTCACCTGCTGCACCAGCGGCTCGCCGGCCAGCGGTCGCACGACCAGGCCGCCGCCGGTCCGGGAGGTCGGCGCTGCCAGGCTGACCGCGCCGCGCATCACCAGCGTCTTGGCCGTGATGGAGTCGATCACCTGGTGGCGGATGCGCGGGGAGAAGCCGGCCTCGGCGCACGCCCTGGCGAACACCAGCTGCTCGACGCTGGCCTGCAACGGCAGCATCACCCACTCCTCGGTCGCCAGCTCGGCCAGCGCCACCTCGTCGCGCGCGGCGAGCAGGTGCTGCTCCGGCAGCGCGACGAACAGCGGCTCGCGCACCAGCAGCCGCGACACCAGCTGGGCCGGCAGCGGGCCGCAGAACCCGTCGAACGCCTCCAGCTGCGCGAAGTCCCGCGAGCCGTCGAGCAGCCGCTCGGTCAGCGCCGCACTGTCCACCAGGATGTCCATCTGGACGTCGGTGCCCGGCAGCGCGTCGGCCAGCCGCGCCGTCCACACCGGCACCCGCGGGCCGGGGGCGCCGGCCAGCCGCAGCACGTCCACCCGGTGCTCGCGAACCCGCTCCGCGATCCCCTCGGTCAGCCGTGCCACGTCGCCCAGCACCACGCGAGCCGAGGCCACCACGAAGCTGCCGAGCTCGGTCGGCCGCACCCCCTCGTTACCCCGGACGAACAGCGGCGCGCCGACCCGCCGCTCGATGCGCTGCACCTGGGCGGTCAGGGCCGGCTGCGAGATGCCGAGGCGAGCCGCCGCGCGCGACAGGCTGCCCGTGTCCGTGACCAGGCAGAGCACCCTCAGATGGCGTAAGTCCAGTTCGCGCACAACGGGCAGTCTGCGGAAAAACCGCTGGTCAAGGCAACCGGCCGAGAGTATGGCGCGGCGCCGGCCCCACCAGCCGGTGCCGGCGCCGCGCCAGGACCAGTCGGTGCAGGGAGTCCGACGGTCCCATCCGGAGTCGCTGAGGCTGTGGATAAGTCGTGAGTGGCGATTGGTGTTCCAACACCAAACGCCACTCACAGGGCCTCCGGCCCATCCCAGTTCCCTATAACACCCGCGATACTCACCTGCATGGTGTTCAGGGTGGATGTGCCGCCGGAGTTGGTGCGCGGCGACGTGGACGAGGGCTACGGGCCGGTGGCCGAGGAGTTCCGCCGCAACTTCGCCGAGCGCGGTGAGATCGGCGCCGCCTGCGCGGTGTACCGGGACGGCGTCAAGGTCGTCGACCTGTGGGGCGGCTACCGCGACGGCCGGCAGCGGCTGCCCTGGCTGGCCGACACCATGGTCACGGTGTTCTCCACGACCAAGGGCGTGGCGTCGCTGGCGGTGGCGGTCGCGCACGCCCGCGGCCTGCTGGACTACGACGCGCCGGTGGCCGGCTACTGGCCGGAGTTCGCCGCCGCCGGCAAGGAGGCCGTGACCGTCCGGCAGCTGCTGTCCCACCAGGCCGGGCTGCCGGCCATCGGCCGCCGGCTGAGCCTGGCCGACCTGGCCGACCTGGACGTGGTGGCCGCCGCCATCGCGGAACAGGCGCCGGCCTGGCAGCCGGGCACCCGGCACGGCTACCACGGCATCTCCCTCGGCTGGTACGAGGGCGAGCTGCTGCGGCGGGTCGACCCGCGGCGGCGCTCGCTCGGCCGGTTCTTCGCCGAGGAGATCGCCGCGCCGCTCGGCATCGAGTTCCACATCGGGCTGCCGGACGCCGTCGACCCCGACCGGCTGGCGTTCGTGCATGGCTACCGGCCGTATGAGATGCCGCTGCACCTGCACCAGATGCCGCCCCGGTTCGTAGCCGGGTTCCTCAACCCGCGCAGCATCACGGCCCGCTCCTTCGCCAACCCCAAGGTGCTGCGCGAGACGGGCAACTACAACCGGATGGACGTGCGGCGCCTCGAGCTGCCGGCCGCCAACGGCACCGGCGAGGTCCGCGGCATCGCCCGCGCCTACGGGGCGGTGGCCACCGGCGGCGGCGAGCTGGGCATCACGCCAGCCACGCTGGACGCGCTGGAGCAGCCGGCAAGGCCACCCAGCGGCGGGCTGCGCGACGTGGTGCTCGGCGTCGACTCGGTGTTCTCGCTCGGCTACGTCAAGCCGTTTCCCCGGTTCCGGTTCGGTGCCTCCGGCGGCCGCGCGTTCGGCACCCCGGGCGCCGGCGGTTCGTTCGGCTTCGCCGACCCGGAGACCGGCATCGGCTTCGCCTACGCAATGAACCGGACGGGCTTTCGGCTGTGGGACGACCCGCGCGAGGTGGCGCTGCGCAACGCGCTGTACGCGACCGTGCTCCGTGAGCGGCCGCAGCGTCCCGACCATGTCACGCCGTAGCTCCCGGCATGACCACCCGGAGGCCGGCGCCGCGGGCCGCGCCGGCCATCCGGTGGTCGTAGGTGACCAGCGCGATGAGCTCCGACCCGAGCAACCCGGCGCTCGCCACGTGGATTGCGTCCAGGCTGCGTACCGGCCCAGGAACGTTAGCGGCGGCATCGCGAACCAGCGATGTCAGTGGAATCTCGGTGTGGTCCCTCAGCAGTCGCGCCATCAGGTTCGGGTAGCTGCCGATCCGGTCGCAGCTGCGCACGGTCTCCACCAAGCCGATCGTGCTGGTGCAGGTGCGGGTCGTCTGTGCCGCCAGGAACTCCTCGAGCTCCTCGACGTTCTTCCGGCGGACGACGAACGTCACCAGCGCCGACGAATCCAAATAGATCACCGCTCGTGCTCGCGCATCTCAAGCAGCATCGCCAGCGGATCGACGTCGTCGGGCACATCGATCCGGGTGTACTGGTCCAGCTCGTCCGTGGTCCGAGCGGCCGGGATGATCAGCCCGCGGGCCACCAGCTCGTCGTAGCGGCTCTGCCCCCGCACCGGCGGGCACAGCACCGCGATCACCTTGCCGTGCCTGGTCACCTCGATGGTCTCGCCGTGCTCGACGCGGGCGAACATCGCGCTGGGGTTGTAGGAGAACTCCCTGACCGTCACCGTCGTCATGACGCGACCCTCCCCTCGTCCGTTAATTGTGCCTACCAGGGCGTACAACATCGTACCTAACCGGATGTTGCCCGGCTTGCATACATTTGCATACCATCGGCTCATGGCCCTGGTGCAGGTTCGAGACGTGCCCGACGACACGGTCGCCGCGCTGAAGGCGCAGGCTGCGGAGCGCGGCATGACGTTGGCGGCGTACCTACGAGTCGAGCTGGAGCGGCTCGCGTCTCGCCCGAGCAATGCCGACATCGTGGAACGGATGGCCCGTCGCGATCGCCGGTCGGGACCCAGCGTCGCGGACACCGTCGCCGAGATCCGGCGGCTGCGGACGTCTTCGTGATCATTATCGAGTCCTCGGCCATGGTCGACGCCTTGGTTGGCGACCAGCCCGATGCCGACCTGCTCGCCCTGCTGGCCACCGAGACGCTGCACGCACCGGCGTTGCTCGACTTCGAGGTGGCAAGCGCGCTTCGCGGCCATGTACGCGGTGGCAAGCTCGATCCCGCTCGGCTGGCGGGAGCGGTCGAGGACTTCGCCTCCCTACGGGTTGAGCGGCATCAGATGACCGGGCTGCTTCGCCATGTGCTGCGCCTGCGCAACAACTTCACCGTCTACGACGCGGCCTACGTCGTGCTGGCGCAGGCGTTGGGCGCGCCGCTGGTCACCGCGGACGCGACGCTGCGCGAGGCGCAGCGGCTCGGCGTGGAGGTTCAGGTCGTCGGCCGCCGAGGCGGCACGGCGCCGGATGAGGCCGGATGAGCTCGTGGTGCGCCGCGCTGAGCGGCCGGACCAGGACGGATAAACTTGGGCGTCGCCCGCCAGCCCGTCCGGCGTTTTCCGGTTGTGCGCTTCGAATGTGGGCGTGGAGAGGAACCACGAGGCCGTGACCGAGACCATCCTGCCGCCGGGCGGCGACCGCATCGAGCCGGTCGACATCCAGCAGGAGATGCAGCGCTCCTACATCGACTACGCGATGAGCGTGATCGTCGGGCGCGCCCTGCCCGACGTGCGGGACGGCCTCAAGCCGGTGCACCGCCGGGTGCTGTACTCGATGTTCGACTCGGGCTTCCGGCCGGACCGCGGGTACGTCAAGTGCTCCCGGGTGGTCGGCGACGTGATGGGCAACTACCACCCGCACGGCGACTCCGCGATCTACGACACGCTGGTGCGGCTGGCCCAGCCGTGGTCGATGCGGCACCCGCTGATCGACGGCCAGGGCAACTTCGGTTCGCCGGGCAACGACCCGGCCGCCGCCATGAGGTACTGTATAACTGGGGACGCGCGAATTCGATTGACCGATGGGCCGTCTGTGCGAATAGACAGCATCGTGCCAGATGTCGCGCCGAACAGCGACAATCCGGTCGACGTCAAGGTACTCGACCGCAATGGTAATCCGGTGCGCGCGGAGGTGTTGTTCCACTCCGGCGAGCACCCGACGCTAAAGCTGACGACGGCTGAGGGCTACCAGCTAACCGGAACGCAGAACCACCCGGTGCTGTGTCTGGTCAGCGTGCTGGGTGTACCCACGCTGATGTGGAAGTTGCTGGAGGAGATCCAGCCTGGCGACCGCGTCGTCCTGCAGCGAACGCCGCGTGCCGATTTCGGTGCCCCTTCCTGGGACGAGGCCGCCGCCGCCATCGTGCTCGGCGCATTCATCAGCGAGGGGTATGTCTCCGAAGCCCGTGCAGGCTTTGCCAACACAGATGACGACTTCTTTGGCCTCGTGGTTGCTGCCTATGACACAGCGGTGGACGGACCGCGCTCCATATGTGTCAAGTCGAATGGCGAGTGGTCGCCGATTCGCGTACTGCATGTCAACCCGAATGGTATGAGCGCATTGCGGCGTAGTGTTCTCGGGTACCTGGTCGGTGAGCGCAGCGCCGACAAGCGCGTGCCGGAGTTCGTCCACGCTGGCCCCATGGCCCGCAAGCGGATGTTCCTGCAGGCCCTGTTCACCGGCGACGGCTCGGCCTCGGCGCTGCCGCACGGCACCGTGCAGATCTCGTACTCCACCCGCAGTGAGGAGCTTGCGATCGACGTGCAGCAGTTGCTGCTCGAGTTCGGCGTGATCTCCAAGCGCTACTGGCACGCCACCGGCGAGCACAAGGTCGTGATCACGAACCGCCGCGACGCGTGGATGTTCGCCACACGCATCGGCTTCCTCGGTAGCAAGCAGGACAAGCTCACCGAGATCATCCAGGCGCTGCCGCACGGCACTCGATCGATGAGCAGCGACCATGTGCCATTCGTCGCCGACTACATCAGAGCACACGGCGCCAGTAGGTGGACCGAACGCGACTGGCTGCGCCGACACAATGTCGACCGCGTAGAGCGTTGGGAGAACAGCCGGGACGAGATCGTCGCGCGCATCACCAACCGCGAGGTGCTTGATGTCGTCGAGCCGCTCGTCGACGGGCGGTTCTACTACGCCGAGGTCGCGTCCGTCGTTGACGCCGGGGTGCAGCCGGTCTACAGCCTGCGGGTCGATACCGACGACCATTCGTTCATCACCAACGGGTTCGTCAGCCACAACACCGAATGCCGGCTCACGCCGCTGGCCATGGAGATGCTGGCGGACATCGACGAGGACACCGTCGATTTCGGGCCGAACTACGACGGACGCACCCAGGAGCCGGCCGTCCTGCCGTCCAGGATCCCGAACCTGCTGGTCAACGGGGGGTCGGGGATCGCGGTCGGGATGGCGACGAACATCCCGCCGCACAACCTGCGCGAGGTGGCCACCGGGGTGGTCTGGGCGCTGGAGAATCCGGACGCGAGCGAGGACGAACTGCTGGCCGCGCTCCTGCTGCGGATCAAGGGACCGGACTTTCCGACGAAGGGCCTGATCGCCGGTGTCTCCGGCATCGAGGAGGCCTACCGCACCGGCCGCGGGTCGGTCCGGATGCGAGCCGTGGTCGAGATCGACGAGGACGTCAAGGGCCGCACGATCCTGGTGGTCACCGAGCTGCCGTACCAGGCGAACCCGGACAACCTCGTGCAGAGCATTGCTGACCTGGTCCGCGAGGCGAAGCTCACCGGCATCTCCAACATCGCCGACGAGTCGAACTCCCGGCGCGGGATGCGCATCGTCGTGACGCTCAAGCGGGACGCGGTCGCCAAGGTCGTGTTGAACAACCTGTACAAGCACACCCAGCTGCAGACCACGTTCGGCGTCAACATGCTGGCACTGGTCGACGGGGTGCCGCGCACCCTGCGGCTGGACCAGATGGTCCGCTACTACGTGCGGCACCAGATGGAGGTCATCCTCCGGCGGACCAAGTACCGGCTGCGCAAGAAGGAGGAGCGGGCCCACATCCTGCGCGGCTACGTCAAGGCGCTGGATGCGCTGGACGAGGTGATCGCGCTGATCCGGCGGTCGGAGACGGTCGACATCGCGCGCACCGGCCTGATCAGCCTGCTGGACATCGACGAGCTGCAGGCGAGCGCGATCCTGGAGCTGCAGCTGCGCCGGCTCGCCGCCCTGGAGCGGCAGAAGATCGTCGAGGAGTTGGCGGCGATCGAGGCCGAGATCGCGGATCTCAGGGACATCATCGACAAGGAGGAGCGGCAGCGGTCGATCATCCGCGACGAGCTCATGGTGATCGTCGAGAAGTACGGCGACGAGCGCCGTACGAAGATCATCCCGTTCGACGGCGAGGTCTCGGTCGAGGACCTGATTGCGGTCGAGGACGTCGTCGTCACGATCACCCGCACCGGGTACGCCAAGCGCACCAAGACCGATCTCTACCGGGCCCAGAAGCGCGGCGGCAAGGGCGTGCAGGGTGCCGCGCTCAAGCAGGACGACATCGTCGCGCACTTCTTCGTGTGCTCGACGCACGACTGGATCCTGTTCTTCACCAACAAGGGCCGGGTGTACCGCGCGAAGGCCTACGAGCTGCCGGAGGCCAACCGCAACGCCCGCGGCCAGCACGTGGCCAACCTGCTCGCGTTCCAGCCGGACGAGCACATCGCGCAGGTCATCCAGATCTCCGACTACGAGGTCGCGCCGTACCTGGTGCTGGCAACCCGCAACGGCCTGGTCAAGAAGACCCGGCTCACCGAGTTCGACTCCAACCGGGCCGGCGGGCTGATCGCGATCAACCTGCGCGACGACGACGAGCTGGTCGGCGCCGTGCTGTGCGGCGCGGAGGACGACCTGCTGCTGGTCTCGGCGAACGGGCTGTCGATCCGGTTCCGGGCCTCCGACGAGGTGCTGCGGCCGATGGGCCGGGCCACCTCCGGAGTGTTCGGCATGCGGTTCAACGACGGGGACGAGCTGCTCAGCCTCGGCGTCGTTCGCGAGGGCAAGTATGTTTTGGTCGCGACGGACGGCGGGTACGCCAAGCGCACCCCGATCGAGGACTACCCGCTGCAGGGCCGCGGCGGCAAGGGGGTGCTCACGATCCAGTACGACCGGCGACGTGGCAGGCTGGTGGGCGCGCTCATCGTCGACATCGACGACGAGCTGTACGCGATCACCTCCAGCGGCGGGGTGATCCGGACCGGTGCCAAGCAGGTCCGCAAGGCCGGGCGGCAGACCAAGGGGGTGCGCCTGATGAACCTGGGCGAGTCCGCCGCCCTGGTCGCGGTGGCCCGCAATGCCGAGGACGCCGAGCCGGACGCCGGCGCCAGCGACACGGTCCGCACCTGACGGGAGGTCGGCACGTGACCGAGCACACTGAGCGAAGCAGCGCAGCCGAGCAGCGCGGCGCCG
>Ga0209382_10010860_pt1 | contig 11327 bp, 7 predicted proteins | sample SoiMetdeltSBSDD5_FD_187599 | JGI IMG/M metagenome (GOLD analysis project Ga0209382, IMG submission 187599) | Bulk soil microbial communities from a Populus tree surrounding site in Tennessee, USA - Soil MetaG P. deltoides SBSDD5 (SPAdes) (version 2) | ecosystem: Environmental > Terrestrial >...
TGAATCCGACAACGACCCTCCACACACTCCGAGTTGATTCGGTCGACGTAGTTCGTTATCAAAAATCCGGCGAGCTTAGTTACTTCTCTTTCGTCACTCAACAGATCCGCCTCGGTCGGACGCTGTTGAGAAAATTCCATAAGAACACCATCATAACCGAGATCGACATCCAGGTTGAACTCATCGAAACTGACTTCAGCGCTGATTTTGTTCCTCGCTAGCCCCAGTGTCCCTACCGCCTCGATGAACTCGCTTATGGCATAGGTGACCCGGTCGATCACCTCCTTCCTCGCGCCCCAAGTCGCCCCCTGGACCTGCATAAACGTAAAAATCTTCTCTGCGGAATCAGCCCGCGGGTCCAATTGCAAAGCCACTCGTGTCCGAATGCCGATACGGAACAAAAGGTTGAGCACGACTACGAGAACCGTTGCAAGCGACAAAGACGAGCTGAAAAGCGAGGACAGCACGTCTGGCACGTCCGCGTACAGTCCGGGTACCATTCTCACGCTCAGCCCAAAGATGAGAGCAATCCCCACAACGAAGGTCTTACGTGCATCGAGCATGCGCGAGGTCATAACCTGGACACCCGCCAGGATCATAAAGCACGCCACATAAACTAAAATTGCGCCCATCACCGGCTGCGGCATCACCGTGAAGACCGCGGAGAGTTTGGGGCAGAAGGCTAACAAGATCAGAATGATTCCGCAGGGCAAAGCGACGTGGCGGCTCGTGGCTTTAGTCGCGATGGCTAGGCCCACATTGCTGGAAAAAGTTGATTGTCCTGCTCCGCCAAGCAGTCCGGCCCCTATGGTGCAGATCGAACCAGCGAGTACCCCACCGCTGACCGACTTCATGTCGGTTCGCTTCCACTCCGCGTCGTTGATCTTTTGGCACAGAGTCAAGTCTCCGACGGTTTTGAGTGTTGAAGCCAAGCTGGCAATGAGAAAGGCCGGCAGCATAGCAAGGCTGAATGCCCATCCTGACTGAGCTCTCGTCGGCAGGTTGATGAGCGGGGCGGCAAGCACTACGTTGAGCTGCGGCCATGTAAGGAGGCCAACCGCGTAGGCGCTCAGGTAGCCAACCACAAGTCCCAACAGGACGGGATAAAGTCGGAGCATCCCTTCGCTCCACACGGTGGGCCCTATCATTGCTGCCAGTGTAAGGAGCGCCACTGCGATAGCGAGTAAGTTCCGGCTCGAGCCTGCGCCGGTGAAGCCGAGAAAGCGCGGCGCGGCTAGGACAATCAGCTCGATCCCCACCATCGAGACCACCAGGCCGGTCACTTCCGGAGGGAACAAGGCACGCAGGCGCTGCATAACGCGGGACAGTAGAGCCTCAAATACGCCCGAAACGATGACTGATCCGAACACGAGCGGCAGCCCGCCAACCTTGCCTGCCGAAATAGAAGCGGCAATGTACGCGGGCCCACAGCTCATCGGGCATAGATAACCGGAGCCGACCGGACCTTTTGTCCGGGCTTGCAGGATGGTAGCGATTCCAGAGACGATCATCGAGATCTGAATCACGTTTTTCGCCTGTTCAGACGTGCCTCCGATCCCGGTAACGATGACTACAACGAAGATCCAACCGACAGACAGCACAGATACATGCTGAAGCCCCAGCAGTAACAGTGTGCTGAGCGGAGGCTTCTCATCGACGCTATAAATTAGGTTGGCTGGCTTCTTGGCCATAGCGATTCAGTAGTGGAACGATCACCGCTTACATTATGATGGGAACAAGGCGGTTGGAGGCAGCATGCTTTCGTGTCTCAATGCTCGAGATGAAACTGAACACAACAGCGACCGTTGATTCGGTCGGAGTTGATCCGGTCAACGTAGTTCCTTATCAGAAAACCCGCCAGCTTCGCGACCGCTCGCTCATCCCCCAACAGGTCCGCGTCCGTAGGCCGTTCTATAGGAAACTCCATCGGCTCCCCGTCGTAGCGCATATCGATATCGAGATTGAACTCATCAAAGCTGACTTCAGCGTCGATCTTGCCGGTGCTCAGCTCCAGCGCCCTTGCCGCTTCGATAAATTCGTTCATCGCCGCCTTGGCGCGGTCGATCACTTCCCTGCGCGCGCCCCAGGTGCTTCCCTGCTTCTCCATGAATAAAAATATTTGCTCAGAGGAATCTGGGCGAGGGTCGATTTGCAGCTTTGCACGCTGCGCAATTCCGATACGAAACAAAAGATTCAGAAGCAGCGCCGAGATCGTAGAGACCGAAAGCGAAGAGGTAAAAGCAGACTGGAACATACCAGGGACAGTTTGGTAGGCGCCGGGAAGCATATCCACGCTTAACCCCAAAATGACTGAAACGCCGACCACGAACGTCTTGCGCGCATCCATCATGCGCGAGGTAAGAATCTGAACTCCGGCAACGATCATGAAACAAACTGTGAAAAGTACAAGGGCTCCGATCACCGGGCCCGGCATGATCGCAAACAGCACCGCCAGCTTAGGCACGAAAGCCAAAACAATTAGAATTCCCCCGCATGCGAAGCCAATCCGGCGGCTGGTCGCACCGGTCGCAATGGACAGACCGACGTTGGCACTGGAGGTCGACTGTCCCATGGTTCCTGCTCCCCCAGACAACATCACACCGCACGCTTCAGCAAGGATGCCGCCGCTAATAGAGTGCATATCCGGGCGTTTCCACTCGGTATCATTGATCTTCTGGCAGGTGGTCAGGTCACCCACTGCCTTAAGCACTGAGGCCAACACGGTTACCAGGAAAGGGAAGATCAGCGCACTACTAAAGGACCATCCCTCATGGAAGAAAGATGGCAGTGAGATGAGAGGGGCCTGCTCCAAACGGCGGAGGTGTTCATGAGTCAGCATCCCGCTCCCGTAAGCGGAGACATAACCGACTCCAACCCCGATCAAAACGCCGTACAACCGCAACTTCGATGAGCCCCACACGGTCACTCCTGCCATGACGAAGAAAGTGATGGAAGCGATGCTCACCGAAAGCGGATCAATGACCGCGCGTGACTCTTCGATTCCTAAAAACCTCGAGACCGCTACAGGAATGAGCGCGAGGCCGACCATCATCACGATCGTGCCGGTAACCTCGGCGGGAAAAAAGGGACGGAGACGGCCCATGAGACGAGAGAGCACCACGCCGAAGAGACCGCTCACCAGAGTCATTCCCGCCAACAGCGGCAAGCCGCCGGTCTTTATTGCCAGAATAGAGGCCGGAATATATGCGGGGCCCAACCGCTCGGGACAGAGATAGCCGGATCCTATACGGCCATATCGGAGCGTTTGCAGAATCGTCGCAATCCCCATGACGATCATCGACGTATGGATCATCCGCTCCGCCTGCTCGGGGAGTATTCCGGTCTCCTGCAGAAGGATCACAGGATAAACGAAGGCACTGGACAAGGCGAGAATATGCTGTAGACCGAGCAAAAGTGTAGTTGCTATTGACGGACTTTCATCGAGGCCATAAATCAAATTGGCGGGCTTCTTTGCCACGATTCCAAGCCCTTGGTTGCGTAGGTCCCGGGGAAATTACAGGCAATTCTGTTTGGTGTCGCCCATTGTAGGCTGTCTCAACGGAGTTCCAAGCGAAGATTTCTATGACGTGCGCATAAACTTTCGCGTTTCCCACTGAGCGCGGAACTGATCAGATGTATGTCTGACGCAACATCTCCGCGGCGGTTTCGTCCAGCTCCTCCCGACGTCGCACCTCTTCGAAGCGCGCCAACAAATCATCGACCCGGGCGCGGCGCTTTTCTGCTCCACGCAGATCATGAATGATCCGGCCTCGGTGCATCATCACCAGACGATCGCCCAAACTGGCCGCTTGTTGCATCGAATGGGTCACCATCAGAGTCGTGAGCTTATCCCGGGATACAATTTCTTCGGTGAGGCGGATCACCTGCTCGGCGCTTTTCGGGTCCAATGCCGCCGTGTGTTCGTCCAAAAGCAACAGCTTCGGTCGGAGCCAGGTGGCCATAAGCAACGTGAGGGCCTGCCGCTGTCCGCCGGAGAGGCTGCCGATGGTATTGCCCAGCCGGTCCTCGAGTCCGAGGTTGAGGCGCCGCACGCGTTCCCTAAGTGCTTGCTTCAATCCCGTGCCGAGCGCCCACGCCAGTCCGCGCCGCATCCCGCGCCGCGCCGCCAGAGCGAAGTTTTCAGTTATAGACATGTTGGCCGCGGTGCCGCTGAAAGGATTCTGAAACACGCGGCCGATAAATTTCGCCCGTTCATGCTCAGGCCTGCCGGTTAGATCCTGGCCGCCCAAGCTAATCGTACCCGCATCGACGAAGAAAGCTCCCGCAATCGCGTTGAGCAGGCTCGATTTTCCCGAACCGTTGGTGCCGACGACCACGACCCAAGATCCTTCTTCAACGGCAAGGTCCACTCCGTTGAGGGCTCGGACTTCGTTGGCAGTTCGGGGGTTAAAGGTCTTTGCCAAATTCCGTGCTTCAAGCATAGGCTCTGAACTTTCCATGCTGGCGGTGATCTTCTAGCGAGCGCCGACCCCACTCGCTTCACCCAGAGCAGGTCGTTTGCCTAGTCGGCTGAGAAAATTGGGCGCCACCAGCGCCAGGAAGACGAACACCGCGGTAATCAACTTGAGATCGTTGGGGTCCAAACCCCACCTCAGGGCGATCGCGACCAGAAGACGAAAGAGCACCGACCCCATGACAGCGCCGGCAATGGCAAGGCCGAGATTCCCCGAACCCACCAGCGCTTCCCCAATGATGACGCTCGCCAGCCCCAGTACGACCATGCCGATTCCCATCTGTACGTCGGCGAAGCCTTGATACTGGGCGAGCAAGGCGCCGGCAAGCCCGATGAGACCATTGGAGAAGGCGAGGCCGAAGACGATCATGTGCTCTACATTGACGCCCAAGGCGCGGATCATCTGGTCGTTATCGCCGGTCGCGCGCATCGCCGTTCCAAGGTTAGTGCGGAAGAAGAGATAGAGCATTAGCCCGGCGACCGAGACCGCAACCAAGACCGAGACGAACACAAAGGCATCCCGGGTGCTCACCTCCCAGCCTAACAGGTTCAGGCCAGGGCTGCCGCCCAAGATGGCCGCTCCGGCCCGCTCCGCATAGCTCGCCAAGGTGACTGCGGAAATCAACGGTATATTGCTCCTTCCCATGATATCGAGATTCACCGAGTAGAGGGCCGTCATGACCAGAATGCCGGCAAGCAGACCATGAATTTTGAACTTCGTGTTCAGCACGCCGGTGATTGATCCCGCTACCAACCCGCCGCAGAAAGCGGCGGCAGTGGCCAGGGTTGGCTCAACTCCTCGGGCCAGCAGCACTGCAGCGATTGCCGCCCCCAAAGGCAGGGAGCCCTCCGCCGTGATGTCGGCGAAGCGGAAGATTCTGAAGCTGATCAAAACTCCGAGCGCCAAAAAAGAAAGAATCAGTCCCAGGGATAGGGCCCCGATCAAAAGGGTCATTTTATTTGCTCTCCAGGGTCACATCAGAAATAGGACCCATCCAACAAGTGCCACGGGCAAACTGGCTCTCGCCCGCGCCGGTTATTTCGCGATTATCATGCAAGAGATGGAGCAAGGCCCGAGGTGCTTCTGCCTCAAACAGGTTCGCCGTGGTAGCTTGCAAATCCAGCTCGCGCCTTTTCATCAAGCGATAAGAAAATGCTGCAGCGTGAAAGTGACCGGCCAATGCAGATGGTCCCAGCGGACGAAGCAAGGGCACCAGCAATGCCGGTGCTTTCCGCGCGGCGATGCCAACTACCAGAGTCAGCGCGTGTGTATAGACAGGCTCTGCCGCAAACGAAAGCCAGTCGCGCACCTGGGGAAAAGCAAAGAGGGCGCTTTCAGAATCCCGAAGTGCCGGCGATCGCCGCAATGCAGTTCCGATGAGCCCGGCAGACTCAGCGATCATGACGATGCCTAGAGCCTCCGCCTCGGCAATCTCAAGACATCCTTCGACGATTTCGCCCAGCCTCGCATCGCTGCCGGCGTCCTTGCGCTCGAACTGCACCACCCTCTGAAAATCTCCCTCATAGAGAATGCCGTAGAGAACCTCGATCTGGGGAATGAAGTTGCCCGCCGCCAACATGTAGTCGGGGACGTTTGTGCCATCCGCCGGGAGGTAAGTCACTGCGCCACAGACCGCGAGAAACTCGCCGAAGCGGCCGGCGCAGTCCGCAAAGCTACTGCCGAACGCGCCCAGTCCCAAACCGAACGAGGAGTTTGAAAACGCCACGCTCCGGCAGTCCTCCTCCCGGAAGCGATCGCCCAGGAGCTGCGCAGGATCTCCGATTACCCGGCAACTAAGCCGTGCTGCCCGAGTAAGATTGGTAACCTCGAACCTGATATTCTCTTTTTCCAGAATTTGGGCGCCTGATGGCGAAGCTTTCAAACCGGGTGTAACAGCCGGGATCAAAAGATCCATCAGCCCGGTTAGCTGGAGGATCGATCGCACCGCTTCTGACGGCGCCGAAACCGAAAAAGAACCTTGAATCGCGCTGAGCTGCTTATGAGCCCGGACCAATACGCGGATGCCCGCAGAGCTCAGATAGCTGACCTCCGACAAATTCAATCTGAGGTTGCGCGCTCCCTCGCGAACAGCGTCGTCGAGCGATTGTGAGAGGTGGTCGGCCCAGTAACCGTCCAGCCGTCCCCGGACTTGTAGCTCCAGAACTTCGCCTATCCGTTGCTTGCTGATTTCCATGGTGCGTGCCGATCAAACCTTTCTTAGTTCACGCTTGCCTCCTTGGCCAGCTTTTCGGGAAAAGTTATCCCCAGCTTGTGTGCGACGTCGGAATTCAAGACAAGCTTTTTCACCACGACATTTTCGAAGGGCAAGTTTTGCGGCTTCTCGCCGAGTAACACCTGCGCGACCTTCTTGGCGGCCCCTTGACAAGTTCTTTGCCAGCCAATCCCCACGGCGACTAGAGCGCCTCTTTCGGTGAATTCGGGGTCGTTGATGACGAGTGGTAGGCGGGCATCCACGGCGGCCTTGGCGATGCCTTCAAAGGCCTGAAGGGCGGTGTTGTCGCCGGTGATCCAGATGGCCTGGATTTTTCTGGTCGTTAGCACCTGGGCCGCCTGGAATACTTCACTGGTGTTGGTGACCGTAACTTCTTCGAGTTTGATGCCGCGCTTTTGAAACAGCTCGCGGCCGACCTCGATGACTCTTCTGGAATTGGCCTCGGAGCTGTTGTAGAGCGTGCCGACGGCTTGTACTTTAGGCAGCAGTTCTCGGATAACAACCAGGGTGTCATCGACCGGAGGAAAGGAGCCCGTCCCCGTAATGTTCGGCAGATGATCCGTCGGAGTTTTTCCGGCGCCCGCGGCGATCGGGTCGTAAACGTAGGTGAAGACCACGGGCTTTTTTTTCACCGCGTTGATAGCTGCGGTCAGAACCGGCGTGGACATGGGGATGATTAAATCGAGATCCTCATTGTCGAAGTTCTGCAGTATCGAGGGAATATTTATGATTTCTCCCTGGGCGTGCGCCTTGCGCACCTGTAAATTCTTGCCCTCGACAAAACCCAAATTTTTGAGCTCGCCGAACAGTCCCGCCATACAGGCGTCCGCGCTCGGATCGGGGCCGAAGTAGACCACGCCAATTTTGAAGAGACGTCCTTCGGGCGGCTTGCGTATGGCGACCTGCGATGTCCCATGAACTCCATCCTCGTCTATGAAAACATCCGCCTTGGCCCGCACTTCTTCCGGAAACACCCAGGGGTCTTTCAATCCTTTGAGGGCTTGCTTGTTCACCACAAGCTTCTGCGGAATCTTGTCCGGTATAGGAATCGTCGCGGGATCGACTCCACCGAGGATTTCCGCCGCCATCTTGCCGGTCATTCTGCCGGCGTCGTAAAAGTTGGTCCCGATATCCAAGAGGGTTCCCCGGTTGGGTTTCATTGGGACAGCAGAAAAAACCGGGATCCGGGCCTTGCGCGCCGCCGCGATGACCGAATCCAGTGCTAGCAGCACGGTATTGTCGCCTCCCACCCAAATCGCCTGGACCCCTTGAGCGGTCAGCGCGGCCGCCGCCTCCGCTACGGCGACCGAGCTGTCGACGTGTATCTCCTTAAGGTTAATTCGTAACTCCTGGCAGATCTCGCGCGCCTGCATCGTCGTGATTTCCGAATTTGCTTCGCTTGGATTCCACACAACACCGACGGACTGGAGCCCTGGGAATAGCTTCCTGGCGAGCCGGAAAGACTCCGCCACCGGTAGCGGCGTGGGGACCCCGACCAGACGTTTAGGATGATCTAAAGGACTTTTTCGACCGATTCCAACTCCGACGCGATAAGGATCAGCCACAATCCCAAAGACCTGAATGACCCTCTCTGAGCTGTTAGCTCTTGCCACCGTCTGGAGCGATGGAGTGCTAATCGTTACAACCAGATCGAAGCCGGCCGCCACCACCTGCCCGGCAATGGCGTTCGCGACAGTGAAATCACCGTCGGCGTTGAACCGCTCTATGCTGATGTTTTGTCCGTCGACCAGGCCGTTGGCGGTGAGACCGTCAAGCACTCCCAGAACGCCTTCGTCTAACACAGCGGTAGCCGAGTGTTGGACGATTGCCACGCGCGGGATCTTGTCACCGACGGGTTTGCGTTGATGCCAATCGGAAATCAGCAGGCTAGCTGAGGCCAGGATGATCAGGCTGAAACCTAACAGTAACTTTCGAATCACCGTCCACATCTTGTTGGTATACAAGAGATCTGGTCAGGTATCATCCTTTGACGGAAGGAATGAGTTTCCGGCTCTGCTGCTTTTGTAGATCAGCCCGTTATTCGGCTTCGGACGACTAACGGAATTCTAACTCTTCGGTGATAATCCGGTCACGCGGCACGCCGAGCGCCCGGAACTGCCGGGCGAGGTCCGAAACGAACCTGAGTTGGCCGCACAGCATCACTGCATAGTCTTCCAAGGGCGCAATGTCGGATGCTACCTGAACTGCAGTAATTCTCCCACGGCGTGCCGTTTGCCACAGCGAATAGTCAATATACGACTCCGCATCCAAATAACTCTCGCGGATTTCCGAGTCATAGACCGCGTCCTCATCGTCGCGGACGACGTAATAAAACCAGATTCGCCGAAAATCGTGATTACTAAGCTCAAAAGCGAGCATACCGAGGAACGGCGTGATACCAATGCCCGCGCCGATACAGACGATCCGGCGGAAATGCGCGAAGCGGTGCGGAGTGAACCCGCCGAAAGGGCCGTAGACTTCCAGGCGCGTCCCGGACTTGATCGAGGGTAACCGGCGGGTGAAATCTCCGACTGTCCGGATAGACACGCGCAGATCCCGGTCCACCGGTGACGAGGAGATGGAAAAAGGATGAAGTTCTTTCTGCTGCCCTTCCATATCGGGGACGCGCAGAAAGACAAAAGTACCGGGCTCATACATCATACGCCGGTCGATTGGGCGCATCACAAGATCGATGATATTGCTTCCACGTGAAGCAACCGTTTCGAGACGGTAGGGATAGCGTGGCCCAAGCCGGTTGAACAGTACGACTCGATAGAGCCACGCGGCTCCACCGGCCAGGATTAAAATCACCATCCACGTCCTCAAGGGCTCGAAGCCAGCAATCGTTCCGGGTTCTATGGCTGCGTGCGCAGCGCCGCCGAGAAAAATGAGACCGGTCAGCCGGTGGACCGACAGCCAGCGCTCATAGCTCATGCGGCGATCATAGGCAAGGCCGCCAAGGAGCAAAAGCAGATAGAAGACGATGATATCGATCGAACGCGCCGACTCCGACCAGAACGGGATGAACACGTTGCCGATGGAAGTGCCGCTCTGAAACTCTGCAAGTGCCAGGAAAATTACGTGCACGATCAAGAGAGCGATTGCGGATGGCCCGAGGATTCTATGGAAACGCACTGCGCGATCGAGACCGCCAAAGACCGGCTCCAGCGCATGGGCGCGGACAACCGCGAGCATCGCGATCGCCATCAGAGTAACCGACCATAGTACGGTGAGCTGAGAAAGCCCGCGCCAGGGCCAGAAGCCGGGCGGAGTCCCGCCTGGGAAGCGGCCGGCGGTCCAGAGAACGGTCGTGATGATCAGAGAGCCGGTGGTCAGAATCCACCCTGGTCGCCATGCCTCAAGGCTGGGAAGCCACCTGCTAAGAGCGTTTCTAAGCGTCATGCTTTTATGCGCGCTCCCTGGGTGCTGGCCCCTTCCTTAGGTGAATACCGACGAAGTTGTCGAGGCGGCGGATCTGATCTGGATTGTAAGACACTCATGGTTTACGCTTGGAGACCCTTGATTGCGTCGCGTGGGAGCCGTAAGTGGAAAAAATAGACAAAAAGCCGGCTATGTCGAACGCTTCTCTGACTGGATCCTGGGGACGGTTCAGGGTGTAGTAGGGAATCGTTTTCTTAAACCCGCACAACACCAGCTTGCCGTTCGCGCTATTGAGACGCTTGGCTGCAAGGACAAACACGCGCAGGCCCGCGCTGCTGACATAATCGAGCTGTGCAAGATCGATTACGAAACGCCGCTCGCCCGATTCAATTTGTCCGAGAATTTTTTCCTCAAACGTCTTCGCCGTCGTCGCGTCCAGTTTTCCAGACAAGCTTAGAGTAACAATGTCCGCCGTTCTGTGCTCCGTAATTTCCATAGGCTAAGCCTCCCCTGTCACCCTTTATCATCCGTAGGGGATTTTTCCAGTCTTGGCGCCGATATTCCAATCCATCCAAACGCCGCACTGGGTGACACCGACGCCTCTGACCGCCGACATCACTTCGAGGCGTTGGCGTTCACCATCGCCAAGTCCTTTTTCGTAATATGAAACGCTTCCGCGGCTACTTACCACCGCCCGCCGCCCGGATCAGCTCTTGCGGAAAAGTTATTCCGAGCTTGCGGGCGACGGCGTAGTTCAGGACGATTTGTTTGATCGCGGTGTCTCGAACGGTAAACGCTGCGGGTTCTCACCGAGTAGCACTTGCGCTACCTTCTTGGCGGTCTCACATCAGCCCCGTCATTCTTCAATGATAAAGACGCCAAATCTATTTTCGTAAATCCTCATCGATCAACAACGTCTGCCGCTGCAGCTGAGCTATTCGACTCAGGAGCCAAACCGCGGTTTCGAATAAGCCGGTGATGCGGAGAAAAAGCTGCTTGCCCGCGGACGTGAGGCTACTTTCTTTGGCCAGTCCACCGAGAGAAAAGCAGGCGGAGGCGCAACCAAAAGAAAAATGGATATCACCACGTCGTATTAATCTTTGGTCGAATGGCGTATCCGTGATAACCGACCGCCTGAACAATTTGCGTAAGCTGTGAAAAGCTTTAAAGCATAGCGGTACGAAGAGAGGAACAGAGTGATGTTGGATAGGGTCGTTTTTAAGAACGCTCTTGATTCA
>Ga0209382_10010861_pt1 | contig 11327 bp, 11 predicted proteins | sample SoiMetdeltSBSDD5_FD_187599 | JGI IMG/M metagenome (GOLD analysis project Ga0209382, IMG submission 187599) | Bulk soil microbial communities from a Populus tree surrounding site in Tennessee, USA - Soil MetaG P. deltoides SBSDD5 (SPAdes) (version 2) | ecosystem: Environmental > Terrestrial >...
TTGGGGTGACCGATGGGAATCGAACCCACAACCCCTGGAGCCACAGTCCAGTGCTCTGACCAATTGAGCTACGGTCACCGCGCAAGGGCCTAATCCTACAGGAGCGCCCGCGCAGCGTCTAGCCTTCCATCTCCCTCGGCGAGGGGCCGCCGTCGATGACGATCGTCTCGCCGGTCATCCAAGACGAGGCATCGGAGGCCAGGAAGATGCACGGATACGCGATCTCCTCGACCTTGCCCCAGCGCCCCATCCCCACACGCGCGGCGATCGCGTCGTACGTCTTCTTGCCGTCCGGCCCCGCCTGCTTGAGCACCTCCAGGTATCCCTCGGTCTCCACCGGTCCCGGCGCGATGCAGTTCACGCGGACCCCCTGGCGCCCCCACGCGGTGCCGAGCTCGCGCGTGAGCGTGATCACCGCGGATTTCGCCGCGCCGTAGTGCGGCATCATCGTCGAGCCGTAGACGCCGGCGATCGACGAGATGTTCACGATCACGCCGCCGGTCGGCTGCTGCATCATCTGGCGTCCGGCCCACTTGCAACCCAGGAAGGCTCCGGTCAAATTAATGCCGACCACGGTGTTCCAGCCGTTGACGGAGATGTCCTCCGGCTTGGCGCGGAAGGAGGCGCCCGCGTTGTTCACCATGATGTCGAGGCGGCCCCACTCCTGCACGGCCCGGTCGACCATCGCCTTGACTTGGTCCTCCTGGCGAACGTCCAGTGCCACCGCAAACGAGCGTTTCCCGATATCGCGAACGGCCTTCACCACCGGCTCGAGGTGCTCGAGCTTGCGCGAGCACAGCGCGACGTCGGCGCCCGCCCGTGCGAACTCGACGGCGATGGATTTCCCGATCCCGGTGCCGCCTCCGGTGACGATCGCGGTTTTCCCCTCGAGCGAGAACGGTGACTTGGCCATGGCGCGCACGATACCCCAGGGGTCCCCCCCTGTCCACTGGCCGGGCCGGACCGAGCGCCACGTCGACGCAGAGCTCTACGTCGCGTCGCTACGGGGCGTGTCACTCGTGTGGTGGGAAGAGCAGGCGGCCGAGCGACTTTACGCGGCGGCGTCCGGCGGCGACGAAGATGCGCTGGTCGAGTTCGCGCTGCCCTGCATCAAGGAAGGGCGATCTCGGCCCGGCGGCGCGGCACTTCCGATTCGATTCGCCGCCACACGGCTCGCGGCTCCACGTTCACCCCGTCGCCGTCCGCGCAGGTCCGGAGCTTCGTAACCAGACTCTGCGCCTGGCCGACCTGGGCTCGCGGCGCCTTGGCGGCGCGCCGGACCTCCTTGTCGGACGTGCGCTTGGCCTCAGACCACGCCTCGTCCAGATGAGCGACCAGCAGCACGACGCGATCGACCTCACCGTCGATGTAGGCTCTCCGCTCGGCGGCCGTGCCGAACTGAGGACAATCCGCAGCGACCACGGTTTCGAAGTGCCGGACGATCTGCTCGGCCTCACTAAGATGATGCTCGACTCGCGGACGCGCCTCGTCGGCTGTAAGGTCACCTGCCCGGACCACCGCGGCCCACCCGAGTAGCAACACCGTCAGTAGTCCGGCTACAGGCCGCATCGTAAAGAATCTTACCATCGGTCAGCCATGGTTCCGGGAACCGGCAGGAATGCGCCAGGGTCGATTTCGGGAGGTCGTCTGGTGACCTAAGATTCCTTTAGTGACCACATCTTACGAGCATTTCCGGTGTGTGGCATCGGGTAAGCATTATCACGAAAGCATGAAGGCGCCGGATCAGGATCCGAAGATCCTCTTGGTGGACGACAACGCGGTCGTCCGAGACATGCTGGTCGACCTCGTCGCGTCGCTGGGCTACCACGCCGATGGCGCCGCCAGCGGTCAGGAGGCGCTCGACCTGTTCGACCGCCGCACCTACGGCGTGGTCCTCACGGATCTGGTCATGCCCGGCATGAGCGGCTGGGACGTCCTGGCGGCCGTGCGCCAGCGGGACGCGACCATTCCAGTCGTCATCGTGACGGGCTCGCCGATCATCGGTGATCCGCGCACCTATCAGCCCGGCGTGGCCGTGCTGAAGAAGCCGGTCGATGTGGCTGCCCTCGACACGATGATCAAGCGGATGCTGCACGCGCGCCTCGCCGTCTGATTCACGCTCCGAGCACCCATAGCTCTCACAAGCCTCAAGAAGCTCAGCGAATAGCCAAGCGCTCTCAGCGCGGCAGCTCGACGGCCAGCGTGGTGTGAGAGAACGTGAGGCCTGGATCGCGGCCGAGCTGACCGCCGTCGTTTCCGCCCCAGCAGCGAATCGAGCCGTCGCCGACGAGCGCGCACGTGTGCGTGGCGCCGGCGCTGATCGAAACGACGTTGGAGAGCTCGTCGACCGTCACCGGGACGCCCGACGCCTCGCCGATCGCGGCGCGACCAAGCTGACCAAGATGACTGCGGCCCCAGCAGCGCACCCGACCGTCACGGCGGAGCGCGCATGCGTGGAGCAGCCCCGCGGATGCCGCGATCGGATACGCGACGCCGGTGACCATCACGGGCCTCGCGGCTGACGACACCTCCGGCGTACCGAGCTGGCCCGCATCGTTCGAGCCCCAGCAAACGAGCGTCTGATAGCGGCTGGTCGCGCATCCGAAGTTTTGTCCAATCACTACGCCGAGCGGCGCCTCGGGGACTGACACCACGACCGGGCTCAGCGCGGTCTCCGACGCGAGCGCGGGCGCGTCCGGTGCGCCCGCGTGACCCCAGCACGTGATGGTGCCGCGCGCGAGGACCGCGCACGCCTGGCTCACGCCGGCACCGATCGCGGTGGCTCCGGACACTCCACGCACTTTGACGGGCACGCTGGAGCTCCGCGTCGTTCCGTCGCCGAGCTGGCCGCGCGCGTTCGAGCCCCAGCAGCGAACGGTGCTGTCTTCGGCGAGCGCACACGAGAACTGCGCGCCGGAGGCCACCGCAGTAGCCCGCGGCAGCTCGAGAACGGGTGCGCCGCGGATCGAGCCCTGGCTCTCCCATCCGCGCCCGAGCTGACCGCTCACGTTACGCCCCCAGCAGACGACCGTCCCGTCGGCACGAAGTGCACAGGTGTGGGCTTCGCCGGAGGCGGCGGCCGTGACGTCCGACACGCCCGTGATGACGACCGGCTTGGGTGACGAGTCGACGACCGGCCGACCCGCCTGTCCCGTCATATTGCTGCCCCAGCACCACACGCCGCCGTCGGCGACGATCGCGCAGGTGTGCGCGTCGCCGGAGGCGATGACACGCACGCCCTCGAGCCCGCTCACGACGACGGGCGGCCGCGAGTGCTGGAGCGTGCCGTCGCCCAGCTGGCCTTCTGAATTGTTGCCCCGGCAGCGGACCGCGCCCGTCTGCAGCAGGACGCACGTGTGCGCGAGGCCGGGTGCGACGGACCCGGCCCCGGCGATGCCGGGCGTGGGCAGCGGCACCGTCGTGCGCAGAGCGAAGGTGACCTCTGGTGCGTGTGCAGGACCGTCGGTACCCCAGCAGCGCTGACTTCCGTCGGCGATCACCGCGCAGCTCTGGTTGCCTCCGGCGCCGATCGCGATCGCTTCGGCAACGCCGGACACGGGCATCGGGCTCGGCGAGGACGGGATCGGCCCCACGCCGAGCTGGCCGGCGTCGTTCGAGCCCCAGCACCGCACCGTGCGATCGCTTCGCAGCGCGCAGGTGTGGCTGTGCCCCGCCGCGACCGCAACCGCCGAGAGTCCCGGCACCAAGACGGGCGACTCCGCGTGGTCGGTATGGAGATCGCCGAGCTGGCCCATCTCGTTGGAGCCCCAGCATCGAACGCCGCCGTCGCGGAGGACCGCGCACGCGTGGAGCCGTCCCGCGGCGAGCGCGACGGCGCTCGTGATGTCGAGCACGGGAATCGGCGCGGCGGAATCGGTGGTCGTGCCGTCGCCGAGCTGACCCGAGCCGTTGCCGCCCCAGCACATGACGCCTCCGTCTCGCAGCAGCGCGCACGAGTGGTCTCGCCCGACGGCCACGCTGATCGCATCGGAGATCTCTGCCACGACGCTCGGCGTCGGAAAGCTTCTCTCGCGCTCAGTCGCCGGACGGCCCAGCTGCGAGTGGTCTCGCCCGACGGCCACGCTGATCGCATCGGAGATCTCTGCCACGACGCTCGGCGTCGGAAAGCTTCTCTCGCGCTCAGTCGCCGGACGGCCCAGCTGGCCTCGCGCGTTCGAGCCCCAGCAGAGCACCTTGCCGTCGACGATGACCGCGCAGGTGTGGCCCTGCCCCGCCGCGATCGCCGTGGCGCCCCGAACGCCGACAATAGGCGCCGGCGCGGCGAGCGTCTCGCCTCGAGCGAGCTGACCGTCGGTGTTCAGACCCCAGCACGCGACGGTGCCGGCGGCGAGCACCGCGCACGTGTGAGCGCCGCCGGCGGCGAGGGCCCGCAGACCGCGCGCCGCTCGCGGTAGCGGCTCGCGGGGGGCTTGAGCATGGGCAACGCCGGCCGAAAGCAGCACGAAGAGTACAAGAGCCGCCGGCGCCAACCGGCCACCGACCCGCCAAAGACGGCGGCGCGCGGCGTGGCTCATGGGCACCAGGAGGTGCGGCCGAGGCGGTAGTCGGGATAGTGCCGAATGAAGGCCTCGAGCTGCTCGCACGGCTGCGGCACGCGTTGACCCGGGGACAGGCGATTCTCGGCGGCGCTTCGGGCCTGCCCGGCGAGGAACGCGTACACTTCGTCGACGGCTGTCCGCGTCGGCAGCCCCTTGACGCGAGCGAGGATGTCGACGGCGGCGATGTTGCGCTCGGGATAGACCTTCTGATTGATCTCCAGATCGTGCGACTCCGACCTCGCCGGCGGCGGGTCGACGATCTGAAACGCCAGCAGGAGCGCGAGGCCCAGGTCGCGCGCGGGCAACGGGGCTCGGAGGGTCTCCGGTCTGACTCTAATCAGTCGCACGCCCGGCCAGGCGACGTCGCTGTCGCTGACGACGATCTGCACGGGAGCAAACCGATAGGCCCGCGCGGTGGCATCCGCGAACGCCTGGGCCTCCGCGAGGCTCTCCTCCTCCGCCGGCGTGAGCGACCCACAACCTGCGCAGAGAAAGACCGCAATCGTGAGCCAGAGCCATCTCACGGGCGACACCGCTCCGGCCTCGATATATCGCCGAACCCATCGGTGTGCAAGCGCGCGCGCCGGACATAGCGCTTTGTAAGCGAACGAGCCTCGGGTCAGAATGGCGGAGAGCACCTTTGATGATCAACCGGCCGGTGCGGCGCGCATGATTTCCTGGTCGCCTTATACGCGGTTCAGCCGGGCCGAATGGGCGCGGCTCCGCGCGGGCGCGGCGCTCACCTTGACGCCCGAAGACGTCCTGCGGCTTCAAGGCTTGAACGAGCGCGTCGCGATGGACGAGGTCGTCGCGATCTACCTGCCGCTGGCGCGACTCCTCAGCATGTACGTCGAGGCCGAGCGCGTCCTCTATCGCGCACGCGCCACGTTTCTCGGCGACGAGACGGCCAAGGTGCCCTATGTGATCGGCCTCGCAGGGAGCGTCGGCGTCGGCAAGAGCACGACCGCTCGAATCCTTCGTGAGCTGCTGGCGCGCGGGCCGGAGCACCCCAAGGTCGATCTGGTCACCACCGATGGATTTCTGCACCCGCGCCGCGTTCTCGAGGAGCGTGGGTTGATGGGGCGAAAGGGGTTCCCGGAGAGCTACGACCGGCCGCGGCTGATCGGCTTTCTCGCCGACCTGAAGGGCGGGCAGTCGCCCCTGACCGGCCCCGTCTACTCCCATCTCACGTACGACATCGTGCCCGGCGAGACCGTCACGCTCGACCAGCCGGACATCGTGATCCTGGAGGGCCTGAACGTGCTGCAGGTCGCCAGCGATCGTCCGGGCGAGGCGCGCGTGTTCGTCTCGGACTTCTTCGACTTCAGCCTCTACGTCGACGCGCCGGAGGCCGACATCCGCCGCTGGTACGTCGAGCGCTTCCTGCTCCTTCGGGCCACCGCGTTCAAGGAGCCGCAATCTTACTTCCATCGCTACGCGAGCCTCTCCGACGACGCCGCCGAGCAGACGGCCGAAACGATCTGGGACACGATCAACGGGCCCAACCTTCGCGAGAACATCTTGCCGACCCGCGAGCGCGCCCATCTGGTCCTCGTCAAGGGGGGAGATCACCGGGTCGACGAGGTGTGGCTGCGCAAGCTGTGATGGCCGGGAGCCCGCGACCGACGACGTGGGTTCTGGCCATGGTGCCGTTGGCGGCGGCGCTCGTGCTCGTCGGCTGCGAGCGCAGCTCTACCCCGCCCGAACCCAAGGCGCCGATGGTCATTCGGCCGACCAGGACGGCGTCAGAGCAGGCGCCGTCAGTCGAAGCGCCGCGGATCCTGGATCATCCGCTCGTTCACCTCGGTCGAAACGGTCGACACGCCGGATCTCCGCTTGGCGTGGCCGGCGTGCGGTGCTTCCGTCAGATCCCGAAATCTGGCCCGGCGGGCGACGCGTGGTTCTACTGCATCGCCGACGTCGACATGAACATCGACGAGCCGCGCGCGCTGCCTGCCGAGCGCACGGAGATCAAGATCGCGACGGCGACAGTCACCGTCCATCCCGTCGAGACCGAGCGCCTCCGCGCCGAAGGGGAGCTGCAGGTGTGGACGCTCCGTCCTGTCCAGGTCGACGGAGCCACCGTCAATGTCCTGGGCACCGAGTTTCGCGGGCTCCCAGGCTATCGAATCGGCTACGCCATGAGCGAGGACGGGCGCGGCGGGATGTTCGGACGCACCGTGTTCGAATTGCGCGACCCCGCGACCAAGAGCTACATCGGCGCACTGTGCGCGATCGTGACTCGCTTCCCGTAACTGTTTGCGCGTCGCCGGCGGGTTGAGTGGCACCGTGATCGACATCGAAACGTCGCCGTGGGGCCACCATCGTGCAACCTGACCAGGGCACCTTCGTCCCGAGCCGCACTCGGCAGCAACCCAACGAAGGAGGCCTCGATGGAACCCAATCTCATCGCCGTCTCGACTGGTCCCGGGGCGCGCTGGAGCTGGCGGATCGTCACGCGCAGCGGCCGGCTCCTGCAAGAATCCTCCGGCACGTTCCAGAGCCTTACCGAAGCGCTCGTCGACGGCCGCCGCCATCTCGACGGGGAGCCTCCGGAAGTCGCACGCCTTCGTGACGAAGACTTAACGAGCCAGTAATCGCGTCGTCACCTCACGCACCGTAGGATCGCTCCCCGGAGGTGACTCGATGCGACGCCTTTTCCTACCCTTCCTGCTGGCCGTCGTCGTTTTCTCGCAGTGCCCCGGGGCTTGGGCCGAGCCGGTCTTCGTCAACGGGCTCGTGTTCCCAGGCAACACGCTCGATGCGACACGGCAGCCCGGCGCGAACGCCGGGCGGTTGGGATTCTTCTCCGACATCTACTACGACCCGAACCGCGACGAGTGGTGGGCGGTCTCCGATCGCGGCCCGGGCGGCGGCGTGCTCGACTACGCCACGCGCGTGCAACGCTTCACCTTGGACGTCGATCCCGTCACCGGCCGCATCTCCAACTTCCGCGTGAAGGAGACGATCAAGTTCACCGATCCCAAGGGGCTGCTCTCGGCCCCGACCAACCCCGGGGTCGCCAGTCCCAAGGCGCTGAACGGCCTCAACCCTGGCGTCCTCAACGGCGCGGTCGGCACGCTCGGCCGAAGCTTCGATCCGGAAGGGCTCGTGATCCATCCACGCACGGGACACCTGATCGTGGCCGATGAGTACGGTCCATCGGTCTACGAGTTCAGCCGTAAGGGCAAGCTGCTGCGCGCCTTCCAGACGCCCGGCAACCTGATTCCGAAGGTGAACGGCACGGTCAACTACGTGGCCGACCGCGACGGCGGTGCGAACGCCGGACGCCAGGACAACCGCGGCTTCGAGGGGCTGGCGATCACGCCCGACGGCTCGAAGCTCTACGCCGTCCTCCAGGATCCACTGATCAGCGAGCCGACGCCCAACAACGGACGGAACGGTCGCAATCTCCGGATCGTCGTTTTCGACAACGATCGCCACAGCCCGACGTACGGCACCAGCATCGCGCAGCTCGCCTATCAGCTCGAGCTGCAGGCCGACATCGCCGCGCGCATCGTCGCCGCCGGCGGCACGGCCACGCCGACCGATCCGCGCCAGGGCCGTAACATCGGCCTCTCGGCCATCGTCGCCATCAACGAGCACGAGTTCCTGGTCATCGAGCGTGACAACCGGGGTATCGGCGTCGACGACCCGGCCGGCGCCAACGTGGTCGGCAGCAAGCGCGTGTTCAAGATCGACGTCCGCGGCGCCACTGACATCACGAACACGGCGCTCCCGGACAACGGCGACCTGGCCGCGGCTCACATCACGCCGGTGACCAAATCGCCGGAAGTGTTCATCGATCTGGCCGCCAATACGCTCCTGCCCAACGGCAAGCTCGTCGAGAAGTGGGAAGGCCTCACGATCGGGCCGCGCCTGAAGAACGGTGGCCACCTGATCCTGGCCGGCAACGACAACGACTATTCGGTGACCCAGGAAGCCGGCACCAACGTGCAGTTCGACGTCTACGTCGACTTCAACGGCGGCAGCGTGCGGCGCGATCTCGATCAGCCGACCATGTTGAACGGCCAGGTCGTTGGCCCTGTCCCCGCGGGCTTCTCGCTGCTGCCCGGTGTACTACACGCCTATCGGGCCTCGCCGGAGGATTTGCGCGGCTACGTGAAGCCGGAGCGTCGCGGGCAGCATCACGACGACGACGATGATGATCACGACCACGATCGAGATCACGATCGTGACGATGGGCGCCACTAGAGGAGTCCGCGTCTAGCCGAGCGCGGCAGGCTCGGCCGAAGAGTCGTCTGCGAAACTCGCGCGCCGCCGGGCGCCCTGACCTAGAATGGGCGCCCAGTGGCGAGCGTGACGACCGTCGACCAGCAGAAGATCCGGCGAACGCGCACGGGGCTCATCGCCCGCGATCCGGCGCGCGCCCAGCCGGGCTACACGCTGTTCACGCCGATGTTCGGCGACGGCGCCGTCTATCTGGTCGACATGGCCGGACATGGCCGGCAAGGTCGAGCACGCCTGGCGCCTGCCTCATCGACCCGGTCTCTACGGCTACCTTCTACCGAACGGTCACTTGTTCTACGGCGGCAAGCTCATGGAGGACCTCGGCCGGTTCGACGCGTGGCCGCGCTTCAAAGGCGGCGCCGTACTCGAAGTCAACTGGCACGGACGCGTCCTCTGGGAGGTGAGGCACCCGGATCATCACCACGACGCCCGCCAGCTCCGCAACGGCAACGTCCTGCTGTTGTGCTTGTGTCCCCTGCCGGCCGAAATCGCCCGCCGGGTTCAGGGTGGCCTTCCGGGCACCGAAGCCGACGGAACGATCTACGCCGACTATCTGGTCGAGATGACCACGACCGGTGAGGTCGTGTGGCAGTGGCGAAGCTGGGAGCACATGGATCCCGCCAACTATCCGCTGACCTTTCAGGACCGGCGCGCGGAGTGGACGCACGGCAACACGGTCGCCGAGACCGCGGACGGCCACATCGTCGTAAGCTTTCGCAACATCTCGACCGTCGTCATGATCGATCGGGCAACCGGCAAGATCGTCTGGCAGCTCGGCAGCCCGCCGCTCGCCCAGCAGCACGACCCGCGTCCGCTCGACAACGGCAATCTCTTGATCTTCGACAACGGCACGCACCGCCGCGACCACCCGGGCACGTTCTCGCGGGTCATCGAGATCGAGCCGCGCACGCAGACAATCGTCTGGCAATACGCCGATCAGTCGCCGTTCGAGTTCTTCAGCCCATACATCTCGGGCGCTCAGCGGCTCGCCAACGGCAACACGCTGATCTGCGAGGGCATCCACGGCCGGATCTTCGAGGTGACGCGCGACGGCGAGGTGGTGTGGGAGTATGTCAGCCCGCACTTCTTCCACGAGCCCAGCGGCCCCGGGCTGAACAACTGGGTGTTCCGCGCGTTTCGCTACACGGTCGAGGAGATCGGGGTGGCGCGCCGGGCGTGACGCGTCAGTCAGCGGCCCGGGTATTCGGCGCTCGCGCCGAGCCGCGAGGCAACGCTTCGCGGCAGCAACACGATCATGCGTCCTTCGCTTCGCATCCGGCCGGCGACCGAGCCGGCCTCTGCGCTGTAGCCCCAGTAGACGTCGCCACGCACAGGTCCGCGGATAGCTCCGCCGGTATCCTGCATCACGAGGAGCTGCCTGAAGGTACGATCCGGCTTCGTCGTGTTGGGATCGGGCGCGACTGTGTCGATCCAAACGGGGACGCCGAGCGCGTGCACCGTGAGATCGACAGCGAGGCTGGCTTCCGGCGTCAGCGGCACACCTTGAGCTCCGAGCGCACCGAGGGAGGCGTCGCCGATCGGCTGCTCTCTGAAGAAGACGTAGGATGCATTGGCGTTCATCAGATGCTTGGCCTCGTCCGGATGCTGGAGGAGCCACGCGCGTATCGTCTGCATCGACACCGCCTGACGCTCGAGCTCGCCGCGCTGGATCAGAATGGCTCCGATCGCGGTGTACGGCCGGCCGTTCTGCGCCGCATACGCTGCGCGCACGACGGTGCCGTCGTCCAGCAGGACCCGTCCCGACCCCTGGATCTGTAGAAAGAACGCATCGATCGGGTCGTCGACGAAGAGGATCGGGGTCGCCACGCTGAACCCGTCCTCGATCTCGGCTCGGGCCGGATACGGAATCAACCGGCCATCCGACACCTTGCCGACGAGCCTCTGTCCGCGCAGGTTCTCGCGGAAGAGCCCGAGGTCGACGCTCACGAGATCGATGGGTACTCCGTAAAGCGGCGTTTGATACGGTCCGCGCCGTGTGCGGCTACCCCTGAGCTGCGGCTCGTAGTAGCCCGTGAAGAGCCCCGCGCCGGAGCCCGGCACAACGCGATAGGGCACGAATTCCGACTCGAAGAACGCGCGCGCAGCTTCCGGGCTGTCGATGGGGGTGAGCTCGGCCCTGCCGCACACCTGGCGCCAGTCGCCCGCACTGCCGGCGTAGTTGACGCCTCCGAGCGGCGCATCGTCGGGTCTGGTCGCGAAGGCGGCGCACGAGCGCGAGAATGCCTGCAGCGCTGGTCTTGGATCGCGTTCGGTCCACGCCTCGAGCTCGGCGAATGGCACGGCGTCGAGCCGAAGCAGAGGTGGAGCCACCGGCGGCTGCGGCACGGGGCCAGGAGCAGTACCGCCCGGCGGTTCCGTCCGCATGGTCGCGCAGCCCGTGAGCACTGCCGCGACGAGCATGCTGCCCAGGAGTCTCGATTTCACTGACGGAAAGCGTACCAGGCCACCGCGGATAGCCTGATGTTCTACTGCAGAGGGCGGGGTAGATCAGGCTTT